>Ga0172380_10002012_pt1 | contig 33154 bp, 33 predicted proteins | sample Leawe162metaG_FD_119747 | JGI IMG/M metagenome (GOLD analysis project Ga0172380, IMG submission 119747) | Leachate microbial communities from a municipal landfill in Southern Ontario, Canada - Leachate well 162 metaG | ecosystem: Engineered > Solid waste > Landfill > Unclassified | place... | reverse complement strand
TTGGGTATAAATAGAATAGACGGTTATGTTATTTAGTTATTTCTAAGTAAACTTATTAATGACTATCTAACTATTTCTAGTTATCAAAGTCTATTTACTTGCTTAGTTTTCAATGATCTCAAACCTAGATTCTTTAACCTAAACTTTAGGTCTCTTTGTTTGTGGATGGGAATTATAGGCAAAAGAAACTTTGATGTCAATAGTTTTACTGGCAAATTATAAAACTTTCTCCGAACTGTTTAATTTTTTGAGCTTTTCTAATACTTTTTGTTATTTACGGCTATAGATGCTTTGTATGTTGCTGTTTATTAACTCTTTGTATATAAAATTCCTACATATACAAATATGTAACTTATTTTGTATTACATATATATAAGGAAGAAATATGGGACTTTACAATCGTGACTACGCAAGAGGAAATGCATCCGCTTACAGCACAAATGCTAGAAGTGATGCACAAATTGTGTCTTTCGTAAAAGAGACTTACAAACTTTTTGCTGCTTCAATGATGGCTGGCGCTGTTGGTGCTTACGTTGGCGTGCCATTGGCTGGAACCATCGCTGCATACATGTGGCCGCTATTTGCCTTAGAAATAGGTTTACTAATTGGCTTACACTTTGTTAAACATAAACCCGGCATTAATCTAGCAGTGATGTTTGGATTTGTATTTATGACGGGATTGATGCTAGCACCTTTACTTTCTCGTACATTGGGAATGAGTGGAGGCGGAGCTATTATTGGCAATGCTTTTGCAATGACATCTGTAGTATTTGGCGCTATGAGCTTTTATGCTATTAAAACAACAAAAGATTTTACTAGTTATGGTAAACCACTTATGATTGCACTTTTTGTAATTATTGGTTTTTCTATTCTTAATATCTTTCTTGGTAATCCAATGCTACATGTAATCATCTCTGGGGTAGTTGTTATTCTATTTAGTATAATGGTGATATATGACACACAGAATATTATGAACGGCTCATATGAAACACCGATTGATGGTGCGATTGCACTTTATCTAGACTTTTTAAATATCTTTACAGCGCTTCTGCAGCTTTTTGGTATCTTTGGAAAAGATGAGTAAAGAGCTTTCACCCGAACTTTATCGGGTGATTGACGCAAACCTAAACCGCCTTAAAGAAGGTATCAGAGTTGTTGAAGATATTATAAGATATCGAGACAACAACAAAGAACTTTCCTACAAACTAAAAGAGCTCCGACACAAAGCAAATACAAAAGATAGCATAGAACTTTTAAAATATCGAGACAGCGTTAATGATGTCCTTCGCCAAAGCATCAAAAGCGAGATGAACCGCACTGATTTATCTTCTATTATAATCGCCAATTTTAAGAGAGCACAAGAGTCTGCAAGAGTATTAGAAGAGCTATATAAACTAAACAGCGCTGAGAATAGTGAGAATTTTAAGTATATAAGATATGAGCTCTACTCACTTGAAAAAGAGATACTCTCCTAATCGTTAAAGTCTTTCTCGTTAATAAAAGATTCTAAATCCATACTCTTATATGATTGAGTGCTTACATACTCAATGATGGTTGCAAATTTATCTTTGTCTCTGTAGCCAACAAGATGATACTTCACTTCATTATCGCCATCTATAAATATAACCGATGGGTATAGATGAATACCTAGGCTCTTTGCAAATTTATGAACAGTGCCCTTAAATGATTTATGTATAACTTCATCTTTGGAGTTTATATTCATATCAACATATAAAAAATCTCTATCTATCTGTTTTTTAATGTTTACGTCTTTTATTGATGTTTTAATCATCTCTTTGCATGCGCCGCATCTTACCATATGAAAAAAAAGCAAAACCTGCTTGTTTTCATATTTTGCTTGAGCGACAATGCTGTCTACATTAATTAGCTCTGCACTACTTGTAGCATGTAAAAAGATTATTAAAATTAGTAGTTTAATGAGATTCATTTTGGGATTTCTTTTTGTTTGAGGGGGAGTGATTTGGCAAAAGCCAAACCACATAATTTTTGTCTATTAAAGACCCATATCGTACTCTTGATATGCTCTTGAAACGTTAATCGCGTTTAATAGATCATATAGAGCCTTATCTTTGAACTCTTCTAAAGGCACTTTTTCAACTATTTCTGTGCTATCTACGCCTTCATCTATAGCTGCTAAAATTCTCTCTTTTGTTAGAGTAAAGTACTGTACAGACTCATCAGTTGCAGTCTTATCTATAATAAATCCATGTCCTGGAACCAGTGTATTCCACTCTTTTGAGTTAATGTTTTCTAAGGCAGCAAGTTGTCCCTCAACAGAACCATCTCTGTTAGATGTAACTCTTCCGTTCATAACCAAGTCACCTGCAAGAATGAGCTTATTATCCGGCATATAAAGGAAATAGTCCTCCTCAGAGTGACCGTTACCTACCGGAACGTACTCAAAGTTAACACCATCTACAGTGAACTTGATTGGCTCTTTTTGCTCATACCACTTATCAACCGCAACAATCTCTGTTCCTCTGATAGCATTTTCTGATAAAGTAACAAACATTCTGCTTGTTCTCTCACCAGGCTTGTAGTTTTTGTTTACAGATTCAGGCCCTATAATTTCAGCACCGTGAACTTCTTTGTAGTAGTTGTTTCCTAACCAGTGGTCATCATGCTCATGGCTTAAGATGATTTTAGTAACAGGAAGTTTCCCTGCAACTTTTGTCATTGCTTCATACGCCTGTTTTGCATAAATATATGTCGGACCCGTATCCCATAGAGTATAGCCGGCATTTGTTTTAATATAGCAAGTATTTACCATATTTCCGCCGTTCTCTTTTGTAGGAATTTCAAGTGCTCCAAAGAAACACCATACATTCTCGCTTACTTGCTTTGGCTCTAGATTGTACTGATACTCATCATTTGCAACAGCAACTTCTTTTGCTGGAGCATCTGTTTTTACAGCAGCAGCATCAGACTTTGTAGTATCTGAAGAACATGCACTCATAAACGGCAGCAAAGCGATAGCAGAAACTACCAGTGGATTAATCATCTTTTTAATCATAAGATTTCCTTTTTTTAATTTATATTCGGAAGAATATAGCTCGTCTGTTTTTTTTACAAACCAACTATACTCTTCGACATAGAATCGCAGATAGTGTTCCCGAAGGGGAAACACTATTTTATAGCTGCCTTAGAGCTCTCAGTTTTACCTTTGTCATCGATAGTCTCAACAACAAGTTCGTCACCTGCTTTAGCACCTTTAAAGTTAAACATAAAGTAAGGGTCTTTTGATAGGAATGGACCTGTTGAAGCCTCCCATACAACTTTTCCGCCAACTTTAGCAGTAACGTGAGTAATATAACTTACTTCAACTTTTTTTAATTCAGCCTCTTCTTTACCAACCATCGGGCTAGAAAGTAAAAGTTTAACTTCAGTAACGTCTTTTTTAATTTTAGCTTTGATTTTCATACTCATGATAATAATCCTTTTTTTAATTTATTTTTTGTTTGTATAGAAAGTTTGTGGGGTTAAATCAACCTCCACAACCACCGATAGAAACTTCTACTTTTTGTACAGCTGAGTACAACTTGCCGTCTCTGCCTTTTGCAACAATAGTTACATTTGCAGTTTTTCTCATTTTGATTTTAGTTTGAAGGTCTACAACACCACCCTCACCTAGTTCAAATACTACAACGGCACTTCTTGGGTTAGCATCTTGGAATAGTGCGATTACTGCAAGGTCTAACTTAGATTTGATACCGATTGGCACAGCGCCACCGTTTTCAGCCAATTTAGGAGCTTTAATTTCAATCTGACCATCAACCATAGCAGCTGAGCCAAACATCGCCTCGATTGCCTCTTTACTTGTTGGAGCATCCCATGCTTTTGGAGCAGTCGCTCTAAAATCTGTAGCACTTAAACCAGCAGGTAGTACAGTTGCAGCAGCAGCTACTGCGCCTAAACTTAAAAATTTTCTTCTTTTCATCTTTTTTCCTTTATATTAGTGTTTAGTAAATCTAGTAAGTCTTACTTACTAGATTCTACCATAAATTTAACAATGTCTTTTACTTGATCGTCAGTTAAGTCCATAGCACCACCTTTTGGAGGCATACCGCCAAGCCCGTTGATAGCATTATGATTAACTTTATCGATACCTTGTCCCATTATAGTTGCCCATGCACCTTTGTCTCCAACTGCAGGAGCACCCATTGCGTCAGTCTTATGACATACAGCACATGACTTCTCATACAATTTTTGAGCTTCTGAAACAGCTCCACCTTTAGATGCATCTACTTTTGGAAGATCTCTAACAGTAGAGTATGGTGGAACAACTGCAGTAATCTCATTTCCAATTTTTGCAACAGACTCTTTGCCGCAGTTTTTCATACAACGAGTTCCAACAGCACCAAAGTTTTTAGGGTTTTTGAAGAATGCTCTTACATTTTCAACACCCTTAGGCCCATCGATGTTTGGATAGAAACCATTACGATTTGGCATAACGATTTTCTTGAAGTTGTCTTGATTTAACTCTTCAATATCCTGACCCTCAATTTGTACACCATTTTCTCTTAATAAATAAGCAGTCATAGCATACATTTCGTTAGGCGAGTAGCTCTTTGGATTTGCGTATGGCATTGCATCGCGAATATACCAAATAAGCGTACTAGCTTGTGGCCAGTATGAACCAATTGTTCTGTTTGGAGCATCTTTTCCTGGACATGTTCTTTGGTTTGTTAATGACTCTATAGAACCACCCGTTAATGTCGGATATCCTTTACCGCCTGCACCAAATTCACCATGACAAACAGCACAATCTCTATCATAAAGTTCTTCACCATCATCAGCGGTACCGCTACCCTCAGGCAAACCTGTACCGTCTGGCATAATATCAGCATCCCAAGCTTTTAACTCGTTTGCAGTTGGTGTTCTACCGAAATTAACACCTTTTGTTGATTGCTCATTTATGCGATATGCAGTATATGAACCTTTGTCTCTTTTGTACGTTACACCACCATCAAGTGCATCTTTTTTAGCACTGTAAATACCTTTTGGTACCGGTACAACCTTACCCTCTGCAGCAAACATAGTCGTTACCAAAAATGCACTTGCAACTATAGCAATTAGTTTATTGTTTAATTTTATCATAATCTACTCCCCTCTACTTTGGACAGTTGTCTGTTCTAACTTGAACATTGTGAACTGAACCATCTTGTCTAACTTCCCAAGTACAAATTGAGTTTCTATGATAAACACCTTCTACCCCGATGATTGCCTTTTCCTGTGTTACTGATGGCTGAACAAATCCAGCATCATCCATTGCACGAGATTGAATTAACAGCGGCTTGCCTTCATATTTGTACATGTACGAGAATCTTGTCCATGACTTAGGAAGAACTAGACCTTTTAATTTTGCTTCAACATAGTTGTCTCCGCCATCAAAAGATATATCTACGCCAGTAATAGTTCCATGACCACTCCATGCAATACCCTCAACCTCTACCAAGTCACCTTTTTTAAGGTCAGACCACGGTTTTTCAGGACATGGATTTGTAATTATAGAGTTAACTTCTAACGGATAGAAATGCTGAATAGCTTTGCCATCCGCAGTTAATACTGTATATTTAGAAGTCTCTTCTTTACAATACCACGGCTCTGCACCGAACTCTAAACGTTTAAGCCACTTAACACAAAGGTTTGCTTCCCAGCCCGGTAGCATCAAACGAACAGGATATCCTTGCTCAGGTCTGATTGCTTCGCCGTTTTGAGCCCAAACAATCATTGCATCGTCTAGTACTTTTTCAACAGGAACAGTTCTGCTCATCTCTGAACCATCAGATCCTTCTGCCAACATCCATTTTGCAGTCGGCTTTAGGCCGATTTCATCAAGGATAGTTTTTAGACGAACACCTGTCCACTCAGCATTACTCATCATACCTTTTACGAATTGTAAAGAGTTAAACTGAGGACCTTTCCACTCAGCAGCACCGTTTGCAGGGCACTCCATGAAAAGAATTCTGCTCTCTGCAGGGTATTTTTTTAACTGCTCAAGAGTCAAAACGATTGGTCTCTCAACAAGACCGTGAATCATAAGTCTAAACTTATTAGGATCTACGTGTGCAACACCATTGTGCGTTCTTGTAAAGTGTAATCCATTTGGAGTGATTATACCCTCTAGTTCATGCAGTGGTGTCATTGAAACAGCAGCGTGCATATCTCCAGCAGAAGAAAGAAGGCTTGAAGTTCTTCTTACTACATTATGCTCATAAGCTGATGGGATACCATATGGGTATTTGTTAAGCTCATCACCTAAAGTTGTTCCCCACTCCGTATGGTGAATTATGTTCTCATCGTCAGCCAAAAGCTTAGCCGGCGTTAAAATACTAGCAGCCGTAATTGCACTCACTGAATAAGCAGCAGTTCTTTTGAAGAAATCTCTTCTACTTGATTGCTCTGTTGTAGTAGTTTCTAAATTATTTTCAGAAATTTTACTCATTTACTATCTACCTCCTTCTCTTTGATGTTGTAGATTTTATAGTATGCATAGCACACACCGTACAAACTTTATATGCATAATACAAAATGCAAGACGGAGATTATATATGAAATTAAATTAAATTGTCAAGCAATAATATCAAAAATGTAACAATTTTCTCACATTTTTATAATAATTCACACTTATCTTCTTTATTCGTAAAATTTTTATTACTGCCGCAAAAGCTATTTCTATATAACTGAAAATATGATAACATTTCACACAACAATAAGATAAGGCGCATTATGTCAAGCAAAAGAGTCGGAGAGGTTCTAAAACTTTTCATCTCAAAATCAGGTGTTTCAGAACGAATAGAGAAAGATCAGATAACACTAAATGAACTTGGCGTGGTTGAGGATAAGTTTTATAACAAAAATATCCAGAGATCTGTTCTAATCGCCTCTATTGATAGCTACAACTTGATTAAAAACTACAATCTTGAGATGCCTCTTGGCTATCTCGGCGAAAACATATTGCTTGACTATAACCCTTACACCCTCGAAGTCGGCACAAAGCTAAAAATCGGGAGTGCTACTCTAGAGATTACACAACACTGCACCATCTGCAACCATCTTGCCGTTATAGATGTAAAATTACCTACACTGCTTAAAGATGACAGAGGGATTTTTGCCAAAGTGATAAACGAAGGAGAGATAAAAAACGGCAACGAGGTTTATATAGTAGGGCTATAGATAAAAGCCACCTCAAACTCTAGATAGTTTAGCGGGTATTCATTTAAGAGTTTTTTGCTCTCTTTATAGCTAAGTATTTTTCTCGACCCACTCACCCCGCTTCTCTTTATATACTTAAACATATCTCTGGTTGACTCAAACTCAAGTTTATAGTTTACAACCTCTACTTCAGCGCCAAAATATTTTTTTCCAAGCTCACAAACCTCATCCGCACTTCTCAGTATAGAGCTGATAGCTGCCGTTTTGTTTATAGTTTTAAATGTGTTTGAAGTAAATATTGCCAAAGCAACGGGAGCATTTAGCTCTCTGATTTTACCAAATACCCTCTCCAAATCATCGGCCCACTGCAGAGCGGATGCCGAAAAAATAGAATCATATATATATGTAAGCAGTTTATCAAAGGGTTTGTCGTCATTAAAATCTCCATAGAGAAGCTCTATCTTTGGAGACTTCGGATGCAGCTCAAGCATACCCTGCGCAAAATCTACACCGTAAAAGTGCTCATAATCCCACTTGATTGCCTTGCAAAGGGCTCCGCTGCCGCATCCTATATCTAAGATATGCTTAGGTTTATGTTTTACATGGCTGAGCAGCTTCTCAATCACTCTGTTTTGTATAACGTTGTAGCTGTTATAATCAAGTGCGTATTTTGAAAACTCTGAGCTTATATTCATCTTCTGTTGGCAACCAGAGATACAATAAAAATCCCGATTATGCATAGCACTATGGTTGCTCCTGATGGGAGTGAAAAATGAAACGAAAGAATCATTCCAACAAGCACGCTAAAGAGTGAAAACACAAGAGAAATGAGCACTGTTTTTAAAAAGCCGACTCTAAATTGCAGTGCCGCAATGGTGGGAATAATCATAAGAGCGCCAATAAGAAGACTTCCGACTACCCTGATGGAGAGAGCAATAATAATTGCAACAACACTCACAAGCACAAAGTTTAAAATGTTTACCTTTATGCCGCTGGTCTTTGCCACCTCTTCATCATAGGCGATAAAATAGAACTCTTTTGAAAAGAGCAGAAGCACGACCAAGGAGAGAGTTCCAAAGAGTGCAATAACAGTAATATCTTCACTGCTTACAGAGAGAATGGAACCAAAAAGGTATGAAAAAAGAGAGTTGTTGAATGCCCCTCCAAGAGAGACAATAATGATTGCTACCGCCAAAGAGCCTGAGAGCAAAATAGCAAGAACTGCATCACTGTAGAGTGCAAATGCGCTTCTTAGATACTCAATCAGCCAAGCAGATAAAAGAGCAAAAACTACTGCCGACCAAAGAGGATTGTACTCTGCAACAAGACCAATAGCAACACCCAAAAGAGCCGAGTGAGCAAGCGTCTCACCTATTAGAGAGTAGCGTCTTAAAACAACAAACGTCCCGCTGATGGAGGCTAGAATGGCAATAATAACACCTGCTAAAAGCGCTCTTTGCATAAAATCATATTCAAATATTTCAAACATGTTAATGCTCGTGCTTATGGACATGAAGCAGATGCGCCTCTATGCCGTAGAGCTCGCTCATCTCTTCACAGCTGAGCGCCTGCTTTGGGTTGTTACAGATGATGGCTTTTTGGTTTATCGTAAAGAGTCTTGCTATATCATCGGCAATCACCCCTACGTCATGCGTTATAAAAACAATAGTAATACCCTCTTTTTTATTTAGCTCTCTTAAGAGTGCGTAAAATCTTTTTTGAGAAGCGACATCCACGCCGGTATTTGGCTCATCTAGGATCAGAATCTCAGGTTTTGAAGCAAGCGCGCGAGCTATCATAACACGTTGTCTCTGCCCGCCTGAGAGCGTTCCCACCATCTTATCTCTTAAGTCACTTATATCCATCTTCGCCATCGCATCTTCTACATGCTGCTTATCGATTTTACTAAAAGCTCCCAAGAGGGTTCTTTGTGATGTTCTGCCCATTTTTACAATATCTAAAACAGTTGCCGGAAAGGAGGTGTCTATAAGTGAAGCACGCTGTGGAACATAGCCGATTTTATGCCAATCTTTAAAGCGTGAGAGTTTTTTGCCATATATTCTCACCTCTCCTGAAGTTGGCTTCTCAAGGCCCAAGAGCATACGGATAAGGGTTGTTTTTCCTCCGCCGTTTGGTCCTATTATTGCGATATATTCCGAAGAGAATATCTCCAAGGAAATGTTTGATAAAATAGTCTGCTCTTTAAGAACGAAGCTTAAATTTTTTACATCAAATATTGGAACGCTAAATTTCATCGGCACTTTAGGGCTTTAGATATTTTTTGCAGATTTCTTCTCATAATATCTTCATAACTGAGCTTCTCTTTTGCCTCATCGGCAGTAATATTGCCAAGCGGCTGAAGAACATCATAAGAGACCTTTGCCTCTTTTGCTATGCTTTTTATAGTTTTCTCATTCGCAAACTTCTCAAAAAATATGGTCTCTACTTTATGCTCTTTAATAAATTCAATAAGCTTTATCATATTTTTTGCACTTGGCTCTGACTCCGGAGATAGCCCACTGAGGGCTTCTGTATGGAAACCGTATCTATTGGCCAAATAGGAAAATGCGTTGTGATTTACAATTATTGTGTCAAGTTGACACGTGGAGAGCTCTTTTTTGTAATCTTCATCAAGATTTTTTAGCATAGCTATATAACTATCTCTATTTTTCGAGTAAAGCTCTCTGTTTTTTGGAAAGAGTGCAATAAGTTCCTCCGTTATTCGCTCTGTTGCAAGTATCATATTTTGTGGGCTCTGCCAATAGTGGGGGTCTACTCTGCCGTGCTGGTGATCATCATGATTGTGCTCATCTTGATCTTCGCCAACCTCTCTGAGTTTAACATGTAGGCTGATATTTACTGCTTTGTTCTTAAACTCAAACCCCTCTATCCACGGCTCCAAACCGGCACCGCTGTAAAGAACAAGATTACTTCTTGATATCTTGACCATATCTTTAGGGGTTGGCTCATAGCTGTGCGCATCCACCCCAAAAGGAAGAATCATAAAAGTCTCGGCAGTATCGGATGCGATATTTTTTGCTATGTCATAGAGTGAAAAAGTACTTGCGGCAATAGTCGGTTTTGCATCAAGCCTTTGCTCTGCCACAAGAGAAATCGAGGTAACAAGCAAGATTGCAGCTAAAAAAAATTTATTTTTTATTTTCATGAAGCTTCCTAAATATTTTTTTGAAATTATATCTTATTTTGCAACAATTGGTTTTTTTGGGTATAATTCGCCACTTTTAAGACTTAGGATATATATAATGACAACTAGTTTTCTGCTTATTGTTCAAATAATTTTGGTAGTAATGCTTGTAATAGCGGTACTTCTACAAAAAAGCTCAAGCATCGGTCTTGGCGCTTACAGCGGCTCTAACGAGTCTGTTTTTGGGGCAAAAGGACCTGGCAGCTTTTTGGCAAAAACAACATTTATCATAGGATTTTTGTTTGTACTAAACACCATAACTTTGGGTTACATGTACGCATCAGCTTCAGCTGAGTCTGTTGTTGACAATATGGTTGAGACAACTCACGTTGTAGCTCCATCAGCTGCTGCTCCTGTCGAGCCTATCGCTCCTGCAATGCCTGCGCCAACTGAGAACAACTCTACTATCGAGACTAATTCTACAACAAAATAGCAGCTGCACTTTTTTTGCAGCCGCACTCCTCCTAAATTCTTTTTTTTAAATATTTCTCGCTACAATTACGCAATTATTTTTCATATTATAAAGGAACACCATGATAAACGAACTATTCAACGAGTGTGAAACAAAAATGAGAGCAAGTGTTAACCACATGCTAAGAGATTTTAAAACACTTAGAACAGGAAAGGTGACGACATCTGTTTTGGACAATGTTAAAATCGACTATTATGGGACGATGACTGCACTTGATCAGGTTGGTTCTATAATAGCAACAGATGCAACGACAATTGTTGTAAATCCTTGGGAAAAAAATCTCCTAAACTTAATAGAGAGCGCAATATCAAAAGCAAATGTAGGCGCAAATCCAAACAATGACGGCGTACAAATCAAGCTCTTTTTCCCTGCTATGACGGTTGAGCAGAGACAAGAGTCTGTTAAGCAGATGAAGGTTATGGGAGAACATGCGAAAGTCGCTATTAGAAACGACAGAAAAAACGCAAACGACAAAGTTAAAAAGTTTGAAAAAGACAAAGAGATAACAGTAGATGAGTCAAAATCTGCACAAGACAATATCCAAAAAATAACTGACAAGTTTATTGCAGAAGTAGATGGCATCATTAAAGCAAAAGAAGCAGAAATACTAAAGGTATAACATGGATGTCAAAAAAATATATATGGATTCAAATGCGCTTTTAGAGGGGCATTTTAAACTAAGCAGCGGAAATCACTCAAAGTATTATCTGCAGTCTGCTAAGGTTTTAGAGGATCCAAAAACAGCAAAACTTCTAGCTGATGCGCTTGCAAAACAGATTAAAGAGAGCGGTCTGCAAGTTGACACTGTCTGTGCGCCTGCTCTTGGAGGGTTGATTGCAGGATTTGCTCTGGCAACCGCTCTTGATGTCCGCTCAATTTTTGCCGAGAGAGTTAACGGAGAGATGAGTATCCGCCGCGGTTTTGAGGTGAAAAAAGGAGAGAGAGTTTTAATGTGTGAGGACATCATCACAACAGGCGGCTCCGCTATGGAAGCAGCAGCCGTTGTAAAGAGCCTCGGCGGAGAGATAGTCGGTGTTGCCGCTTTGGCTAACCGTGGTTTTTGTAAACGAGAAAATAGCACCGTTACAACAAAGCCAAACTGCAAGCTTCCGCAGGATATCCCGTTTTTCGCTCTTGAAGATTTTACATTTGAGATGTACTCTCCCGAAGAGTGCCCGATGTGTAAAAGCGGAAGCGAAGCTATAAAACCCGGTTCTAGAGGAAACTAGCCAGTGTTATACACTAAAGCTACTTCATAAAAATGAAGAGATTTTTTGCACTGCTTATTAGCACTATAGTAACTCTTAGTGCAACACAATCCCACAATCTTCCAAATGACGAGAACCTTAAAAAAATGGTCGGCAGAATGCTTCTTGTTGGATTTCCAAACGAAGAGATTGACGAAAACAGCGCAATTGCAAGGCATATAAAAAGCTATGAACTCGGCGGCATAATCCTGTTTGACCGCTTCTACCATGACAGAAACAAAACAAAAAATATCAGCTCACCAGAGCAGCTCAAACTCTTAACTTCAAAACTAAAATCCTTCTCAAACAAACCACTTCTTATCGCAGTTGACCAAGAGGGCGGAAAAGTGGCAAGACTCAAGCCAAAGTACGGATTTGAAGCAACACCATCGGCAAAGGCAGTCTCTGAGCAAGACGAGTACATGACTACACATATCTACAACTCTTTGGCAAAAACACTCAGACATGGCGGCATCAACTGCAACTTCGCACCTGTTGTAGATTTGGAGCTAAACCTAGACAACAGGGTAATCTCAGGTCTTCGCCGCTCTTACTCAAGCGAGCCAAAAGAGGTTGTAAAGTACGCAAAAATATTTATGAACTCGCTGAAAAATGAGCGTATTATCAGCGTATTAAAGCATTTTCCGGGGCACGGCTCATCCCTTGATGATTCGCATGAGGGTTTTGTGGATATCAGCAAAACATGGAGCAGCATTGAGCTTGAACCATACAAAGAGCTTATAAAATCAGGCGAAGTTCCAATGATAATGAGCGCGCATGTCTTTAACTCAAAACTTGATGAGAAGTATCCTGCAACACTCTCACACAACGTAAATACAAAACTCTTAAGAGATGAACTGGGTTTTAAGGGTGTTTTAGTGAGTGATGATTTGCAGATGGGGGCAATCTCAAAACACTACTCTTTGGAGGAGATTGTAACACTTGCCATAAACTCGGGAATCGACATGTTACTTTTTGGAAATCAGCTCTCAACTCAAGATATCGATGAGCTAGTAGAGGTTATTTTGGCTCAGGTTAAAAGCGGCGCAATCCCGCTTGAGAGAATTTTAGAGTCAAACAAAAGAGTAGAGCTGTTGCATAAAAAAAATGAGTTGCAATGATACAAAGCAGTTTTTCAACTCTTGACTGGCTTGTTTTTGGCATCTATTTTTTAGTTATAACAGTTACTTCCGTGATACTAAGCCGCACAAAGATAGAGTCATCACGCGATTTTTTCATCTCAAAAAACCATATGTCGACATTTGCGGTTGCCATATCCGTAATTGCCACTTCACAATCTGCGGCCACGTTTTTAGGCGCTCCGGAGTACTCATACAATCACGATTTTACTTTCATCGGCTTTTATCTCTCGGCTGTAATCGGAGCTTTTTTTGTAGCTTTCGTGCTTGTTCCGAAATTTTACGCAATGAAGGCAGTTACCGTTTATGAACTCTTGGAGTTGAGATACGGTGAGAGTGCAAAAAAACAGGCGGGAGTTATGTTTTTGCTAGGACGCGTCTTGGCAAGCGGCGCGAGGCTCTACATCGGCGCACTTGCAATCTCCATGATTCTTTTTAACGACATCCTATTTTTACATGTAAGCATCTCGATTTTTGTTTTGATGGCAGGTTCGGTCGCCTACTCCTACTTCGGCGGTATCCGCTCAATAATTTTAAGCGACATTATTCAAGCGGTCACCTATGTAACTGCGGCGCTCTGTGTACTTATCTTCCTCTACTACTCGCTTGAAAATGTAGAGATTATAAAAATACTTAAAGAGCACAACAAGCTAGTTTTTATAGACACATCACTCAGCGGGGATTTCAATATCTTTGGGCTTCTTAGCGGATGGCTTTTGCTGAATATTGCGGCATATGGGCTTGATCAGGATTTAACTCAGAGAGTTCTAGCTTGCAAAAATAAAAACGAGGCGGCAAAATCGCTCTTCATCTCAACGATTCTTACCGTTCCAATTGTTATGATTTTTCTGACTATCGGCGCACTTCTTTATGTTTTTTATCTCCAAAGCAGTGTCGTGCAAAATTTTCAGGGTGAAAAAATCACCATCTTTATGTACTACATCCTAAATGAGATGCCGGAGGGTTTGCGAGGTTTGGTTACAGTCGGAGCAGTTGCCACGGCTCTCTCAAGCACAACCTCTGTTTTAGGGGCTATGGCATCTGTCGGGGTTGAAGATTTATATAGACCGTGGAAGATGAAAAGAGGCATAACCGATGAGAAACACTTTATAAAAGCCTCAAGAGCGGCAGTGCTTTTTTTCGCATTTGCACTCTCTGTTATGGCGCTTGTCAGCTACTTCTGGCAGCAATACAGCGACCTCTCGCTAATAAGTTTTGCGCTCGGTGTTATGGCATTTGCTTATACAGGGCTTTTGGGCGTATATTTCGCGGCAATCTTTACCTCTCGCGGAAATAAAACTACTGTTCTTTGGGCTCTCATCGGCGGTTTTGCTACCGTTTTGGCACTTCAGCCATACACTTTTGGTTTTAGCATAGGTTTCTCTTGGCAGATGGTCATCGGAACCGTTGTCTCCTTTTTAATTATGCTTCTTGGGAGTAAAAAATGAGTGAATTTTATATCGGCATAATGTCCGGAACAAGCCTTGACGCAGTAGATATAGCATATTGCAAGATTGAAGATGAGAGCCTTGAGCTCATCCACTCTGCTTCATACCCTTTTGATAAAAAGTTGAAAACTGAAATTTTAAACGCCATAAACGGCTTAACAACCCTAAAAGAGATGGGCGAACTCGATACTTGTTTAGGCGAAATGTATGCAAATGCCATAGATAGTTTTATAGCAGAAAAAAACATAGACAAAAAAGAGATTGCCGCTATCGGTTTGCATGGTCAAACACTCTGGCACGAACCAAACAGCAAGCATCCTTTTTCGATGCAGCTGGGCAACGCAAATGTTATAACAGCACAAACAGGCGTTAGCGTTGTTAGTGATTTCAGACGAAAAGATATTGCCCTTGGAGGTCAAGGCGCTCCCTTTGCTCCCGCCTTTCATCAATTTTTATTCTCAAAGCTGGGAAGCAATGTCGCAGTACTAAATATCGGCGGGATGGCAAACCTGAGCATACTCGGCGACACGGTTATGGGCTATGACACAGGGTGCGGAAATGTTCTTATGGATTATTGGATTTCACATAAGAACGGCGTTGCTTACGACAAAGACGGAGAGTGGGCTAAATCCGGAGTACTCAACGAGTGGCTTTTAAAACAGATGCTGCTTGAGCCCTACTTTTTAAAAAAAGCTCCAAAGAGCACTGGTCGTGAGCTTTTCAATGGAAAGTGGCTTAAAAAACAGCTTGAAAATTTTGATAAAAAAAATGGAAACAGTGTCTATTTAAAAAGCAGAGACATACAAGCAACGCTTTTGGAACTAACCGTAAAAAGCATTGCGAACGAGGTCAAAAAAAGTATGGCAGAGCTGCTGATTGTCTGCGGCGGGGGCGGCAGAAACGTCTATCTTATGAAGCGGCTCAAAGAAGAGCTGAGCGGTGTAGAGATTGTTTTAAGCGATGAGAGAGGGGTTAGCAGTGAATTTATGGAGGCCATGGCTTTTGCATGGCTTGCACATGAGAGAATACACAAAAAATGTGTTAAAATTTCGTCCGTTACAGGGGCTTCAAAAGATTCTATTTTAGGTGCTATATATGAATAAAACAAAAGAGTGGTTGAATAAAACCATTTTTAAAAATTATACGATTGAAACTGCTTTGGCTGATGCCAGCTTTAGAAAATATTACAGACTCCGTGACGGAGACAAAACGGCTCTTTTAATGGACTCTTCACTAGAGAAGAACTCGCTTGAATCATTTATTGATGTGACGCAGAGGCTTAAAAATGCCGAGGTTGGCGCACCAAAGATTTTTGAACAAAATCCAGATGAGGGCTACCTTATTTTAGAAGATTTTGGAACCACACACTATCTCGATATCCTAAACCAAAACAACTTCAAAGCCTTCTACACAAAAGCTATAAACACAATCCTAAAGATGCAAAAAGCAGATACGAAAGGGCTCCCTGTTTATGATAAAAAATTTCTACATGCAGAAATGGATTTGATGCAGGAGTGGTATCTGCAAATGAAGCTTCGCTTAAAGCTTGATAAAGCGCAAAAAGAGCTTATTGCAAGAACATTAAACACTATTTCAGACGTAGTTCTTGAACAGCCTCAGGGTGTTTTTGTGCACCGCGATTTTCACTCAAGAAACATAATGCTAAAACATGACAACAAAATCGGCGTTATAGACTATCAGGATGCGATGAACGGCGCTATCACGTATGATTTGGTCTCTCTGCTGAAGGATTGTTACGTAGCGTATGAGAGAAAAGAGATAAAAAAACTGGCGTTAGAGTTTCGTGACAAAAAAGAGCTCAAAGTCAGCGATGAGACATTTTTAAAATGGTTTGACTTTATGGGGATGCAAAGGCATATTAAAGTGCTTGGCATATTCTCTCGTCTGCATATCCGCGACAAAAAAAACGGCTACCTAAAAGATATACCTCTCACGCTGAAATACGTCATAGACACGGCAGAGAGATATGATGAAACAAGAGAGTTTGCAAATTTTTTAAGCAGAGCAAAATGAAAGCGATGATACTCGCAGCCGGCCGCGGCGAGAGGATGCGTCCGCTCACCGACAAGACTCCAAAACCGCTGCTAAAAGTTAACTCCAAAGCGCTTATAGTCTGGCACATTGAAAAACTTGCATCTTTGGGTTTTAGCGAGATAGTTATCAACATCGCACATCTTGGGAATCAGATAATAGAAGCGCTTGGGGACGGCTCAAAATGGGGAGTTAGCCTTATCTACTCAGACGAGCAGGAGTGCGGCGCTCTGGAGAGTGCAGGCGGAATCATAAAAGCGCTTCCGCTTTTGGAAGATGAGATTTTTTTAGTCGTAAACAGCGATATTTGGTGCGATTATGAGTTTGAGAGCAGTTTTAACTTAAATGGTGACTTGGCACACCTCATACTAGTTCCAAACCCGCAGCACAACCATGAAGGGGACTTTGCGCTTCATAAAAACAGAGTGGTGAACGATGCAAAAAAGAAGTTTACCTTCTCCGGCATCGGATACTACTCTGCAGAACTCTTCAGAGGCTTAGAGTGTAAAAAAACACCGCTTGCGCCGCTGCTTCGCGAAGCTATTGAAAATAACCGCATAAGCGGAACCCTTTATGAAGGAAAATGGCGTGATATTGGGACTCCGCAAAGGCTTGCAGAGGCTCAAAACGGCTGATATAGTTCTGTATTAGAATAGCCGAAATTCACTTCTGTATAAACTGTCCACACCCTTTTGTTTCGGTGCCTTTAAATGTTTTGTAATCTTTGTTTCCGTCTAAAAATGACTGAAATCTAGCGCAATCTTTGCTGTTTATACATATTTTGTTGTCACATGCTTTGTCTACCATTTGTCGTTCCATCTTTATCTCTGATATTTTTTTGTGATTATATCGAATTTGAGACTAATATAAAGAATTAATATAAATTGAAAAAATTTTTGTTATCATAATGGCTTCAAACCATAGGAAAAAAAGATGAAAAAACTACTACTAACAGTGCTTTTTAGCACGCTGCTTATGGCAAAATATGAGAACTGCGAGTTTCAAAACAAAGATTATGAGGATGTCTGTGAGCAGGTTGTAAAAAATGGCGTAACATATGAGTACGCAAACAAGTTTCTGCTCTCATATTTCAAAACAAAAAAGTTTGACGAAGTAAGCTATAAATACCTACAACCAAAATTTATTCAAACACACAAAAAAAACGAGAAAAAAGCAAACAACGTGCTCGTTAAATTTGTCCCCGAAATGGTTGAACACCTAAAAGAGTATGCCGATGTTTATGACTTTGCGGAGCAAAAATACGGCGTAAACCGCGAAATAATCGCCGCTATTTTGATAAAAGAGACAAAACTGGGCAAAATAAAGCCAACACATGATGCATTTATTGTCTTTAACACTCTAGTTCTTAGAACAAAACCGCAAACTCAAAGAGAGAAGTGGCTCTTAAAAATGGGTAAAACAAATATGGTCTCAATCATAACCTACTGCTACAACAGAGGCGTGACACCGGAGGAGTGCAATCTTCCAAGCTCTTACGCAGGGGCGGTCGGAATTCCGCAGTTTATGCCAAACAGTTTTGTTTATGCCAAAGGGTATAAAACAGAGGTCGGGGATTTGACAAAGATGGAAGATGCTATCGTATCCGCAAGCAACTTTTTGCATCAAAAGGCAGAGTTTAATGAGCTGCTTGACTGGAGCAAAGTACCTGACATGGTTGATATCGAGACGAAATGGTACGATTTTGAGTTTGAGCAAGAAGACGCCTCATTTGTCTATGCAAAAACAAAAAAGGGCGACAAAGAGTACAAGTGCTTTACATGCGATAAAGCAGAGCTCTCTTACATAAGAGAGTACGCGAAAAAAATCATGCGCTACAACAACTCATCCAACTATGCGGTAGGCGTACTGCGCTTGGCTTATGAGGCGAATAAACTCTTAAAAGAAGGGTTGGCTAGTAGATAACCGCTTTTAGCGTATGTGATTTTTGCGGGTTTATAACTCTTGCATCATCAAAGGCGTTTGCAGATTCTATGCAAAGCATATGCTCGTAGGCGTTAGGTTTCATAGCATTCATTCTCTTGGTTTTTTCTATCCACGGGTTCCAGACAACTACAGAAGATGAGTTCTCATTTCTAACATGTAGTGTTCTGTTTTTATCGCACAAAGTTATCTCGCCATCTACTTCTTGGTAAACTCTATCAACCTCTTGATTAAAGATTATATCGCCCTCTTGCACCTCATTTTTCCATGTCAGCGCATTAAGATAGGGCTTTTTATCCAGCCCTTTTATAACGGCATCTGAAATATGAGTGAGTGCGAAATATGTGTGAAGAGCTTGCGTTATGGTAAAAGGGGTACTGTCAAGATTTGTAGTTTTTAACTCCATAGTTAACTTATCGGAAATAGTTACATGTAAATCCAGCTCAAACAAATATGGCCACATCTTTAGGCTCTCTTGGCTGTGCGTAAGCCTTAAAATAACTGATGAGCTATTCTCATCAGTCTCGCTGCAGCTGACACATTCCCATATAGCCGTTCTTGCAAAACCGTGCTGAGGCAGAGTTTTATCCTCATTAAACCCAAACCACGGCCAACAGACCGGAACACCGCCGCGGATAGCTTTGCCATACTCAAAGTCGCTCACTTCGCTAAGCCACAAAATCGGTTCCTCGCCTACTCTTTCATAGTGAAAAAGATGTGCACCCTGAAGCGCTATTTTTGCCTCTGCGGCAGAGTTTTTTATCTCAATGAAAGCAAAACCGTTAGCCAGTTTCTTATGAACAATCATTCACCTCTCCAAGATGAGATTTTATGACCTTTAAGCGCATAAAAAAGGATAAAAGCGTAGCAAACTATGCCGATAAGGTAGGTTGATTGCATATCGGAGCTCACTTGAGCAATTTTGCCAAAAATAAGAGGAAGCACTGCTCCGCCTGCTATTGCCATAATCAGAAGTGCGCTTCCCTTCGCCGTATGCCTTCCCAATCCATCAAGTGCCAACGGCCAGATAGTAGGCCAGACGAGGGCGTTTGCAAAACCTAAAAGCGCTACAAACGTTACGGTGTCTGGAAGAGTTCTTACCCCGCTCCAGCCCCATAAAATCTCAGATATGCTATGACTTTGCGATGAAGTTACAACTCCAAGTAAAAAGAGAATTCCAAAAATAGCAGAGCCGATAAGTGCACGCTGCTGCGAGAGATATTTAGGTATAAACAAAACGCCGACAAGGTAGCCCAGAACCATAAAAATCATAGTAAAGGAGGTGAGCGAGGTATAGTTTTCAACGCCCAAGTGTTGCCCGTAAAGCCCAATAGTATCTCCCGCTATAACCTCGATTCCGACATAGAAGAAGAGTGCCGCCGCGCCTAAAACAACACGAGGAAACTCAAATATACTCTTTTTCTCCTCAGATGAGTTCTCTTTAAGAAACTCAAGCTCAGGAAGAAAAGAGAACTTTACAAGCGCAATCAAACCGCTTAAAACAACAGCCATAACGATGTATGGAGTTATCAGTTTTGAAGCAAGAGCCTCTTTTGACTCTGTTGTCAGATTCTCCAATGAGCCCATGTCTGAGAGTATAAAAGCAGTAAAAAGAAGAGGGGCAATAACACCCGCACTTTTATTAATAAGCCCCATAATGCTTATACGCATAGCCGCGCTCTCTATGGGACCGATGCAGACTATGTACGGATTTGAAGCGGTTTGCAAGATTGTAAGTCCAGTTCCAAGCGTAAAGAGCGCGATTAGAAAAAATACAAAACTCGCACTTTGCGCTGCTGGAATAAAAAGAAGAGCCCCTATCGCCATAACGCCAAGACCCAAAGCCATACCGTTTTTATATCCCGTTTTCTCAAGCACGTAAGCCATAGGCAGAGCCATAACAGTATAGGCAATGTAGAAGGCAAAAGTTACAAAAAGCGCTTCAAACTCGTTAAGGTCACAGATAAGTTTTAAAAAGGGGATAAGCGAGCCATTTAGCCATGTGACAAATCCAAATATAAAAAAGAGAACCCCTATGATTGCCATAGGAACAAGAGTAGATTTACTTTGCACTTTTTAAACTTTTGAGATATTTTGCAACCGCATCTTCATCGTTTGTGTTAGGCAGAACAATATTTGCCATTTTTTTCACACCCTCTTGGGCATTTGCAACTGCAACGGAGATTCCCGCCAGTTCAAACATACCTACATCATTGAAGTTGTCCCCAAAAACCGTAAGTTTTTTCAAATCAAAACCTACATATTCGCTCACGCTCTTTATACCGTGCGATTTGTCCGCATCTTTATGAATCATAGTCAGAAAGTAGCACCCGACATACGCCTCTGGAGCGAGAATATATTTGAGAGTATCTCCAAAAATTCCCTCAAGATGCGAAGCTACTCTTCTGAGGAGCTCCTCCTCGCCAAAATATACAATCTTAAAGTTTTCACTCATTGCGCGAAGATTTTTCTCTTGGTGATGATGCTCATCTTTTTTATAGTTTTTGAGAACCTGTGTCTGATGCGGGTTTAAAACGGTAGAGTAGGAAAATGCTTCGCTTAGATTTTTATCCGCTAAAGAGAGGATAAAGGGATAGATGCCAAACTTGGCACCCTCGTCTATTATGGCATCCGCAACCTCTTTGTTTATAAACTTCGTCTCTATTATCTTTTTATCCACCGTGGCGATTAGTGCGCCATCAAGAAGTATCATCGGAGCATTTACATGTACATTTTGCAAAAACTGTACAGTTTTTTTGTATGTTCTTGCGGTTGCGATGCTCATGATGGAGTCTGATGCTTGGGCATTCCAAATCTCTCTTGTAAAATCGCTTATCGAGAGGTCGGTTCTTAAAAAGGTGTGATCCAAATCCGTTATAAAAATATTTTTCATGGTCTCTTTCCTCCGATTTGGCATGTTAGAACCTTTTCCACCAAGATACGCCCTATCTCCATTTTATCATCTACTATCGATGTGATTGGCAAGTCTTCTAAATTCTCTTTATCCTCAAGTGTAGATACTTTTACGACAAGGTTTATATTTTTTGTATGTTTTAATACTGCTTCACAGACAGCTCTTTTTTTCTCAAGATTATCAAGTGTTACAATCACCGCCGCAGAACTCTCTGCATGAAGTGCCTCAAGCAAAGAGAGTTTTGACATATCACCCAAATAGGCTTCTTTGCCATCATTTAGTGCTTCTTGAACATGTTTTGGGTTATTGTCTATAATAATATAATGTGCATCGATAAGGTCAAGATTTTTTGCAACAAATTTACCCGTTATGCTATACCCGCACACTATAACATGGTTTTTTGTAGAAGTAAATGCTGAAGTATCTAAACCCAAATATTGATAATTACTAATATAACTTACAAAACGATTGATTTTTGATATAAAAAACGGTGTTATTATCATAGAAAAAATAACGACTAAAATAAACATGGACTCTGTCTCTTTATCAAGAAGTCCGCCCATACTTGCAACGGCAAAAATAACAAATGAAAATTCTCCAACTTGAGAGAGGGCAAGAGCCGTCTTAAGCGAGCGGGTATGCGACGAGGTGATACGCATTATTATGTATGTTATAGCTGTTTTTGAAATAAAGATAAGAATAAAAGTCATAACTATCAAACCGATATGATTCATAAAAAAAGCAAGATCTATCTTCATACCAACAACGATAAAAAATGTTCCAAGAAGTATATCTTTAAACGGTGCTATATCGGATTCGACCTTATAATGATATTTTGTCTCCGCGATAATCATTCCTGCAACAAATGCTCCAAGCGAATAGGTAAACCCCATAAACGAAGCTACTAGTGCCGCACTTATAACTATAAAAAGTACCGAACTCATAAAAAGCTCATCTACTTCGCTTCTAGCAGAAAAATGTAAAAGCCATGTCATAACTCTTTTTCCGACAACAAACAAAAGTGCTATAACCAAAACGGCGCTTATGAATGTATCCATTAATACCGTAGATATTGATTGTGTGCCTTTGCTTGCTAAAAATCCTAAAAAGATTAAAATAGGTATAACAGCAATATCTTGAAATATCAAAATTCCCATGGCTCTTTGCCCATAAGGACTATTTATCTCTTTTGAGTTTTTTAAATAACTAAGCACGACGGCGGTTGATGAGAGTGCGATAGCAAGTGCAACTATCATAGCAGAAATAGCCGGAAGTCCAAAATAATAATAAGATACTAAAAAAATAAAAATGGCGGTGAGGCTTACTTGTAAAAAACCGTTAAAAAAAATCTCCGTCTTCATGCTGTTCATTTTTGATAAAGAGACTTCAAGACCTATGGTAAACATTAAAAAAACGACTCCAAAGTCCCCTATATGCTCAAGCATAGTAGAGCTGCCATACTCTCTCAAATCAAAAGCATATACTATAATAGTACCCGTTAATATATACCCTATTATTTGTGATATACCAAATTGCTTAAAAGCAATATTTAAAATAGTCGATATGCCGAGCGCGGCTACTATGTATAAAAGCGTAAAATCCATTAAAATCTTTCAATATTTAAAATAGTGTTATTGTATCAAAAGAACCTTTTAGCTTGCTATTTTTAAAGCGCCTATGTACTTAATTTTAAGAGACTCTATATTATAATCGCGGCTACGTTTAACATTTTGGAGCTATTTTATGACTAAATATATCTTTGTGACCGGTGGTGTTTTAAGTTCTCTTGGAAAAGGGATAACAGCGGCTAGCATCGGCACTTTGCTTAAACACTCCGGCATACAAGTTGGTATGTTGAAAATAGATCCATACATAAATGTTGACCCAGGAACCATGAGCCCCTTAGAGCATGGTGAAGTTTTTGTGACAAAAGACGGCGCGGAGACGGACCTTGACATCGGAAACTATGAGAGATTTCTAGACACTTCATACCTTAAATCAAGCAACTTCACTACCGGTCAAATATACTCAGCCGTTATCGAGCGAGAGCGCGCAGGCGGCTATCTTGGTCAAACAATTCAGGTTATACCGCACATTGTAGGAGAGATTGTAAAGCGTATAAAAGAGGCTGGAGAGGGTCATGATATTCTCATAGTCGAGCTTGGCGGAACAGTCGGAGATATCGAAGGTCTTCCGTTTATGGAGGCCATCCGCCAGATGAAACATGATGATGAGGTTGAGGGAACATTTTTTGTTCACGTTACGCTTATTCCGTTTATAAAAGCTGCGGGTGAACTAAAGTCTAAACCGACTCAGCACTCTGTTCAAGAGCTTCGCCGCATCGGTATAACTCCTCAGATGATAATTGCAAGAAGCGAAAATGCGCTCCCAAAAACTTTCAAGAAAAAACTGGCAATGAGCTGTGACGTCTCAGCAGACAGCGTTATAGAGGCGCTTGACGCTGCAACTATTTATGATATTCCTATTACATTTTTAAGACAAAATATCCTAAAGCCAATCGCAAAAGAGCTTGATTTGGGTGATTTAAACCCAAATATGGAAAAATGGGACTCTCTTGTTAAAAAGATAGTTCAGCCAAAAAATCGCATAGTTCTTGGTTTTGTAGGAAAATATCTCGAACTTAAAGAGGCTTACAAATCTTTAACAGAATCTCTAATCCATGCAGGCGCACATCTTGACACACGTGTTGATATTCACTGGGTTGACAGCGAAAAGATAGAAGAGAGGGGAGCGGAAGCGCTTCTTAGCGACTGTGACTCTGTTTTAGTTGCGGGGGGATTTGGAAATCGCGGCGTAGAAGGTAAAATAGAAGCCATCAGATACGCCCGTGAAAATAAAATCCCGTACCTTGGTATCTGCCTTGGAATGCAGCTAACACTTGTAGAGTATGCTAGAAATGTGCTTGGTTTTAAAGGTGCAAACTCGGTTGAATTTGATGAAGAGACGCCTTACCCGATGGTTTATCTTATCGATAACTTTATGGACCAAAGTGGGAACACCCAACTTCGCACACACAAGTCCCCTATGGGCGGGACACTTAGACTTGGAGAGTACCCATGCGACACGAAAGAGGGCTCTATTTTACGCAAAGCTTACAGCGGAGCAAAAACTATACATGAGAGACACCGCCATAGATATGAAGCGAATCCGACATACCGCAAGGCGCTTGAAGATGCCGGCATGATAGTTACAGGTGAGTCAAACGGACTTATAGAAGCGGTTGAGATAAAAGACCATCCATGGTTTTTGGGCGTTCAGTTCCATCCAGAATTCACATCAAGGCTTCAGACTCCAAACCCTTCAATACTGGCATTTGTTGAAGCTACTCTAAATATATCAAACAAAGAGTAGTCACCCCTTAAAGATGCAAATTTTTCTAAAGAAACTTCGTTTTGATAACGTGCCAATCCTAGATAAAGCCTCTCTTTATGAGCTGCTTAGTCAAAGATTTGAGAGCGAAGACAAAAAACTATCCCAAATACCAAGCCCAGAACTCCTCCATGATGCTCCAAAAGCTGCCAAAAAAATAGCGGATGCGATAAGAAGCGGCAAAAAAATAACACTTGTCGGTGATTATGATGTTGACGGAGTCAGCGCAACAGCTATAATGGTTGAATTTTTCAGACAAATTCCATATCCGCTGAATGCAATAATCCCGAACCGTTTCACAGACGGCTATGGGGTCAGCCCAAACGTTTTAAAAAGAGTGGAAGCGGATTTAATCATTACCGTGGATAACGGCATAACAGCTATTGAAGCGGCAGAGATTTGCAAAGCAAGAGGCATTGAGCTAATCATTACAGACCATCATACGCCGCTAGAGGTACTTCCTCACGCCTACGCAATTGTAAATCCAAAACTCTCTACATGTAACTATCCGTTTGAGGAGATATGCGGAGCGCAGGTCGCATGGCTTCTGCTTGGGCTTCTGAAAAAAGAGCTAAATCTTGCCATAGATATGAAACAGTTTTTAGACATCCTATCAATCGCCATCATCGCCGACATAATGCCATTGACCGATATAAATAGAACTCTGGTAAAAGAGGGGTTGAAAGTTTTAATTAGTTCAGAGAGGGCTTCCTCTATTATAATAAGAGATTTTTTAAACAAAAAAGTTATAACTTCTGAGGATATCGCTTTTCAAATTGCTCCGCGAATAAACTCGGCAGGAAGGCTCGAAGATGCGAGCATTGCGCTTGAGTTTTTAACAGCAAACTCCACAAGCCAAGCCTACAAACTCTTTGAGAGGCTTGGCTCTTTAAATGAGTTTAGAAAAGAGACTGAAGCAGATAATACAGCCGAGGCGATTAAGATGGCAGAGGGCAATGACTCGGTAATCGTCGTCGCAAAAGAGGATTGGCATGAGGGCGTTGTAGGTATCGTTGCCGCAAGACTAGTTGAGCACTTCTCAAAACCTGCAATCGTTCTAAGCATAGATAATGGCGTTGCAAAAGGGAGTGCTAGAAGCATAGGCAACGTAAATATTCACAACCTTATCAAAGAAAACAGCCGTTTTCTGACAAAGTTTGGCGGGCATAAAATGGCGGCAGGGCTTGGTCTTGATGCAAAAAACATAGAAGCCTTCAGAGATGCCATCAACAAAAGCGCCTCAACCCTGAACCCAGATGATTTCAGATCACTTGATGAAGTAGTCGGCATACTTCCAAGCAGCGAGATTGACCTTGAGCTTTTAAATCTTCTTGAGAGTTTTGAACCTTACGGCGAGGCAAACTCCCGTCCGCTTTTTTTGATAAAAGATGCCCAGATAATAGAGATGAAAACATTCGGCAAAGATGGTTCCCACTCAAAAATCACGCTTAAACAGTTTGCCTACGAAAAGAACTCTATAGAGCTTATACAGTTTAAAAAAGTTCTTGATATGCCTAGCGAAAAAAAACTAACATGCAGTTATAATGTTGTCAAAAACGAGTTCAACTCAAGAGTATCAGCCCAGCTTATTATAAATAAAATATATAATTATTAAACAATATTTACCCCGTAAACTGATACATAAACACCTAAAATAGCATAATTGCAACAAAAAGATTAATATTTAAAACTATCTTAAGCCGCAAAGATGTAAAATTGATAACTTTATCACAAAAAAAGGAAATTCATGAAAAAGAATAAGATCTTAGAAGAGATTTTAAACGAAGTAGACAAACATCCTGAGATTATGTCTCGCCGTGAGGCTTTAAAATATTTGACAATGTCCCCGTTGGCAGCATCTGTAATTGCAAGTGCTTCTGTTGGTGCTTCAACTGCTAGCGCCGCATCTACAGACGTAAAAGGCAAGATAGTAATCCTAGGTGGCGGTTTAGCTGGTATGAGTACCGCTGCACGCCTTAATAACTCTATCTCAAATGCAGATATTACTGTAATTGAGCCGGATCCTATATCTGTTTCTTACCAGCCTGGTCAGACTCTAGTCGCTGCCGGTGTTTGGAAGATAGATGATATCGTTTACAAGAGAGACGACTTTGTTCCAAGTGGTGTTAAGCTAATCAAAGGAAGTGTAACTTCAATTGACCCTGATAACAATAAAGTTGTTGTTGATGGCAAAGAAGAGGTAACTTATGACCAGTTAATCGTTGCAGCCGGTGCAAACCTTAACTATGCGGCTATTAAAGGTATAGAGGGTGAGATTACATCTTCTGGAAAAGACAATGCTGCTACTAAGCAGACAATTACAAAAAACGGTCTTCACTCTCTTTACTTCCAAGACGGTGCAGTAGCAACATGGGATGGTATCCAAGAGCTGATAAACAAAGCAAAATCTCATACTGGTGCTGAAAAACTTCAGGCACTATTTACTAACCCAAGAGGGGCTATTAAATGTGGTGGTGCTCCGCTTAAAATCATGTACTTAACACACGCTCGTCTTGTAGAAGCCGGTGTACGTGATAAAGTTGAACTTACTTTCAATACAAATAACGGGGCTTTATTTGGTATTCCGGATTACAATACGCCTATCGTTAAACAGTTTGAAGAGAGAAATTTTAAATCAAACTACAACCACAATCTAGTTGAAGTGGATGCTGCTGCTAAAACAGCTACATTCAACAAATGGCGTATGGAAAAACAACAGTTTGAAGATGAAATGGGTGACCCAATCTTCAAAGAAGTTGAAGTTAGTGAGCCGGTTACATTCAAATATGATTTCATACATGTTGCTCCTCCAATGAAAACACCTGACGTTGTTAGCAAGTCAAAACTTGCTTCTGGCGGCTGGGTAGCGGTAGAAAAAGAGACTCTACAGAGCAGCTTCTATAAAAATGTCTGGTCAGTTGGTGACGCGGCAGGTGTTCCGATGGGTAAAACTGGCGGTTCTGCTCGTAAACAGTACAAAGTTGTTGTTGAAAACGTTGTTAATGCGATGGGCGGAAAAGAGCCGACAGCTAAATATGACGGATATACAGTTTGTCCACTTATTACAGGTCTTGGCACAGTTATGCTTGCTGAGTTCAACTGGACTAAGAAGCCGACTCCTTCATTCCCTCTTGACCCAACAAAAGAGAGATGGATTATGTGGTTGTTAAAAGTTTATATGCTTAAACCGATGACAATCCACGGTATGCTTTCAGGCAGAGCATAATCAGACTTTCTAATCCCCCGTTTTGGGGGATTAACTCTACACAAGTACAATAAATCCCGCAATTTTAAATACACAAAATAGGAGAACAAATGAAAAAAATTACAATTTTAACTTCACTTGCAGTTATATTTTCACTATCGCTAAACGCATTTACGCTTGGAACACTTGGTGAATTCGAATTTAAAAAGGTTAACGCAAATGTATATGTTATGCATGGACCTGAGTTAGAACCAAACAAAGAGAACGAAGGATTTATGAACAATCCTGCGGTAATAGAGAGTAAAAACGGACTTATCGTAATCGATCCGGGTGGAAACTACAATGTCGGCAAGAAAATCCTTGCAGAGATTGAAAATGTAAGTAAAAAACCGATTATTGCCGTTTTTAATACTCACAAGCACGGTGACCACTGGTTTGCTAACAAAAATATCTTAGAGAAGTACCCAAATGCACCCATTTATGCGCTTACCTATATGATAGAGCAGGTAAAAGACAATGCGGCTGAGACATGGTATGGTATTCTTGATAGATTAACAGGTAATCTTAAAGGAACGAAACCGTTTGCATTCCCAACACAGGGTGTAGAAAACAAGCAAACTGTTGTTGTTGATGGAGAAACTTTTGTAATGCGCCACTATACAAAAGGGCATACAGATACTGATATTTTGATTGAACATGTAAACTCAAGTACGCTTTTTATAGGGGATAACCTTATAACGAATCGTTTTGGGGCGTTTGATGAGTCATCAAGCATTATTGAAAACATCGCTCTCTTAGAGAAAATTAAAAATCAAGAGGATGGATTCAAAAAGTATAAGCTTTATGTTCCAGGACATGGACCTTCAAACAGTGATGCAGCAAAACTTATAGATCCTTTCTTAAACTATATGAAAATCATTGTTGCAGCCGCTAAAAAAGGGTATGAAGAGGGTGTTGAGAGCTATGATATGAAGCCGATAGTTCACGAAGAGCTAAAAGATTACCACTCATGGGATGCTTATGAGGGTCAAATGGGTAAACACCTAATGAAGGCTTACTCAGAAGTTGAAATGCTAGACTTCTAAAACAACCGAGCCGCTTATCGCGGCTCAAACTCCTCTCTTTAGCAAAACTTTCAGTTCAAATACTACATTTTTAATCTATAATATTTTATGCTTAAGATACATGAATGCCAGAGTGCAAAATCGGATATAACTGAACTAAAAGTCCTTGGCGGCTCCCTAGTCGCTTACAATACAAAGTTTCACGGAATAAAGATATTTGATTTCGATGAGTGCGATGTTAAAAAAAGCATTGCCAACATGTATCTTAATTCTGACGTAAGCGTATGCGCATTTAGCCCAAATTCCGAGTTTTTTGCTTTCATAAACAAACAGACAATTTACATCCTTGACATACAGACAAAAGAGATAATCCACACCATTGAAGTAAATGACGAAGAGATAGAAATTATCGGTTTTGACCCATCATCAACCTATATTATTGCCGGAAGCAAGCACGGCAGGGTGCTTCAGTATAAAACAAACCAGTCATCACTTCTCTCAAGACTCTGCTCTTTTCCATACGACAGAGCCGATATAGAGTCAAAAATAAAAGATAACAAAAACTTTGTAAGCTCCTTTGCTTTTTATAAACACAGATTCGCTTGCAGCGGTTATGGCGGTGCCATCTTTGTGATAGATCTGCTTACACAGGCAAACAAAAATGTAATCTCACACAGTAAAAACCGTATTGACGCTCTTTGCTTTTTAGACGAAAACACACTTATTTGCGGCAAAACAGATGGAGTCATAGATATCATCTTCCTCAATCAACACGACAACTACAAAAGTATACAAACCCCTATTTCAGGAATAAAACAGATCCTTATCATGTCAAATCCAAACTACATTATGGTAGTTGGCAAATCAAATATAGTTACAATAGTTGATATTAAAAATTATAAAATTACCCACAGCAAATATATAGAGTTTGATGGGCAGATAAACAGGGTTGACATCGTAAAGGGCGACTCTTTGGCAGTCGCGCTGACAAACAATAAAATTCTACATGTAGAACTTCCGGGGATTGCAAAATTAAGGTCGCTGATTATCCACAACTCTTTACAAAAAGCATTTGAGCTGATAACAAAAGAGCCCATGTTGCAAGGCTCTAACGAACACAAAATGCTTGAAGCAAGGTTTGAGAAAAGTTATGATGAGGCGGCGAAAGCTCTTATAAACCAAAACACGGCTCTCGCTCTGCAAATACTTGATATTTACAAAGATGTTAAATCTAAACAGCTAAAAATAAGAGAACTTTTCGACGCTTTTAAAAACTACCTAAGATTTCAAGCACTATTTTTGGAGAAGAGATATGCTCTAGCATATGCTATGTGCACAAAGTATGAGCCGCTAAAAAGAACGGTTCAGTACAAAAAAATGGAGCAGGTCTTCAAACTTGCCTTCTCAAACGCGCAAAGACACATACTCCAAAACAATCCTGCCGGTGCTAGAGCGCTGCTTGCCGAGTACAACACCGTTATCTCGAAAAAACCGCTGATAAAACTTCTGCTTACCCAAAACAAGGAGTTTGTAGAGCTACTCCAAGCAATTCAAAAGAGAGATTTTAAAGCCATAAATCAGCTTATAGACAAGAATGAACTCTTTAGGCAGATTCCAAACTACATCGCGCTAAACAACCAAATAGAGGAGACTCTTCAAGAGATAGAGACTGATATAAAAAAAGGCGAAATTGAAAAAGCAAAAAAACTTCTTCTTGGCGTCAATGAGATTGCAGATGTTTCACAAAGAGTCTCTGAGCTACAAACAAAATGCAAATATGTCCTCTCTCTGCAAAAAGCTTACGAAGAGAGTGATTTTAAAGCATGTTATGAAATTTTAGATCTGCACCCATACCTAACAACGGTGGAACTCGGCGAACTTTTGGAAAATCACTGGTCAAAACTTATGCAGAAGTGCGAAGAGTACGCTTTGGCTGGAAATATAAAAGAGATTAAAAAAACGCTAGGTGAACTTATGGCTCTCTATAGTAGACGCAACAAAATCGGTGATTTGTTAAGAGTAAGTTTCCATGTAAGAATAAAAATTCTTATCAGCAAAAAAGATTTTAAAGCAGCAGAAGCGATAATCTACTCCTACATAGACATCTTCGGAATTGATAGCGAAATATCTGAGATTATGAAGAAGTTCCAAAAGAGCACAAAACAAAAACTTGCTATCTCAGAGGCTCAATTTGAGAGACCAAGAAGAGATAAGTGGAGAGATTTTGATGCTATCATGAAAATCCCATAAGCTTTAGAAGTGTAGTTACGGTATCTTCAAACTCGCTCTTTTTCGTAGAGTTTTGGATTAAAAAACTCTCCATCTCTTTTTTCTTGGCTATAGCCTCATCCAGCTCCGAATCACTTCCTTTTGAGTATGCACCGATGCGTATTAGCACCTCATTCTCTTTTAAAAGCGTGTAGAGCCTTCTAAACTTCATTACCGCCTTTAGATGCTCAGGAGAGATTATATCGTTCATAACCCTTGAAGCCGAGTTTAAAATATGAACCGGTGGATATATGCCAAAGTCTGTAAGTTCGCGTGATAGCACGATGTGACCGTCCAAAATAGAGCGGGACTGGTCGGCAATCGGATCGCTCATATCATCTCCCTCAACAAGAATTGTAAAAAAAGCAGTGATAGAGCCTTTGCCTTCCTCTTTTCCTGCACGTTCCATGAGTTGTGGCAAAAGCGTCAAAGAGGAGGGCGGATACCCTTTTGAGGTCGGAGGCTCGCCAAGCGCCAAGCCTATCTCTCTTTGCGCCATAGCAAAGCGTGTAACGGAGTCCATAATAAAGAGGACATCTTTTCCCTCATCCTTAAAATGTTCCGCCACACTCATGGCCGCAAATGCGCCATATTTTCTCATCAAAGGCGAATCATCAGATGTTGCCACGACTATAACTGTATTTTCTAAGTTTCCGCCGAGATTTTTCTCTATAAACTCTGGAACCTCCCTGCCGCGCTCACCGATAAGTGCCACAACTTTTATGGGAGCGTTTGCACCGCGCACAATCATACCCATCAAAGTTGATTTTCCGACACCGCTTCCTGCAAAAATTCCAAGCTTCTGACCTTTCCCGCAAGTTAAAAGCCCATCAATGCTCTTTACACCAACACTAAACACCTCATTTATCATTCCACGCTTCATGGCAGCAATGGGCGCTTTAATTATAGGCATAAGCTTAGAGCCGTTTAAAGCTCCTTTGCCGTCAATAGGTCTCATAAAAGGATCAACAACACGCCCCAAAAGAGATGAACCAACAGGAATATTCAAACCCGTCTGATCCAGAAACACCCTATCACCGGAACAAAATCCCTCGACAAAACTAAAGGGCGTAATGAAAAAAGTGCTTCCGTCAATCTCAGTAACCATCCCGATTGTCTCTTGATTCGTGTCATTTGAGATAATTTTTACAATATCGCTAATGCTAACTTTTAATCCGCGGGCAGTGATAACGGTTGCGTTTATTTTAACGACTTCGCCAAATGCAACCGAATATTTTTTATCTGAGATTTTTTCTTTTAGCGAAGAGAGGGGCATAAAAAATCTCCTTGATTGATGAAAAACCTAATAACGCGAACCATTTGGAGAGTTTATCAAAGAGAAAAATTCACTTCTTGTTTTCTCATCTTTTTTAAACAAACCGCGAAGTGCAGAAGATGTAGTTGTAGAGTTAATCTTCTCAACCCCCCTCATCTCCATACACATGTGCCTTGCCTGAATTACTACAGCAACGCCTTTTGGCTCAATCGTGCTCATTATGGCATCTGCTATCTGCTCAGTCAACTGCTCTTGTATCTGCATACGGCGCGCAAAAACATTTACAACACGAGGGATTTTTGAAAGACCAACCACTTTGCCGTTTGGTATGTATGCCACATGCACACGCCCGATAAT
>Ga0172380_10002011_pt1 | contig 33157 bp, 36 predicted proteins | sample Leawe162metaG_FD_119747 | JGI IMG/M metagenome (GOLD analysis project Ga0172380, IMG submission 119747) | Leachate microbial communities from a municipal landfill in Southern Ontario, Canada - Leachate well 162 metaG | ecosystem: Engineered > Solid waste > Landfill > Unclassified | place... | reverse complement strand
TGCTTGACAGGTATATCACAAGCGGCCATAATACCGACCAACCCGGCCATTATATGCGTTGGCTGGCTGAAACATCGGGCCTCTTTGCTTTTTCTCTTAAGGGAAAATGGTTGGATATCGGTGACCTCGCCTCTTATCAGAAAGCCAACGCCATCGTCCAATGAGGACGTGATTTGCGACACGCAAATCACAAATCCGAATAGGACCCCGCACCCAGATGTAAGGGTTTAAGAAGAATAAAAGGTGCGTACAGATTAAAATCCCTCATCACAGAAGATAAATAGCTCATCAACTGAGTGCGGGGTTTAATTCGCCCGGGTGACTTGTGTTGCATATTGCTCCACAAGTCATGGGCTCATTAAAGGAGTAACACCACCATGAAAAAAGGGCATTATTTCTTCACTTCCGAGTCTGTTTCCGAGGGGCATCCGGATAAGGTCTGCGATCAGGTTTCCGACGCGATCCTGGACGCTTATCTTGCGGGAGATCCCGCGTCACGCGTGGCTTGTGAATGCTTGGCCACGACCGATCGCTTGACCATTGCCGGCGAGATCACGAGCAAAACCAAGGTCGATGCCGAAAAAGTCGCACGGGAAGTTATTCGAAAGATTGGTTATGTGGATCCTTCGATCGGCTTCGATTATAAGACCTGCCGGGTCGATATCGCGCTCCATACCCAATCTCCTGATATTGCCATGGGCGTAGATACGGGCGGCGCCGGGGATCAGGGCATGATGTTCGGCTACGCATCGAATGAAACGAAAGAATTGATGCCGCTTCCGATCATGCTTGCTCAAAAGCTTGTTCGTTATTTGACCGCAGTTCGCAAGAGCGGCAAGATCAAATATCTCCGTCCGGATTCGAAGAGTCAGGTTACGGTAGAATACAATGGTGATGTCCCGGTGCGTGTGGATGCCGTGGTTTTGAGTTCCCAGCATGACGGCGATGTGACGCTTCCGACGATCACCAAGGATTTGACCGAAAAAGTCATCAAAAAGGTCATTCCGGCCAATTTAATGGACAAGAACACCAAGATCTTCATCAACCCGACCGGGCGTTTTGAGGTCGGCGGGCCCCACGGGGACACCGGTCTCACGGGTCGCAAGATCATCGTCGATACCTATGGCGGCATGGGCCGGCACGGCGGCGGCGCGTTCAGCGGCAAAGATCCTTCCAAAGTGGATCGTTCGGCTGCGTATTTTGCCCGTTATGTCGCGAAGAATATCGTCGCGGCCGGCATCGCCAAGCGCTGCGAGATCCAGGTTTCTTATGCGATCGGCGTGGCAGAACCCGTTTCGATCCGCGTGGAAACGTTCGGGACCAGCAAACTCGATAACGAAGAGATCGTCGAAGCGGTCCGGAAAGTTTTTAATTTTACGCCGAAGGGGATCATCTCAACGCTCGATCTTCGCCGTCCCATCTATAACAAGACCGCCGCGTACGGGCACTTTGGCCGCACGGAAGCCGGTTTTACCTGGGAAAAAACGGATGCGGTCAGCGCGCTCCGGAAGGCGCTCAAGCTCAAAGACAACTGCGGCTGCAGCAAAGTTACCTGCGCAGCTTAACTTCAGTATAAAAAAGAATAAGGCCATGAAAAAAAATCAGAAGAAAGTTCCTGCTCTTAAGTTGAAAAACGATTTCAAGGTTGCGGACCTTTCACTTGCCGATTGGGGCCGCAAAGAGCTCGACATGGCCGAAAAAGAAATGCCGGGGTTGATGGCGACCCGCAAGAAGTACGGACCCCAGAAGCCTCTCAAGGGCAAGCGGATCATGGGGAGTCTTCACATGACGATCCAGACCGCGGTCCTGATCGAGACGTTGATCGAGCTCGGGGCCGATGTCCGCTGGTGTTCCTGCAATATTTTCTCCACGCAGGATCATGCGGCCGCCGCCATTGCGGCACGGGGGATCCCGGTCTTCGCTTGGAAAGGGGAGACGCTCGAGGAGTACTGGTGGTGTACGCTCCAGGCGCTCAATTTCTCGGGCGGTAAGGGGCCGAATCTGATCGTGGATGACGGCGGGGATGCAACGCTCATGATCCATTTGGGTTATGACGCGGAAAAGAACCCCAAGATCCTCGACAAAAAGGTTGATACGCAAGACGAGATCGAGCTCTTCAAGCTTCTCAAGAAGATCATGAAAAACGAGCCCAAGAAATGGCACGGCGTCGTGAAGGAATGGGAAGGTGTTTCCGAAGAAACGACGACCGGCGTTCACCGGCTCTACAAGATGCAGGAACAGGGAAAGCTTTTGGTTCCTGCCATCAACGTGAACGATTCGGTGACCAAGTCCAAGTTCGATAATCTTTACGGCTGCCGGGAATCGCTGGTGGACGGGATCAAGCGCGCGACGGATGTGATGATCGCGGGCAAAGTTGCCGTGGTTCTCGGGTTCGGCGATGTAGGAAAAGGAAGCGCTCAGTCGCTTTCCGCGCTCAAGGCGAGGGTCATCGTGACCGAGATCGATCCGATCTGCGCGCTTCAGGCGACGATGGCCGGTTTTCAGGTCGCGCGCCTGGAAGATGTGCTGGATATCGGCGATATTTACGTGACCACGACGGGTAATATCGATGTCATCACCGCCGAACACATGTCGAAAATGAAGGACGAATCCATTGTCTGCAACATCGGACATTTTGACAATGAGATCCAGGTCACTCAGCTTCAGAAATGGCCGGGCGTGAAGCGGATCAATATCAAGCCGCAGGTCGATAAATATGTTTTTCCGGACGGACATTCCATCATTCTCTTGGCAGAAGGCCGTCTCGTGAATCTGGGTTGCGCTACGGGCCATCCGAGCTTTGTGATGTCGAACTCCTTCACGAACCAGACGCTTGCGCAGATCGATCTGGCGCTCCATCCCAAGAAACCCGGGGTGTATCGGCTTGAAAAGAAGCTCGACGAGGAAGTCGCCAGGCTCCATTTGGATAAACTGGGCGCCCGGCTCACAAGACTTACGAAAAAGCAGTCCGAGTATCTCGACGTTCCTTTCGACGGTCCCTACAAGCCCGAACATTACAAGTATTAAGTAATCGGGGTATTGCGGCGCCTCATCCTGAGCGCGTCCTCCGGTAATGATTCGGGGTTGTTGTGTCTATTTTCCATAGGAGCTATACATGCAGAATTTTATTTATAAAAACCCCACCGAGATCCTTTTTGGCAAGGGCATGATCCGCGAGATCGCGGGACGTGTCCCCAAAGACCGGGGCGTGCTTTTTCTCTATGGCGGCGGGTCGATCAAGGCAAACGGTGTTTATGAACAGGTGAAGACAGCGCTCAAGGGCCACCGCGTGGTAGAGCTGGGCGGCATCGAACCGAATCCGCTTTATGAGACTTGTCTCAAGGCCGTTGAAGTGGTTAAAAAAGAAAAGATCGGTTTTATCCTTGCGGTGGGGGGCGGTTCGGTCCTGGATGCCGCCAAATTCATCGCGGCGGTTGCCTGTTTCACAGGCCAGGATCCTTGGTCCATTCTTCGCGAACACGGCGCCAACGTCAAAGCCGCGCTTCCGGTCGGGGCCGTTCTAACGCTTCCCGCGACAGGCTCTGAAGCGAACGGGAATTCGGTGATCTCCCGGAAGGCGACCCAGGAGAAGCTCCACTTTTTCTCGCCGCATGTGTTCCCGCAGTTTTCTGTCTTGGATCCCGAAACAACATTCTCGCTCCCTATCAAGCAAGTGCGTAACGGGATTGTGGATGCTTTCGTTCATGTCATGGAACAGTACATGACATATCCGGCGCATGCGCCTCTTCAGGACCGGATGGCAGAATCGCTGCTCCAAACCTTGATCGAAGTCGCGCCCGCGGTTTTAAAAAAAACCAAGGATTACGAAGCCCGCGCGTCATTTATGTGGAGCGCGACGCTGGCTCTGAACACCTTGATCAGTTGCGGGGTGCCCCAGGATTGGTCGACCCACATGATCGCTCACGAGCTGACCGCTTTTTACGGGCTGGATCACGCGGAAACGCTGGCGATCATTCTCCCGGGGGTTTGGCAGTACAAACTGACTGCCAAAAAGAAAAAGCTGGAACAGTACGGCCGCCGGGTCTGGAACGTCAAGACCGCCAAAGAAGCCATTCTGAAAACCGAAGCGTTTTTTCATTCCCTGAAGATGCCGACACGCTTCGGCGACTATAAGATCTCTGCCAAGGAAGCCGCCCGCAAAGTGCGCGAACGCTTTACGGAGCGGGATTCAGTTTTTGGTGAACATAGCGACATCACGCCGGATGCCGCGGCAAAGATCATTGCTTCGAGAGCTTAACAGGTCCCGCAGCGAGTTGAGGCGGATCCCCATCATTTTTAAAACCAACGGGAATTTATGACGGTCCTTTTACAAGTTAACGAACTCCACAAAGCCTACGGCGCGGTGACGATCTTGGATGCCGCGACGGCGTCCTTTGGTGACGACCAGAAGATCGGTGTGATCGGCCGGAATGGCGCCGGGAAATCCACGCTTTGTCGCATCATTACGGGGCATGAATCGGCCGATAGCGGCACCATCACGCGTAATACCGCGCTCCGTCTGTCTTATCTGGAACAGCATGACACGTTCAAGCCGGGCGAAAATGTCCTGGATTTTTTGATGCGTACAACGCGGGCCGAACACTGGGAATGCGGGCAAATGGCATCGCGGTTCCAGCTCAAGAATGAGATCCTCGAAGAGTCTGTGCGCAATCTTCCCGGCGGTTTTCAAACGCGTGTGAAGCTTGCGGCCATGCTCCTGGGGGATCCTAATTTTCTGATCCTTGACGAGCCGAGCAATTATTTGGACTTAAGCACCCTGATCCTGCTTGAGAATTTCTTGATCAATTTTCGAGGCGGATGTCTGGTCGTCTCCCACGACCGTGAATTCCTGAAGCGGACCTGCGACCATACTTTGGAGGTCGAGCACGGAGAGCTTGCTCTTTTCCCGGGAGACATCGAAGAATATTTTGCGTTCAAAGAAGAACAACTCGCGCAAAAACAAGCCTACAATCGCGGCCTCGATAAGAAGCGTGAGCAACTTCAAACCTTTATCGACCGGTTCAAGGCCAAGGCTTCCACCGCGACGCGAGCGCAGTCGAAAATGAAACAGCTCGCGAAGCTCAAAACGATCGAAATCGCGCATCCGATGAGTACGGTCAAGATCCATATCCCGCCGGTGGAGCCGAAGGCGGGGGTGGCGGTCACCTGCGACAATCTTGTGATCGGTTATCCCGAAAAGGACATCGCCCGAAACATTCAAGTCGAGATCGACCGCGGAAAACATGTGGCCATCCTCGGGAATAACGGCGAGGGAAAGACGACGTTCATGAGGACGCTTGCGGGGAGTCTTCCGCCCAAGGGTGGCAGTTTCCGTTGGGGCACAGGCCTGAAGATCGCCTATTACGCCCAGCATGTCTTTGCGGTGCTGGATCCGGAAGATGATGTCTACACTTATCTCTTGCGCGAGAGCGCTGACGGCGTCAACCGTCAGGATGTGCTCAATATGGCCGGATGCTTTCTTTTTAAAGGGGATGATGTCGAAAAGAAGGTGAAAGTCCTGAGCGGCGGGGAGCGGGCACGTCTTGTCCTGGCAGGAATTCTTCTTTCCAAGAGTCATGTTCTTCTCCTCGATGAACCGACAAACCATCTGGATTTCGAAACGGTGGAAGCCCTGGGGAGCGCGCTCAAATCTTTTTCCGGGACCGTGGTCTTTATCAGCCACGACCGCACCTTTGTGAACCTTTTGGCCTCCAGTATTCTCGAAGTGAAGAAAGGCCGTATTCTTCACTATCCCGGAAGTTATGAGGATTATGTCTATCATTTGGAGCAGGTCGCCCGGGGCGAAGAGGAAGATAGTGACGAAGATGACGCGGCGGCACGCGCCAAGAATACCGCTTCGGCCGTTCCTGTCGAGGCCCCACCACCTAAAAAAAATGAGCACAAAGCCGAACTGACGAAGCTCCGGAAACAAATGGAGAAAGCCGAGGGCCGAGCAAAACATTTTACGGAGGAACGCAACAAGGTCCTGGAGGAGATGGCGCGGAACCCGCTTCATTTTTCCAAGGACCGCAACGTGCGCCTGAAAGAATTGCAGATCCAGATCGAGACCGCCGAATCAGAATGGAGCACCCTGGAAAAGAAAATGGGAAAACTTCAATCATGAGAAATTTTGACCGTCCCAACCGCTCCGAGAGAGGGCCGCGGCGGCATCGCGGCGAACGTCATTTGGGACCTGCGCGACAGGGGCATAACACGCACTCTCTTTCCCACCGGTCCCCTCATGAAGCGCCGCGGCGCATGGTGGCTGAAGACGAGCAGAAATTTTTTGCGAGTACCGCCATCGATCCTTCTCCGCGGATCCGGCTTGAAGACGGTTCCCAGGAACTGACGATGCGCGTCATGGACCTGATCTGCCCGATCGGGATGGGGCAACGCGGTTTGATCGTGGCGCCTCCCGGTTCCGGGAAAACGACTTTTTTGAAGCATCTCTGCCAGGCGGTGGCGAAAAGCCGGCCCGAGATGAAGCTTTATTGCCTTTTGATCGACGAACGGCCCGAGGAAGTCACGGATTTCCGGCGCAGTGTGACGGCCGAAGTGCGGTGGTCCTCGTCGGATCAACCCTACGACCATCATATCGAGACGGCGCGGGAGCTTATGCAGCAAGTGTATCGCGAGGTTGCGGCGGGCGCGAACGTGATGATCCTGGTCGATTCCTTGACGCGTCTGGCGCGTGTGCATAACGCGGAGCAACGTTCGAGCGGCCGGACACTTTCCGGCGGCGTGGATGCGCGTTCGATGGAAGTGCCGCGGCGCATCTATGGGTCTGCGCGCAAGATCGAACATGGAGGGTCGCTGACGATCCTTGCGACGATCCTCGTTGATACCGGAAGCCGTATGGACCAGCTTATCTTTGAGGAATTTAAAGGCACCGGTAATATGGAGATCTATCTCTCGCGCGAGATCTCAAACCAGCGCATTTATCCGGCCGTGGATATTTCAAAAAGCGGAACGCGGAAGGAAGAACTTCTTTTTACGCCGGAGGAATTGGAGCCGGCGCGCCGGATCCGCCGCGCCCTGGCCGGGCTGAAGCCCATTGAGGCGATCAGCGCATTGATCGAGCAGCTCAAAAAATATCCCGCGACAAAAGATCTTCTCGCGGCTGTGAATAAACTGCAATGAACCTTGAGCCCATCAACACGAACGATCTTGGGGTCCAGCCTCTGGATGCATTAATGACAAAGCACGGGTTGACGAACCATGCGCTGGTCGCGGCCTCGACGGAGCAGCTGTCTCATAAGGTGGTGCAAAAGGCGCGCAAGGGAAGGCGTCTTACGCCAAGGGCCAAGAACAAGATCCTCGAAGCTTTGCATCAAGCGCTGCCCGAACACAAGTTCGCGCATCGAGATCTTTTTAACTACTAAAAAACGTGCTTTTTTGATATAAAAAGAGCTTCCGCGGAGCGATCCGCCCAGGTTAGCAGGAACAGGAGATCTTAGACCATCATGGCGAAGAAAAAAAATCCAAGCGATCTTCCAAGAGGCCGGGAATTGTTGCGTGATCCCATGCTCAACAAAGGGATGGCGTTTACCCCCCAAGAGCGGGAGGCGTTGGGGCTTTTGGGATTGCTTCCTCCGCATACGACCTCCTTGCAAGAGCAAGTTCAACGTGTCATGGACAATGTCCGTTCCAAAAGTTCGGATCTCGAAAAATATATCTATCTGACCGGTATCCATGAGCGCAACAAGACGCTTTTTTTCCGCGCGCTCATCGATCATATGGCTGAAATCATGCCGATCGTTTACACGCCGACCGTGGGGAAGGCATGTCAGGAGTACGGGAATATTTTCCGGAGCAGCCACGAGGGCCTGTTCATGTCGGCGCAATACAAGGGAAGGATGAAAGAGGTCCTGGAGAATTGGCCCCGCAAAGATGTGCGTATTATTGTCGTGACCGATGGAGAGCGAATCCTCGGGCTCGGGGACCTGGGTGCGGACGGGATGGGGATCCCTGTGGGGAAACTCATGCTTTATACCGCATGCGCCGGCGTTCATCCCCAGCATTGTTTGCCCGTAGTGCTCGATGTCGGGACCAACAGCGAAGCCCGGCTGAAAGACCCGCGTTATATCGGGGTGCCTCAGCGTCGCTTGAGAGGCCAGGAATACGAAGACCTTGTCGAAGAGTTTGTGACTGCCGCACGGCAGGTGTTCCCGCATGTCCTGATCCAGTTCGAAGATTTTGTTAATGAGAACGCCTTTCATCTTCTTAAAAAATACCGGGAGCGCATCTGTGCATTCAACGATGATATCCAGGGCACTGCAAGCGTGGCGTTGGCCGGGCTTTATTCCGCGATAAGACTCCAGGGTGGAAATTTGAAGGATCAGAAGATCCTTTTCGTGGGCGCGGGGGAGGCGGGGCTGGGGACCGGAAGTCTTGTGATGGGCGCGATGATGAAGGAAGGTCTTACTGAAAAAGAAGCCCGTAGCCGGTGTCTTTTTGTAGATTCCAAGGGGCTCGTGGTGTCGAGTCGCACGGATCTCGATGATCGCAAGCGGGCTTTTGCGGTAGAGGGACCGGGCGCGCCGGACTGTTTAAGCGCCGTGGAACTTGTGAAGCCCACCATGATCCTCGGGGCGTCTGGAAGGCCGGGGACTTTTACCCAAAAAGTTTTGGAGGCCATGGCGCGGATCAACAAGCGGCCGATCGTTTTCGCGATGTCGAACCCCACAAGCCATTCGGAATGCACCGCAGAAGAAGCCTATGGATCCACCGGGGGTCGCGCCATTTTTGCAAGCGGCAGTCCGTTTCCGACGGTCGACTACCAGGGAAAGCAGTTTGTCCCGGGACAGTGTAATAATGCTTATATCTTTCCGGGGGTAGGCCTGGGAGTGACCGCCTGCCGCGTTAAGCGTGTCACCGATGAGATGTTTTTCATGGCGGCAAAAACGCTCGCTGAAAATGTTTCCGCAGGAGACCTCGAGAAGGGCAGCATTTATCCGCCGCTTAAGGATATTCGCAAGGTGTCGCTTGCGATCGCGGAAGCGGTCGCTTCCGTGGCTTATCGTGAAGGCCTTGCGGACCTCCCCAAGCCCAAGGATCTTCGGGCCTATCTTGCGACTCAAATATATGAACCGGTTTATGAAAGCTACGTTGCGTGATCTTTTAAAGTTGGAAATTCTGATGAATGCTTAAAATGTTCACCGGAAAAAATCCGAGGAAATGATCTTATGAGACACCCAAAGAACCAGAAACCCAAAAGCAAGAAGCGTGCCGTTCTGGCGCCTCTTTCGAAAACAGGAAAAAAGAGAGCGGGGCGCCGCCTTTTGCGAGACGTGAACCGCCCCTCGGACGAAAGGAAACACTCCACAGAAGATTATGATGTGAGGTCACAGTTCACGGCAACTGTTTCTCATGAATTGCGAACGCCTCTTTCGGTGATCAAAGAGATCGTTGCGATGCTTGCGGAGGACGAAACGGAGCCTGTGAGCGAAAAACATAAACGTTTTCTGAATATCGCCCGGAGCAACGTCGAACGCCTGGAAAAATTGATCTCGGAAACGCTGGACCTTAAAGCTCTGGAACAGGGGAGGAAGACCCTTTGTATCCGGGAGAACAGCGTGGGGGAGCTTTTCAGCGAGATCAAAAGAATGAAAAGGAGTGAGGCGGAACAAAAAGGGCTGAAACTGATCGTTCAGGAGGATTCGGGTCTTTCGAGAATTAATTTCGATCGCGAACAGATCCTCGAGTGTTTTAAAGTTCTTGTGGATTTTTCCATCCGGATCAGCAAGCAAGGGGATATTCTCGTAGGAGCCTCTCTCGTGGACAATATGCTTCGCATGTCGGTCCGCGCTCCTTCCAAAGAAAAACCATGCGACGATCTTTCCAAACTCTTTCTCCGTTTTGAGCCTCTCAACGAAGCTGAAAAGAGCAAGCTTGGCAGAACCGGGGTTGAGTTTGCGCGCGTCAGGGAGATCGTTGAAAGACATCGCGGGAAAATATGGGCGGAATTTCTTTCCGGAGATGGAACATTCTTTCATATCCTCTTGCCCGTCTGGGAAAAGCGGGGCCGCAAAAACTTAAAAAGTAAGGCATCTTAAGAACACGCACGAAAGTTTTCGCTTATGATTCTCAGAATCAACGGTAAAGAAGAAACGATCGGAAAAGCAGCGACGCTCGATGCGCTTGTGGCGGCGAAGGGATTGTGCGCGGGCAAGATCGTGGTCGAGCACAACTTCAGCATTATTTCCAAAGAAGACTGGCCCAAGATCGCGCTCAAAGATCAGGATAGGGTCGAGATCGTTAGTTTTGTCGGAGGCGGATAAGCATGGAAGATCTTTTGAAACTTGGAGGACGTTCGATCAAGAGCCGCCTTTTGATCGGCACCGGGAAATTTTCCGGGTATCCCTTGATGAAAAAAGCCCTCGAGGCCGCCCAGCCTGATATCGTGACGGTGGCGCTTCGGCGTGTCGACGCAGGGTCCAAGGCTGATAATATTCTGGAATATATTCCGAAGTCCTGCATTCTGATGGCGAATACCTCCGGGGCAAGGAACGCGGACGAAGCGGTGCGAATCGCACGTTTAGCCAAAGCAAGCGGCGCCGGCCATTGGATCAAGATCGAAGTGGTGCAGGATAACAAATACCTCCTGCCGGATAATCTTGAAACGCTCAAAGCGGTTGAAATTCTTGCCAAAGAGGGATTTATCGTGCTTCCTTACATGAGCCCGGATCTTTCCATGGCCAAACGCATGGCAGATGCCGGTGCCGCGGCGGTCATGCCCCTCGGGTCTCCGATCGGCAGTAATCGCGGTGTGAAGACCCGGGAACTTGTGGAGATCCTGGTGCGTGAGATCAAGGTGCCTGTCATCGTGGACGCGGGCCTGGGCAGTCCTTCGGATGCCTGCGAATGCATGGAGATGGGCTGCGCCGCAGTGCTTGTGAATACGGCGATCGCGATCGCGCAAGACCCCGTCGCTATGGCCCAAGCGTTCAAGGAGGCCGTGAGCGCGGGCCGCACCGCTTATCTTGCCGGGCTTGCCTCGTCGGGGAGTGAGGCCAACGCTTCTTCGCCTCTGACCGGATTTCTCCGGGATGAAGCATGATGAGTCATTGCGAGCCGCGAAAACGGCGAAGCAATCTCGTTTTAAAAACAGATTGCTGCGTCGCCTCTGCGAGGCTCCTCGCAATGACAGGATTATGAGCTACTACGACATTCTCCTGAAATATAACGACCTTCCATTCGAGAAGATCTTCCGTGAGTTTTCAGCGCAAGAGATTGAACGCTTGATCCATTCTGACAGCCAGGATCCCGAGCGATTTTGGGCGCTTCTTTCTCCGGCCGCAGAAAAATGGCTGGAACCGATGGCTCAAAAGGCGCACGCCTTGACCCTCCAGCACTTCGGACGGACGATCCAGCTCTACACGCCGATGTATCTTTCCAACTTCTGTGAAAACGAGTGCGCTTATTGCGGGTTCAACGCCAGAAATAAAATGTTCCGGAGAACGTTGAGCCCGGAGGAAGTTGAAAAAGAGGCCGCGTTCATTGCCTCGACCGGGATCGAGCATCTTCTTATTTTAACAGGGGATTCCAAGGTCAAAAGCCCGCTTTCTTATATAAAAAAATGCCTCGAAGTTCTGAAAAAATATTTCAGTTCGGTCTCGGCCGAGATCTATGCGCTTACCGAAGAGGAGTATGCGGACCTTGCGAGCGCCGGGATCGATGGATTGACCTTGTATCAGGAGACCTATGATGAGGCGGTCTATCAGCGGGTGCATAAAGCGGGGCCTAAAAAGGATTTTCGTTTTCGATTGGAAGCTCCGGAGCGCGCCGCGAAGAGCGGCATGAGAAGCGTGAACGTTGGGGCGCTCCTGGGATTAAGTGACTGGCGAAAAGAGGCCTTTCTGATGGGTCTTCACGCGCAGTATTTGCAGGACCGTTACGGCGATGTCGAGATCGGAGCTTCGCTCCCGCGCCTGAGGCCGCATGCCGGTGATTTCAAAGACATTTCGGAGGTGAGTGACAAAAGCGTCGCGCAGATCCTTATGGCCTTGAGGCTTTTTATGCCGCGGCTTGGGATCGCGCTTTCGACGCGGGAAAGTTCTTTGCTGCGCGAGAATCTTTTGCCGCTTGGGATCACGCGTATGTCGGCGGGTTCGACGACACGTGTAGGCGGTCATACGATCGCATCTCCTGAAGAGGAGAACGCCCCTCAGTTCGAGATCTCGGACCCCCGGGATGTCGAAGAGATGAAAACGATGCTTGCGGCCAAGGGTTATCAACCCGTGCTGAAAGACTGGATGCAAATCTGATGGTGAACACGTTCCGGCAGGACCTTATTAAAAAGCTCGGCGAGGCGAAACTTGCGAAGATCGAGAAAGCACGGATCGGGATCGCAGGTGCAGGCGGCCTGGGGTCGAATTGCGCGGCCTGTCTTGTGCGTGTGGGATTCAAGCGCTTCACGATCGCGGATTTTGACCTGGTCGATCCCACGAACCTGGACCGGCAATTCTATTTCGAGGACCAGGTCGGCATGAAGAAGGTCGAAGCCCTGGGGACGAATCTTCTCAGGATCAATACGCATCTCGAACTTCAAATGTTGCCCGTGAAGCTGGAGCCCGCCAATATCCCGGCGATATTTCGAAATTGTGATGTCGTGGTGGAATGCCTGGACCAGGCCGAGGTCAAAAGCATGCTCGTCTCCCAGCTTCTTCCTTCCGGGAAACTGATCGTTTCAGCCTCCGGGCTCGGCGGATACGGCTCGAGTGATGACATCCAGGTCCATAAGTTGAAGCCTAACCTTGTTTTGATCGGTGATCTTGCGTCCGATATCGCGAAAGCTCCGGCGTTATCGCCCCGGGTCAGTATCGCCGCGGCGAAGCAGGCCGACGTGGTGCTCGAATTCGTGGCCGGGAAATAGCGTCGTGAAAGACCTTTTGCAGGCGCAACTCTTTTCCGGGTTTCCTTCCTGGAAATCCATGACTTACCAAAAAGAACTGACACCTAAGATCCTTCGGTTTGAAGTCCAAGACGGCGACGAAATTCGTCCTCTCTATTTTGCCTCGATCATTTCCAAGGAAGAAAAAATGGCCTGGCAATCGTTCCAGGATGTTCTGGAGCACACCATGAGCTTTGCGCAAAACAGCATGCGCGGGTTTTTTGGTTTCGACGTTCTCTGCGTGGATATTCGGTCTGGAATGCGAAACTTCGATTCAAAAGCGTTAAGCCAGCTCATCATCAATCATGCCCGGGATCTTGGCCCGGATCAAAAGGCGCTTATCCGGTACGGACAGCTTTTTGCTCTCTTGCACTACCGGGCTCCTGCGGAGTGGGGAAAGATCGAGGTGAAAACGCATGTGGAATTCTTCAGTCAGGGATCCGCTTCTAAGGAAGTGACCGAAGCCAGCGTCAGGGCTGCCTTGATGGGTTCCGGCGCCAAGAACAAAAACTCGGCAGGAGACCAGCTGGATCTTCTTCTCAAAAAGCTTCTGAAAGGCGAGCGCCTGCCTGCCGGTAGGCAGGGTCAGGAATCCCGCGCGATCTATATGGTGTATGACTTGAGCGTCAACCCCGTTTGGGATCCGGCCCATGAGCTCCAGCAGCAAAGGGTGCGCGCCTGGCTTGAGAAAGAGCAGGAAGCTCGAGGCGGGAACTTGCCGGAGATTTATTACCATCATGCTTCTCTTCAAACTCGTTTGGATCTTAAATAGGACGGTCTTTTATGGAAGAAAGCGCCAAAAATCCTGACGAGCCTCAAAAAAAGCGGCGGCTGCGTTACAAGGGTACGCATCCACGCCGGTTTGAGGAAAAATACAAGGAACTCCACCGGGAGAAATACGCTCAGGACATCGAAAAAATATTAAAGAGCGGAAAAACACCCGCGGGTTCGCATCGACCGATCTGCGTTGAAGAGTGTCTGGAGGTACTTCGTCCCAAGTCGGGTCAAACGGGTTTGGATGCAACGCTCGGATTCGGGGGACATGCCGAGGCTCTTCTCAAGCGCATTCGCCCGGGCGGGCGCCTTTGGGGGATTGATGTGGACCCGATCGAGATCGTGCGGACCGAGGCGCGGCTCAGGGCTTTGGGTTTTACTGAAAAGGAATTGATCGTCCGGCGTCTTAATTTCGCGGGGGTTCCCAAGCTTTTGATGGATGCCGGGGGCGGTTTTGATTTTATCCTGGCCGATCTCGGCGTTTCCTCGATGCAGCTGGATAATCCTGCGCGGGGTTTCACCTTTAAAGTGGAAGGGCCGCTTGATCTCAGGCTGAATCCCGAAAGAGGGCAACCGGCATCCGTTCTTCTTCGATCGATCTCGGAGGAAGCCCTGGAGGAAATGCTCCGGGTCCATTCCGATGAACCCCATGCCCGGATGATCGCAAAGGTTATTTATAAAGCCCGCGAGGAAATTTCCACCACGACTGCGCTGGCCGAGGCCGTACGGAAGGCGCTCTCCCGCGTCTCTCTTTTAAATCCTGAAGAAGAGATCCCGCGATCGATCCGGAGGACTTTCCAGGCTCTTCGCATTGCCGTAAATGACGAGTTCTCAGCGCTGGAGCAGTTTTTGAGGAATCTGCCTTTCTGTCTTAAACCGCGTGGGCGGGTTGCGGTCCTGACATTTCACTCCGGAGAAGATGACCGCGTGGTTCGTTCTTTCACGGAAGGAGCCAAGGCCGGGATTTATGAGGAGATCGGCCGCGAGCCTATCCGGGCCACATCGCAAGAACGCTACGATAACCCGCGATCAAAGAGCGCGATATTACGCTGGGCCGTTAAAGCCGTTTAAAAGGAGCATCATGAACAGCATGAAGCCCGCTTATCTTTTTTTTGATACCGAGACGACCGGATTACCGAAGAGCTGGAAAGCTCCGGTGACCGATCTCGGGAACTGGCCTCATATCGTCCAGATCGCGTGGGCCCTTTTTGATGATGCCGGGCAGCGGCTCGCGTTTCGCGATCATATCATCAAGCCCGAAGGTTTCGTGATCCCGGAAAGCGCGACAGCGATCCATGGCATCAGCACCGAAAAAGCCTTGAAAGAAGGCCGGCCGGCTGCGGAAGTTTTGAAGGAATTCTCTGAGGCGGTTCAGAGTGCCGCGCGCCTGGTGGCGCACAATCTGGACTTTGATGAAAAAATGGTCCGTGTCGAATTGCTTCGCCAAGGAATGCCGGATGCGTTAGAGGTCCCCAAAGTATGCACGATGAAAGCCTCCACAAAATATTGCAAGATCCCCGGGCCGTACGGGGACAAATGGCCAAAACTCTCCGAGCTTCACATCAAGCTCTTCGAAGTGGATTTTGAAGACCAGCACAACGCCGCGTCCGATGTCCTCTGCTGCGCAAAGTGTTTCTTCGAACTCCGCCGCCGCGCCGTGATCCAGGATGGCCTGATAGCTCTCTCCTGAAGGTGTGGAATCCGAAGCCTCGCAAATCTTTCAATGCTAAAATCATAACTCGTTTGTAGTGTTATGGATATGTGCATAATATAGCTTATTGAATATAAAAAAGACTTGATTATATCACTAAAGAGTGATATTATTAGGTTATGAAGAATCAATCTTTTGTATTTGAAGTTAGCGAATTGCTTCAATCCCAGGCGAAGTTACCCGGGTGGATGACAAAAGATCTACCCATTGGCAAGCAGGTTCAGCTGATCCGGGAAGCTTTCGGAATGACCCAGGCCCAGCTTGCCAGGCGCTGCGGGATCCGTCAGAGCATGATCGCCCGCATTGAAGGGGACCTTACGATCGATCTCAGGCTTTCAACGGTTCAAAAACTGGCCAAAGGTTTGGACTGTAAACTGGTCAGTCGTTTTGTGCCGGAGGAAGAGATCGAGAAGGTCATCGACCAAAAAAGTCTGGAGGCCGCGCGCAAACTCGTCGGGCTTTCAAAAGCTACGGCGGGTTTGGAAAAACAAATGCCGGAGGACCGCTATATCGAATTCCAGGTCCGGGAAATGCAGCAAAAGATCCGTGAAAAACGGCCTTCGTCCTTCTGGGATCCTGAGTGATGGCGGACGGGCAGACACCGCTTGCGGACATTTCCGGGCTTATTCCCCAGCATGTTTTCACCCAGGAAGCTCTCGATCGCGCCGAATTCGCGAATGTAAGCAAGATCCTTCCAAAGTATCTCCTCAAAAAACCTGCGGATCGTACCGCACCGTTTAATTTCAAATGGTTCCTGAAACTCCATGAGGAAATGTTCGGGGATGTCTGGGAATGGGCGGGAAAGCTCCGGCGCCACACGTTGAACCTGGGTATTGAACCCGGAAAGATCGCCTCAGAGCTCCATGCGGTGCAAGTCGGACTGCATCAGTGGGAAAAGGACAGAATGGAGCCGATCGAGGTCGCGGTACGGCTCCATCACCGGCTTGTCTGGATCCATCCGTTCGCGGGCGGGAATGGCCGCTGGGCAAGGATGGCGGCCAATATTTATCTCCGGAAGAAGGAACTCCCGCTTATTCTTTGGCCCGAGGATCGCATCACGATCCAGGGGAATGTCCGCAATGCCTATGTCGCCGCTCTTCGTAAAGCCGATCGCTTCGATTTCGGGCCTCTGATTGCTTTGCATAAACAATTCTGGAAGAATGAAAGAGAAAGCGAATAAATGTTAAAACAAAATGAGCTTGTTGAGCAGTTCAACAAAGAAGAACAAAAAAGGCGGCGAATTCTTAAGAAAAAACTCGCGCGCCGGATACGAAGTCCAAAATTAAAACCTGCTCTCCGGAAGATCCTCGACCGGCTCGACGAAAAGGTCGAGAGAAGCGCCCCCGTTGATTGCCTGGCCAAAAAATGGATCAAATGAGCATTGTTCGATAGCTGGTGGCGAGGGACAGACTCAAAATTTGTCTAATCCCATCCTTCGGGGTGGTCGATAACCAAGAAGTAGCCAAAGTGATGAACTATTAATACAAAAGGAGAGATTCGTGAAGAAAACACTCAAGCTCTTGTCTATGCTGATTTTCGTTTTTTTATTACTTGGAAAGGTTTTTGCAGGGAGTGAATATGAATTGAAGGATGGAACATTCATTCATCACGATTTGAGATTTCAATTCCAAATTCCATCAGAATGGAATGCTAAACTAGGGCGAGGACAAGGAATGATTCTTTCTTTGGAAAAATTTCCAACTCTTATAGGTTTAGCGTGTTGGCCCGTTGAAAAAAATGTAACCTTGGAGCAAGAACTTGAAAAACTAAAAGAAATCGATAGAAATAGTCAGCGCCAAATGCAGTGGCTTTCAGAGCTGAAAAAAGAAAAAGAAGGCGTGAAAATAGTAGAAGTTATCAGCCTGGCGGGAGCGAATCCTAATAATGAAAATAGCCGGGAGCTGAAACAAAAAATGTTATATTTTATGCGAGAGCGGGCTGATGGTCAGAGCTATATGTGCTCTTTAGCATTTATGACCTTCCCTGATCGATACTCAAAAGATGTAAGTGATTTTGACTCTCTGTTGGAAACCTTGGCGTTCAAGAAACCATAATATTTATATGAGTATTCAAAATGAATAAAAAATATTTGCAGGCCTCCAATCTTTTTATTGGCGTGGGCGTTATCCTTCCCGTTGTCGGGGGACTCATCATCAATGCGCTAATGACCCTAGCTCATAAAAATGATGTGCTTCGGGTCGCTGACTTTGCGATGGGAGAACCCGATCGAAACTCGGCCATTGCGATGTGGATGCACGGTTCAGTTTACCTTAGTCTATGGCTTATTGCTTTCATCTCGTGCGTTTGGGGGATGTGTTTGTATGCAAAAAGTAAAGGGCGTTCTATGTGGTGGGGATTGTTGGGGCTCGTTTACTTATTAGGGTGGGTGATTTTGTACGCCTTACCAGATAAAACCATTACTAATGAACTACCGGAAAAACCATTTTCCTATCGTCAAAGATTCGGGTCATTATTAATATCTTTCTTGATTTTAATAATATCCTTTAGTCTGGGTTTATGGGTGGGCGTAGAATTAAAGGGAATGTTGCCTCTGGCAATACACGCTGTTCTTTTTGGTGCTTGTTTTATATCAGGAATAATCGCATTGGTAAGCTGCGGAGTTTTTATTCTGCGGATTTTGTTTAGGTATTAAGGACAGGAAACTGTAGATGATAGACAAAATATCCCAACAGCATCCCTCTGGTCCCGTTATTATTTGCCTATTGGTCTGGTTAGCTGGATCAATCATAGGAATAGTAAACCCCGGTTTTTTCATGAAAGGCAGAGGAGCGGAGCTGGAATGGAAAGCCATGGGACTACATCCGGATAAGCTCCCTAAAAAATTTCGCATTTTTTGTCAGATTGTATGGTCTTTGGTTTTTTTAACTGGTTTAGTTATCACATATTTCGTATTAACAGGTAGAATTCTGATTATCATTTAATCAGGATATAACACACCTATAAAGCTATTAGTGTTTGATTTGGCTATAATAGAATTAGGCTACACCACGGTGTTGCTTCGCTGATTCTAAAATAGTGACAGTCACTCTTGGTGACTGTCACTAATCGCGTAAAGGTTGCGTGCGTTGTTCTATATGGCCGGAAAGATCTTTTTGAAAGGGGCGGGGAGTGAGGACTTGAAGGTCTTGAGTTCTCCCGTGACGGGATGGGGGAATGAGAGGAAGCAGGCGTGGAGCGCGAGGCGGCGAAAGGGGTCGGACTTGGCGCCATATTTTTCATCGCCCATGATGGGGCACCCGAGGCCGGAGAGGTGGACGCGGATCTGGTTCTTGCGGCCGGTTTCAAGCGTCACTTCCAGGAGCGCGTAGCCGCCGTTCTCACGGAGTACACGGTAATGCGTCACAGCGCGCTGGGCTTCAGGATGGTTTTTTGAAACGCTGTAGACCCGCTTGAAATCATCCTCTCGAAGGAAATTCTCGATCGTTCCCGATTTCTCCTTAGGCGTACCCTCCGTGATCGCATAATATTTCTTCGTGGCGAGTTCCCAGTGACCCTGCAGTGTGCGTTTGATGGCATCACTCTTCGCGAAAACGATCAATCCCGACGCATCCCGGTCCAGCCGGTGCACGATATAAACGCGGCCGCTTTCATCTTTTGTTTTGGAACGCTCGTATTCATTGAGCATGAAGTAAAGCGTCGCCTCTTTTTCCCGCTCGGTCCCCATCGTCAAAAGTCCCGCCGGCTTTTCCACTACCAGGACCGCGTCATCTTCATAGGGGATCTTCAGACCCAGCTCGGCTTTGGAGCGTTCCACGGAAGCGCGTTCCTTGCCCAGGATCTCGATCTTGTCGCCGGGTTTTAAGGGATGCTGGTACCAGGTGGTCACCCGGCCGTTGACGCGGACAGAGCCAAATTTCAGGATCTGTTTGATCTTTGTTTTTTTGAGGTCTTTAAGGGCCTGAAAGAGGAAATCCTGAAGAAACGTTTTTTCAGAAACGGAAAGGTTCCGCACGCCTTATCCCAAGATACGGGTGATAAAAAAGCCCGGGAAAATACCCATCGCCAACACGCCCAAGAAGAGGGCCCAAAGAGCGATCGTCAGGGCTTTCGAGGGGGCGGGGAAAGCAGGGCCTGTGGCCGGCGTCAGATACATGAGGCGGATGATCCGGAAATAATAATAGGCCGCGATCACGCTATTAATGGCGGCGAAGATCGTCAGTGTGATGAATTTTGCCTGAATGGCGGCGGCGAACACATAGTATTTTCCGATGAAACCCGCGAGGGGCGGAAGACCGGCCAGGGAAAGAAGAAAGATCGTGAGCATGGCTGCGGCAGCGGGAGAACGCTGGGAGAGGCCGGCGTAAGCGTCCAGCGAGTCGCTTTGAGTCTCGCCTCCGACAAAGAGCACCACCGCGAATGCGCCCAAATTCGTCAAAAGATAAGTGACTAAATAGATCAGGACGGCGCCCCGGCCGAGAATGGAAAATACCGCAAGGCCCATCAGAATATACCCGGCCTGCGCGATCGAGGAATAAGCCAGGAACCGCTTGATGTTCGACTGAGAGACCGCGGTGATGTTACCGACCGTCATGGTCAGAATGGACAGGATCACAAGCACAGGACTCCAGATTTCTCTGAAATTCAGGAAGATCATGTCGAGCACGCGGATCAGGACCGCGAAGCCGAGGGCCTTGGGCGCGACCGTGAGGAAAGCGGTGACCGGCGTGGGAGCGCCTTCATAAACGTCCGGCGCCCACATATGGAAAGGCGCCATCGAGATCTTGAAGCCCAGTCCGACAAAAAAGAAAAGGGCGGCAGCGATCGCCAGCGGTTTAAAAGGGGCGTAAAGCAGGGCATTTCCGATCACCGGAAGATCGAGCGATCCGGAAGCGCCGTAAAGAAGCGACATACCGTAGAGCATGACGGCGGAGCAAACGCTTCCGAAGAGAAGGTACTTGATGGCGGCTTCCTTGGATTTGGGATCATTTTTCAGGAATCCCACAAGCAGGTAAGAGATAAGCGATACGAATTCGATGGCGAGAAAGATCATGAGGAGATTATTGGCCGCCGCAACCAGGATGAGGGCGAAAGCCATGAAAAGAAAAAGGCCGTAGAACTCTCCGGCGTAGCGTTTTTGGATGGGGGCGTAACCGAGCGAGAGCAGGATCGTCACGCCGACGGCCGCCAGGGCCAGATAACGGAAGAAATGCGCGAAGGCATCCAGATGGAACAACCCGAAAAAGAGGGGGGTCGGCTGGGCCGGAGCCTTTACCAGGCAAAACGCGGCAACGATCACGAGGAGGGAGAATTCTCCGACGAGTTTCTTTTGCTTTACAAAGAAATCCAGTGTGAGCGCCGCAAATGCGCCACCCAATAAAATCAGTTCGGGAATGAAGTATTTCAAACTCTCGATGGCATTCATGAAGCGATCCTTTGTAAAAATCCGAAATCCGAATATCGAAATCCGAAGCAAATCTTAATGACCCAAACACCAAACAAATCGTTTTTTGTTTTAGGGCATTCGGATTTTGTATTTGTTTCGAGTTTCGTGCTTCGAGTTTCGAATTTCATCTTTATGAGACCTTTAAGGCTTTGAGTAAACCATCGAGTGTCGGGATCATGTAATCCAGAATGATCCGCGGATAAACGCCGATCCCGAGGATGAGGACCATGAGCGGGGCAAGCGTGAGAACCTCCGCGAACTTGATATCGCCGAGCCCGGCCCATTTCGGATTGAGTTTCCCGAGCAGGACGCGCTGGATCATGTAAAGAAGATACGCCGCGGCGAGAAGAATGCCGATCGTGGAAAGCCCGGTCACCACCTTGGAGTATTGGTACGAACCCAAGAGCGCGAGAAATTCACTGATAAATCCCGAAAGACCCGGAAGGCCGAGTGAGGCCAGCGCAAAAAAGGTCAGGAATCCAGCGTAAGCCGGCATTTTAACGCCGAGGCCGCCGAAGTCATTCAATTCACGGGTGTGAGCGCGGTCATAAAGAACACCGACCAAGAGGAAGAGCCCGCCGGTAATGGTGCCGTGGGTGAACATCTGGAGCATCGCTCCGCGGAAACCGTTCGCGTTCAGAGCCGCCAGTCCGAGCAACACAAATCCCATGTGGCTGACGCTTGAGTAAGCGACCATTTTTTTAAAGTCCGTTTGCGCAAGCGCCACAAATCCGCCGTAGATGATACCGACGATGGCCAGGACCGCCATGGCGGGCTGGAACCAGTGTGTGGCGTCCGGGAAAAGCGGGTAACTGAAACGGAAGAAACCATACGTGCCCATTTTCAGGAGGACGCCGGCGAGGATCACGCTGATCGGTGTCGGAGCTTCGACGTGCGCATCCGGGAGCCAGGTGTGGAACGGAAAGATCGGCACCTTGATCGCGAAGCCGAGGAAGAATGCCATGAAAACGATCTGCTGGAAGAGAAGCCCGCGAGGCATCCCGACAAGCAGCGTCATATCAAACGTGTGCGGCGCTGCGGCAAAGTAAACGCCGAGGATCCCCAGCAACATGAACAAACTACCCGCCAGCGTGTAAAGGAAGAACTTGATCGCGGCGTATTCACGGCGCGGTCCGCCCCAGATCCCGATCAAAAAATACATCGGGACAAGCACCACTTCCCAGAGCACATAAAAAAGGAAAAGATCGAGCGCGAGGAAAGTCCCCATCATGCCGGTCTCAAGCAGGAGGTACAGGAAATAATATTCCTTTTCGCGGCCTTCTTTCACGCGTACATGCGGGAAAGAGGCAAGGCAGGCGACCAGCGAAATGATCGCGGTCAGGAAAACCATGGGGAAACTGATCCCGTCCGTCCCCAGAAGGTACTGGACGCCGAATTGCGGGATCCACGAGGCCCGTTCCATCATCTGGAATCCGGCCTGCGCGGGCTGGAAAAGCGTAAGCGCGTAGCCGGTAAGCGCTGTTACGATCCCGGTGGTCGAGAGCGCGATCCATTTGATGCAGTGGGTCGCGTTTTTCGGCACAAATAAAATGATGAATGCGCCGATCAAGGGCGTAAAAATGATCCAGGACAGAATATGAGACGTCATAAAGACTCCTTCATTTTAAAATTTCAGTTCGAAAGCAAGGAAAACGATCAAAACAAAAAACACGATCAAAAGATAATTCTGAACAAAGCCGGTCTGGACGCGTTTGGTGAACGAATTGAGAAAATAAACCGCTGTCCCCATGAAATTTACGGCGCCATCCACGATATATTTATCGATCCAGTTCTTCAGGCCGCTCAGGAAGAGGGTGTTTTGCCCCGTGCCGTTCACCGCTCCGTCGATCACTTTTTCATCAAAGCCGAACAGTTTGCGGCCGAGCGCATTGAAAGGTTTTATGAGATAAGCGGAATAGAGCTCGTCAAAATAAAATTTATTGAAAGAAAGGCGGTAAAAAGACGGAAACGTTCTTGCGACAGCCGCGGCCCAATGCTTTTGGCCGAGATACATAACGCCTGCGAGGCCGATCCCAAAGGCCGCCACCACCACCGAGCAGGTCATGACAAAAGCGGAAGGCTCGTATTCCGGGTAATGGACCATGTGCGCCATGAACTTCTGGAACCAGTGGTGCATGAACGGGGAACCGGGGATCCCGATCACGACGGATCCCACCGCAAGGCACCAAAGAGGCACGGTCATAAGAGAAGGGGATTCGTGGGCGTGGACGTCGTGATTCCGGGCCGTGCCAAAAAATGTCATGAAGATAAGACGGAACATATAGAAGGCCGTCATGAACGCCGTGAGAAGCAGGATGCCGAAGACCAGAAAATTTCCGGAACCGAATGCCGCGAGCAGGATCTCGTCTTTCGACCAGAATCCGGAAAGCGGCGGAACCCCGGAAAGCGCAAGGCTTGCAATGATGAACGTGATCGCTGTCTGCGGCATTTTTTTGAAAAGGCCGCCCATCTCGCGAATGTCCTGAACATGCGCGCCGTGAATCACGCTGCCGGCGCCAAGGAAAAGCAGGGCTTTGAAGAAGGCGTGCGTGATGAGATGAAAGGTTCCGGCACCGAGGCCCGAAAGACCCATCGCAGTGACCATGTATCCGAGTTGCGAGATCGTCGAATAGGCCAGGACACGCTTGATGTCATTTTGCGTGAGCGCGATGAACGCGGCCATGAAAGCTGTGATCGTTCCGATCGCGGTGACGATCGGGAGGATATTCGGGACGACCATAAAAAGGCTAAAAGAACGCGCGACCAGGAAAACACCGGCCGCGACCATGGTGGCCGCGTGGATGAGGGCGCTCACGGGTGTCGGGCCTTCCATAGCATCCGGCAACCACACATGCAGCGGGAATTGTGCGGACTTGCCGATCGTGCCGCAAAAAATAAGAAGAGCCGCCAGGGCCAGAAGACCCGTATTTAAAGCGTCAGGACCGCCGTGTGCCCCGGCCATGATCGTGTTCATTTGAGCGAAGTTCAGCGTGCCGATCGCGGTGAAAAGCGTCAGGAATCCCAGGAGGAATCCGATGTCGCCGATCCGCGTGGTGAGAAAGGCCTTGAGGGAAGCGTTTGCGGCGGAAGCTTTCTCAAAATAAAAGCCGATCAGAAGATACGAGCAAAGTCCCATGATCTCCCAGGACATGAAAAAGAGAAGGTAGTTATCCGAGATCACGAGCGTGAGCATCGCGGACATGAAAAGGGAAACATACGCGAAGAACCGGCTGTAACGCGGGTCGCCGTGCATGTAACCGGCGGCATAGATCTGGATCAGGGTGCCGACGATTGTGACCATGAAAAGGAGCGTCGCGGAAAGCGGATCCATCAAATAACCGAACTTGAGCGGGACGGTGCCGAGCATGAGCCAGGTTCCCTGATGGGCGAAGTGCGCGCCGTTGAAAACCTTCCAGCAGACAGGGAGCGCGATCACGCAGGCGATGGAACTCGTGGCGATGGAACACAAAGCCGCGCGATTTTTAAGCCAGCGTCCGGCGAGAATATTAACAATAAAGGCAATGAATGGGAGTAGAGGAACCCAGATAATCTGGTCGGAGGTCATGCTGTCCTTCTTTGCGCTGAATTTGAAATTTCAAATTTGAAATTTTTAAGGGTTACCATTTCAGTAAATTAACCTCATCGGCTTGGACGGTTTTCCGGACGCGGTAAAGAGCCAGGACGATCGCAAGTCCCACTGCGGCGGCGGTGGCGGCGATCGCCATCACGAACAGGGCGAAGATCTGCCCGGTTTCCGGGGAAAGGGATGTGTATTTCGAGAACGCGATCAGATTGATATTGGCGGCGTTCAGCATGAGTTCGATCGAGATCAGGATACCGATGATGTTGCGCCGTACGAGCGCGCCGTAAACACCGATCGCGAAAAGAATTAATGAGAAAATCAGGATATGGGACAGAGGAATTCCGATCATTGGGCATCATCCTTTTTAGCGATGACCACCGTGCCGATCAGGGCCGCGATCAGGATGATCGAGATGACCTCAAACGGAAAAACGTAGGCGCCCATCAAAGCTTCGCCGAGTCCCATGACCGAAACCTTGGCTTTAAGTGCGGCCTGGGTGACCGGCCAGGGTGTTTTCAGGATCACGCCGGCGAGCAAGGCCACGAAGCCCAGCAGTCCCACGATCGCTAGCGGGCTCTGCGAATTATTCTGCCGGACGGTCTTTTGCGCGATATGTTCCGTGAGCATGATGGCGAAGATCACAAGCGTCACCACGGCGCCGACATAGAGAAGGATCTGGATCGCCGCGAGGTACTCGGCCCGGAGGACGACATAAAGGACCGCCGTTCCGATCAGGGCCGCTGCAAGACAAAGCGCGCAGTGGAAAAGATTCCGGAGGGTCACGACCCCCAAAGCGAAGATGAGGACCCCTGCCATCACGGCGTAGGTCCCAAATTGTGCGGCTGTTTCCAGGATCGACATAGATCAGCTTTCCAAGGGATAGTGACGTTTTTCAGGGACAAACGTACGGTTGAGTTTCACCAGAGTCCAGAGCGAAATGCCCAGGACGAGGATCGAGCCAATCCACGCGACAAGATTCGACGTGAATTGCCACAGCGCGGTCAGAAGAATATTCACGAGCGTGAGCGGTAAAAGGAATTTCCAGGCGAATCCCATCAAATGGTCGACGCGAAAACGGGGAAAGGTGCCGCGGAACCAGATCATCACGCAGATCAGGACGAATGTTTTTCCAAAGAACCAGACCCAGGACGGAAGGAAAGGGCCCTGCCAGCCGCCCAGGAAAAGGGTGGCCGCGATGCCGCAAAGCGTGAACGCGTTCATGTATTCCGCCATATAAAAGAGGGCGAATTTCATGCCGCTATATTCAGTGTGAAAACCCGCGACGAGTTCGGATTCCGCTTCCGGAAGATCGAACGGGGGGCGGTTGCATTCCGCGGTCGCGCAAAGAAAAAAGATGATGAATCCGACGATACCCCAGGGCGTGAAAATGAACCAGTTGAGGCCGCATCCGCCCGCTTGCGACAGAACGATCGCATTGGTTGAAAGGCTCTGGCTCATCATGATGGCCGGGACGACAGCGAGAGTCATCGGGATCTCATACGAGATCATTTGGGCTGCGGTGCGCATGCCGCCCAGAAGTGAATATTTGTTTCGCGAGGCCCAACTTCCCATAAAGATCGGAAGGATCGTGATCGACGATACGGCAATGAAATAAAGAAGGCCGATGTTCAAATTCACCGCCGTCATACTCTTGCCGAACGGTACCACCAAAAAGATCATGAGTGCTGGCACTACGATCGCGATGGGGGCGAGGAGATGAACGATCTTGTCGGCGTTCGCGGGGACAATGTCTTCTTTCGTGAACATCTTGATACCGTCGGCGATGGGCTGCAAAAGGCCCCACTTTCCGACGCGGTTCGGGCCGTAGCGGTTCTGGATCCGGCCGATCAATTTTCTTTCAAGAAGCGTCAGGTACATCATGATCACCGGGCCCAGGCAGAGGATCACAACGCCGCTGATCGTGATGGATGCGAGGATGATCAGCCATTTCGGCAGGAAAAGGGCCAAAAGGCTCAAAACCCAGGCCTTGGCCGTCACGAAGATCATATCGATCGAGGATAAAAGGTTCTGCATTATTTCGGTTCCTGCCCTTGGGGCGGCTGCGCCTGCCCGCCAACGCCTTGTGGCGCGGCGGCCGCCTTCTTCTTTTCTTCCGCCGCTTTCCGTTTCTGATCAATGGACGAGGCCAGCGTCGGCCGGACTTTCTGGAAATATTCGTTCGATTTTGAGAGCTCTTTTTTGTTCCGCACCAAACCCTCATTCCGTTCCGGGGCTGTGACTTCAAATGCATGGTCCATGAAGATCGAATCGAACGGGCAGACCTCTTCACACATGCCGCAATTCATGCAAAGTCCGTAATCAATGTCGAATACCGCGGGCTTTCGCGTCGGTTTCCCGGCGACATCAATTTCCATTTCAATATGAATGCACTTGGGCGGACACTCCCGCTCACAGATCCCGCAGGCCACGCAGCGGATCTTTTCCGGTGAACCGTCATAAACCAGAAAAGGGAAGTTTCTGAAATTTTCGATCGCTTTTTCGCGCTCCTCCGGATACTGGACTGTGAAAATGCCGCCTTCGTCGGGCTTCCGGAAATAAGAGGTCAGAAAATTCTTGAGCGTGACCATCATGCCTTTGAAAACGCCCCATCCGAAAATTGTCATCGGTCCGTCTCCCCGAGCACGATATCAATGCTTCCCAGAATGATGATCGCATCCGCGATCTTTTGCCCGAGGCACATTTCTTCCAGCACGGTCAGGTTGATCAAGGACGGAGCGCGCACGTGATAGCGCCACGGTTGCGGTGTGCCGTCGCTTACGACATAAAATCCGAGTTCGCCTTTGGGAGATTCGACGCGCCCATAGGCTTCGCCTACCGGCGGCTTGAAATTCCGCGGCATTTTAAGAAGCGGAAGTGATTTTTTATTGATGATCTCACCCGCCGGGATCTTGGCCAGGGCTTGCTCCAGGATCTTCAGGCTCTCGCGGATTTCGAGAACGCGGACATAAAAACGATCGTACACATCGCCCTTTTCTCCGAGCGGGATCTTGAAATCAAAACGGTCATAGATGCTGTAGTGATCCACCTTGCGGATATCATAATTCACGCCCGAGGCGCGGAGTACCGGGCCGGTGATGCCGGCATTGGTGGCTGTATCTCCCGACAGAACGCCGATATTCTGGCAGCGCATGCAGAGGATCTCATTTTTTGTGAGGAGCGCCTCGAATTCCTTGAGGAACGCCGGAAATTTTGAAACGATCTTCTGGATCGCGGCAAGATTTGCATTCGTGAGGTCGCGTTTCACTCCGCCGAAACGGAAAAAATTATTCATCAGGCGCGAGCCCGTGATCTCTTCAAAAAGATCGAGGATCCTTTCCCGCTCGCGGAAGGCATAGAGAAGCGGCGTGAAAAAAGCGCCGAGGTCGTTGAGCATAAATCCGATCACGGTGATGTGGTTCACGACACGCGCGAGTTCCGCCATGATGACGCGGATATATTCCGCGCGCTCCGGGACTTCCAGCCCCGCGAGTTTCTCGATCGTGAGCGCGTATCCGAAATTATTCGCCAGCGCGTTCACATAATCCAGCCGGTCCGTATAAGGCATGATCGCCGCATAGGGGAGGTTTTCCGCGATCTGCTCATGGTTGCGGTGCAGGTACCCGAAGACCGGTTTCAAGCCGCAGATCTTTTCGCCCTCAAGCTGGATCGTCATGCGGAAAACGCCGTGGGTGGACGGATGCTGAGGCCCGAAATTGATCTCGAGGATCTGGGTCTCGTCCGTATTTTTTAGAGCGTTTATTATTTCCATGGATTAATTCCGAGGTTTTTCGGGTTTGCGGGTGATGGCGCGCTGGCCGGCCGCCTGGAGCGTCTTCGCTTTTTCCTTCATTTCATCGGGGATTTTGATCCCGCGCGCTTCGAGCCATGCAATGTCCGCGGCCTCCAGGACTTCAGCATCTTCTTGCTCGTAATCCTTGCGCAACGGATGGCCCTGGAACTCTTCCCACATAAAAAGACGCCGCAGGTCCGGATGCCCTTCATAAATAATGCCGAACGTGTCAAAAGCTTCACGTTCCTGAAGCTCCGCGCTCCGGTAAACCGGCGCAAGCGAAGGGATTCTCGGGTTATTCTTTGTGACGCGCACGCGAAGCACGACCGGCCCTTGCTTTTGGGCCATCGAATAAAGATGATAAACCGATTCCAGGAATGTCAGATAATCCGCGCCCGTGGCAGACGACAAGTAATCGAAAAGGAATTTCGGGTTTTCCTTGAGGAACAAGGCCACTCGCGGCAAGTCTTCCGGATTTTCGATCAAAAGTGAATCCCCGACAAGGCGGAGTTTGACGTCCGGCAGCCTTGCTTCAAGATTTTTTTTAACTTCTTCTATCGCTAGAGGGCTCATAGGTTCAGTTTTTTGTTAAAGTTGAATCCATCTCAAATTTCAAATTTGAGATCCGTTCACGAGTTCAAGGTCCGGCGCCTTCAGCTTTTTACCAACGAGGATCGTGGAGCCGTAATGTTCCCGGCGCGGATTCTTTTTTGCCGGTTGCCAGACCTCAGGATTAAATTTCGGGATAAGACCATTGGGGCCAAGTTCCGGGATCGGAAACTCCCGTTTCAGGCCTTTTTGATACCACGCCGCCTTCAGGATCTCCTGCGAGGCGATCTTCTTTTGGAGTTCCATGAGCCCGTGAAGCAGGGCCTCGGGCCGGGGAGGACACCCGGGAAGATGAACATCGACCGGGATGTAGCGATCGATCCCGCGAAGGACGTTGTAGCCGTCGATAAAAGGACCGCCCGAGATCGCGCAGGCGCCCATGGTGAGCACATACTTGGGTTCCGGCATCTGATTATAAAGACGGACGACCTGAGGGGCCATTTTCTTGGTGACGGTTCCGGAGATGATCATGAGGTCGGCCTGACGCGGCGAGGCGCGGAAAAGTTCGGCCCCGAAGCGGGCAATGTCATAGCGGGCGCAGGCGGCGGCGATCATCTCGAACGCGCAGCAGGCGAGGCCGAATTGCATGGGCCATATGGACGAGCGCCGGCCCCAGTTGTAAAGGAAATCCAGGCTCGTCCAGATCACGCCTTTTTTGGCGAGTTCCGCGCGAAGAGCTTCATCGACCTCAGATTTGTTTTTTGTGAATGCCATAAAAGTCCGGAGTTTAGAGTTCGGAGTTCGGAATTAGAAGGCGGGACATTGCTCCCAACTCCGAACTCCAGGCTCCAAACTGAGTTATTCCCACTCGAGCATTTTCTTTTTCCAGGCGTAAATAAGACCGAAAGCGAGGATGGCGATGAAAATGGCCATTTCCACGAATGCAAAGAGGCCGAGCTTTTTAAAGGCGACGGCCCACGGATAGATGAAGACCGTTTCAATGTCAAAAATGACGAAGATCAGGGCAAAGAGATAATACTGCACATGGTACTGCATCCAGGGGTCGCCCTTGGATGCCAGACCGCATTCGTAGGTCGCTTGCTTGTCGGCCGACGGCTTCTTGGGGGCCAGAAACCAGGCCAAAACCAAGGGGATCGCCGCGAAAACAAGCGCGAACACAAAGAAGATGCCGACAAAGAGATATTGGTAGAAATAGGAGGCGCTCGACATAGGCGGTTATTATAAATAAGAAGGTTTCAAAGTCAATGAAGATAAGGGGTTAGCAGTGGCTCCCAAGGGCCTGTTTTCCTTTCCAAGTCTTTATTTTTTCCCATGAAAGGCGACTTGGACTGCACTAATTAGCCGTTAATTTTTAATGGGAAATCAGTGCTGATAAAAATGTTCCCTTGGGTAGGGTGGTTGGGTACAATACCCCAGTCGTTTAACCTCGGGATTTACCCAAAGAGCCATTCCATGACCTTCAAAATGGTTAAGATCATTCCAATTGCGGTCCCAACCCTCTCGCCGGACGAAAAATGATGGAAACTCTCGAAGTCGGCTGCGCCATCATTCACAAGAAGGGGAAGCTCCTGATCGCTCAGCGTCATCTGACGGACAGCTTTGGCGGTTATTGGGAATTCCCGGGTGGCAAGCGCGAACAGGATGAAACGATCGAAGCGTGTCTTGAGCGCGAAGCTTTCGAAGAGTTGGGGATCCAGATCCAGCCTGAGCGGCTCCTTTGTAACAGGCTTCAGGGAACTTCGGAGCGTAAGATCTCGCTTTTCTTCTTTTTTTGCAAGTGGGTGAGCGGAGAACCCCGGGCGATCGACTGTAAAGACTTCCGTTGGGTCTCCCGGGAGGATATCCGTCGCTATACGTTACTTCCTGGGGATCTGGAGGTATTGGAGGATCTGGTTTTTCGGTGGGAAGAATATTTCAAAACCTGAGGATTTTGCCGATAATAAAGGATGCTCCATGGCTGGGTGAGCTTTGGAGGTTTTTAATAAGGCGTTTTAAGAAAAAACAGGATCCGATTCCGGAGAAATTTTGAAGACCTTAATGTTAAAGAAACGCAAACATCCTGATCATAAAGACGAATCGTCTCCGCGCCAGGCCTGGCGTCTGCCCATTCGTTATAAACTCTCGTTGCCGGTGCTGGTTCTCGTGCTCGGGATCGTCTTTTTCGTGCTTTTTACGACCTTCAATGTTTTCCGCGACATGATGGTCAAATATAAAGAGGCGCGGCTCCAAACCATCGCAGAGATCTTTTCCGAGACGCTCAAGATCCCCCTCGAAGCGCAAGACTCCCGTTCCCTCAAGGCCTATATCCAGCTTCTGGCCGAGCAGGCCGATGTGGATGAGGTTCGTGTGGAGGATTCTGACGGAAAAGTTCTCGGCAGCAGCCGGCCTGGAAGTGAAGCCTTCCCGGGGCTTTTTTATAAACAGGATTTCTTTGGCGTCGAAAAGATCAACCCCGATACCTACGCGGCCGTGGCGCCTATCATGAGCGGGGAAGCAGCGCTCGGGCGTCTCATCATCATTTTTTCCAAAGTTGAATTTGAAAAAGAGCTCCGGAAGATCTTTGTCGAAAAGTTCTTTGTGGCGTTCATCCTGGTGATCATTGCGACGCTTGTGATCGCATGGATCACCTGGCTCATCATGCGGCCCCTGACCGCACTGCAAAAAACGGCGCGTAATATCCTGGCCGGAGACCTCGAGGCACGGGCTGATATTCATTCGCGGGACGAAATTCAGGAGGTTGGCGAGGCGTTCAATAAAGTGGTCAGCCGTCTGGTGCAAAGTTTTGAGCACTTACGGGCGCGGAGCCAGGCCCTCGAGGAGTCCGAGGAGAAATACCGCTCGATCGTCAATGACGTAAGCGATATCATTTTTTCCATCACCCCGGAAGGGGAGCTCATGATCCTCAATCGCGGTTTTTCGGGTTACACGCGCGAAGAGATCCTTGCCGAAGGGCTTCCGCTTTTCTTTCTCATGCACGCGCCCGGCGAAGCGCAAAAATTCCAGGAAGCGCTTGAAACGATCGTCCGGACCAAAAAGCCCGTGGAGCATTTGAATACCCAGCAATTCCACCGGCTTCATCACGCCGAGATTTTTTACCAGACCAACCTCACGCCGGTCGTGGACTATGATGGCAATCTGCGCCTGATCCAGGGGGTGATGCGTGATATTACGGATCTGCGGCACGTGGAAATGATGAAAGAAACACTGGTCCGTGACGTGGCGCACGAGCTCAAGACCCCGACCGCCAAGTTCATCATGACGACGCAGCTTTTGGCCAAGCAGATGGCCCATAACCCCGAAAAAGAAAAGTTTCTCCCCATGATCAAGATGCTCAGCGACAATGCGGATCGTTTGATGCGGACCATCTCGAGCATTATGGATCTCTCCAAGGTGGAATCCGGGATGTCCGATATCAAAAAACAGGAGCTGGACCTTAACGATGTCCTCAAGCTTGTGGCGGACGATATACGCCCCCTGGTCGAACAGCATCATTTGAAGCTTGAAACCCGGTTTTCTCAGTCACCGCTCAAAATGCTCGGGGATCCGGACATGCTTTACCGGGTATTCGTCAATCTCATCACGAATGCCACCAAATTCACCCCCGACGGCAGTATTACGATCACTTCCTCGGTCCGGGGGAGCGACATTTTTGCGGAGGTGTCGGATACAGGGATCGGGATCGAGCCCGAGAATCTTCAGCGGATCTTCGAAGCGTTCTTCCAGAAAACGCCATCGACTTTGGGGATCGGGGTCGGCCTGACTATTTCCAAGGAGATCGTGGCTTTGCACGAAGGGGAGATCTGGGCCGAAAGTGAAGGCGCCGGACAAGGCAGTGTTTTTAAAGTAGTATTTCCATCGTATCAGCTCGCGAATAAGAGCGTTTAAATCAAGCCCCGCCCACGTGCCGTGGCGGAACGAGAGCTTGCCCCGTTAGAGATTTGAATGGGGATGTAATTTGGGAGATCCAAGAAAATTTTAGGTTGTGAAAATTTAAAAAAATTCTAAAAACGGAAGCGCTTTTAGGCAGGCGCTTCCTATCTCTAACGGGGGGACAAAATGCCCAAAAAAATATTAATCGTTGAAGATGACAGTGATTTCCAGGGCATTTATCAGCTTTATCTCCAGGGAGAATCTTTCCAGGTCCTGACCGCGCTAAACGGGAAGGAAGCCATAGCGGTCCTTGAAAAAGAGACGCCGGACCTCATCATTCTGGACCTTATTATGCCGGTGATGGACGGAGAGGAATTCTATCTATGGTTGCGCGCGCAGGAGAAGGGGCGCCTTATCCCCGTGATTGTTGCGAGCGTGAATGAGAAAATTCCTCAACGCATGATCGATCTCGGCGGCATTGCCGGGAGTCTGAAAAAGCCCTTTGAGATCGATACCCTGCTTGAAAAGATCCGAGCGAATTTGAAATAACTTCAAAAACAGTA
>Ga0172380_10002010_pt1 | contig 33170 bp, 21 predicted proteins | sample Leawe162metaG_FD_119747 | JGI IMG/M metagenome (GOLD analysis project Ga0172380, IMG submission 119747) | Leachate microbial communities from a municipal landfill in Southern Ontario, Canada - Leachate well 162 metaG | ecosystem: Engineered > Solid waste > Landfill > Unclassified | place... | reverse complement strand
TCAAGTTTGCAGATCTTTAATTTCCGCAGGAAAAATTTGATGCTGATAACCCGCAGCAGGTTGATCGTTTCCTCCGGAATTTCGCCATACCGGTCACGCAGTTCATCCTGCAGATCCTCAAGTTCAAGCTCATCCCTGATGCTGGTGATTTTCCGGTAGGCGATATATCTCTGATCACTTTCGGCAATATAGTGATCAGGAATAAAGGCGGAGATGCCCAGATTGATTTCAGGTTCCACCTCAGGCTCCCCAAGGGAGAGTTCACCGTCTTTGCCTCTTCTTTTCAGATCTTCAACCGTCTTCTGCAGCAGATCAAGGTAGAGATCATAGCCAACGGCCGCGATATTGCCGCTCTGGGATTTGCCGAGAATGCTGCCGCCGCCTCTGATCTGCAGATCGCTCATGGCCAGTTTAAAGCCGCCTCCCAGCTCATTGTAATCCATCAGGGCACGCAGTCTCTGCCGGGCATCCTTGGACAGTCCGTCCAGGGAGGGGACCAGTAGATAGGCGTAAGCCTGTTCGCTGCTGCGGCCCACTCTTCCGCGCAGCTGGTATATTTCAGCCAGCCCGAAGCGGTCGGCCCGGGTGATGATAATGGTGTTGGCATTGGGAATATCAAGGCCTGATTCTATAATCGTGGTGCAGATCAGGACATCCACCTCATTTTTGACAAAACGGACCATGATATCTTCGAGCTGCTTGCCCGGCATCTGGCCATGGGCCACGGCGATTTTTGCCTGGGGCACGAGCTTCTGCACGCGGTGGGCCATTTCGTGGATGGACTGCACCCGGTTGTGGACAATAAAAACCTGGCCCTTGCGCTGCAGTTCCTTGATAACCGCCTCCTTGATGACCAGGTCGTCATGCTTGGCCACAAAGGTCTTGACTGCCCGCCGCTGACTGGGCGGTGAGCTGATGACGGAGAGGTCCCTGATGCCGAGCAGGGAGAGTTGCAGGGTGCGCGGAATAGGGGTGGCGGTCAGGGTCAGCACATCCACATTGCTTTTGATTTTCTTGATTCTTTCCTTGTGGGCCACGCCAAAGCGGTGTTCCTCGTCGATGATGAGCAGGCCGATGCGTTTGAAAACCACATCTTTGGACAGAATGCGATGGGTGCCGATCACCAGATCAACCCTGCCATCCGCCAGATCCTTGATGACCTGCTTCTGTTCACGGTCGCTGCGGAAGCGGTTGAGGCACTCAACCTGGACCGGAAAGCCGGCGAAACGTTCCCGGAAGGATTCAAGGTGCTGTTCGGCAAGCACGGTGGTCGGCACCAGCATGGCCACCTGAAAACCATCCTCGATAACCTTGAAGGCGGCACGGACCGCCACCTCGGTCTTGCCGTAGCCGACATCGCCGCAGACCAGCCGGTCCATTGACTGTTCGGAGGAGAGGTCCGCGATGACATCATTGATCGCCTTGAGCTGCCCGGAGGTCTCTTCATAGGGGAATGTTTCTTCCAGTTCATTAAAGAGCGGGTCAGGTCCGCTGAAGGCATGGCCTGTGGCCAGTTTGCGCCTGGCATAGATATCGAGGAGCTCCTGGGCCACTTTCCAGACCGCTTCCGTCACCTTCTGCTTGGTTTTTATCCAGAGTTTGCCGCCGAGCTTGTTGATTTTCGGCTCTTTGTCCGAAATTCCCTGGTACTTGCTGATGGTGCTTAGGCGGTCAACCGGCACATAGAGTTTATCGTTGCCTTCATAGGTGATCTGCAGATAATCGTTGGCCACCCCGTTTAGGGACATGTTAATGATCCCGTTAAAGACACCGATGCCGTGTTCGACATGCACCACAAAATCATCAGGGTGCAGTTCTTCAAAACGGATGCTTTCAGCCGGCCTGGCATGTTTTTTTCTTTTTCTGGAGCCGAGCCGTTTTTCGCCGAAAAGCTCATTTTCCGAGAGCACATGCAGACTTTCCAGGGGGAGATCGAAACCTGCACTTAAAGGAGAGGGGATCAGTGTCACATGCCCCGCCCCGGTCCGCTCCAGCCGCAAAGGGGCATTTTGTTGACTTAATCCAATGTCATAATGGGAAAGCATCTCAGCCAGATGCAGGGCGTGTCTTTCGGTCCGGCAGGCCAGGACGACCTTGTCATTGTTTTGCTGCCATTCGCTGATCTGCTTGACCAGCGGGGCGATAAAGCCTTCCTTCTTGCGGGACAGTTCCAGTTGCTGCTTGAGCAGGAGATGATTGCCGGTTTGGATGGAAAGGGTTTTCTCCTGGTCGGGCTGCTGCGCCGCAAAATCGTGCAGCAATACCTGACTGAAAAAATTCAGGGATTTCTCCAGCTCTTTTTCCGGCAGGAAAAGGGACTCAGGTGGCAATGCCGGGCTGTTGACGCTGCACACCTCCTGATAATTTCTGGCAATTCTTTCCCAGATCAGCTGGATGGACTGGGAAGATTCCTCCGGTGCGTAAGAAAAGGCAATGGTATTTTCCGGCAGGATATCCGTGGGGGCGGAGAGTTTTTCGTAAAAAAGAGGAAGGAAAAACTCGATGCCGGGAAACGGTGTACGGGTTTTGATCTTTTCTCTGATGGCATTTTTCTGCGTATGATCCCAGTTGCGATCTTTACCTTCCCGGTCAAATGCGTGCAGAATTTTCTGGTAATCGAGGCTTGCCGGATCCGGGAACAGGGTATCGCTGACCGGCAGGAAAATCGCCTCATCAACCTCTTTTATGGAACGCTGGGTTATCGGGTCGAAATAGCGGATCGATTCAACCGTTTCTCCGAAAAAATCAAGCCTGACAGGTGCGTCAATGGCTGAATCACCTTCGGCAACAGGAGGGGGATAAAGATCGATAATGCCGCCGCGCACGGCAAACTCGCCGCTGTTCTGGACAAGAGAGACCTGTTCGTATCCTTTTTTGACCAGGGATTGCACCAGCCCGTGCTGATCCGTCTCCTCACCCCTGATGACCAGTTCGGCAAGTTCGTTGAGGATATGCACCGGCAGGATGCGGCGCAGCAATGCCTCGCTTGAGGAGATCAGGATGAATTGTCCCTGGTTTGACAGCACCCGGTAAAGGGTTGCCAGCCGTGCAGCGGTGGTGGAGCTGTCCGGGGAAAGGGGTGTGTAGGGCGGAATCTCATAACCCGGATAGCAGAGCACGGGAAGAGAGGTGAAAAGGTGCAGGTCCTGTTCCATGCTGGCCAGCATGGACTCGGAGGGGACGACAAAGAGCACGGACCGGCCGGTTCTTTCCGCGGTCTGGGCGGCCAGCATGGCTGCAGCAGAAGGCCGCAGCCCGCCGACGTGCACGGATTCTTTAAGGTTGCTTTGAAGGAAGGTGAATAATTGCTGCATAATAAAAAAGCCATGGCAGTGAAAACTGCCATGGCGGGAATTGATTGAGGTGGATGCGCTTGCGTTCCTCGGGCCAGCAAATCCGGCAAGCTGTTAGAACTGGCCTCCGATGCTGAAATCCCAGAGGCTCTGGTCTTCATCATACAGGGGATCAATATTATAGCCCCATTCAAGCCGCAGAGGCCCCATGGGTGACAGCCAGCGGAAGCCGAAGCCGACACTTGACCGGAGATCAGTGCCGATATTTTCCGAATCGCGGACAACATTGCCGATATCATAAAAGACCACGGCATTGAGACCGATGTCTTTGACCAGGGGGAAAATATACTCAAAGTTCGCATAGGCCATTTTCTCGCCGCCTATTTTTTCATTGGTAAGCGGATCGCGGGGGCTGATGCCGTAATTTTCAAAACCGCGCATGGTGCTTAAACCGCCCAGGTAAAATTTTTCATACACAGGCAGCTTGTCTGTTTCGTCTTCGGTGACGTAGCCTGCGGCACCCCGGACATGGAACACCGTGTCCCAGCGATAGGGGAAATACCAGCTGGTCGATCCTTCATACTTGGTGAAGGCGCTGTCTCCGCCCAGAATGGAGCCGGCTTTTTTGACGGACACGGACTGCAGGGAGCCTTTGGTGGGATTATACCGGTGATTCCTGCTGTCCCGGGAAAGGCCCAGGGTCACGGAGTGGGTGATATTGATATCCATGGAGTCCAGGATGTACTGCGAGGCATACGGGCTGACTTCGGACAGTTCCGAGTCATCATACCCCCAGCTGCCCCAGACCGTCCATTTTTCCCAGACGGGATAGCCGAGCCGGATCGCCGTGCCGATGGATTTTTTGTCATAGTCGTCGTAATCCCGGGTCCAGTGGTACACGTCAAAACCGAAGGAGAGCTTGGAGTCATTGAGATGGGGTTCGGTAAAGCTCAGATTATAATGGGTTGTTTTCCCGCCGACGTTGGCCTGTAATGACACAGCCTGGCCCCGGCCGAGAAAGTTGTGCTGGGTAATGTCGGACATGAACAGCAGACCGTCGGCAGAGCTGAATCCCGCGCCGATACTGAAGGTGCCGGTTGATTTTTCCTTCAGGTTCACGATGACATCCATCAGGTTGTCTTCCTCTGTCGGCTCAGGGGTGATATTGACGTCCTCAAAAAAATCAAGCTGCTGCAGACGTTCCGTGCTCTTCTTTAAAGCGGTTGCGTCGTAAATGCTGTCCTCGTCAACAGCCATGGCCCGGCGAATGACCTTGTCCCGGGTTCTTGAGTTTCCCTTGATGATAACCCGGTTGATATGGACCAGATCTCCTTTGCTGATATGGATAGTAAGGTCAACCCGTTTTTCTTCACTGTTCTTGGTAACCTGGGGATCAACCTCGGCAAAGGCGTACCCTTTCGAGGCATAGTAATCGGATATCTTCAGGACATCATCCCGCAGAGCCTGGCGATTGAAATATTTTTCCTCGCCGATCGTTGTCATGGCCACAAAAACTGATTTTTCTTCGATCAGGTCACCGGTGATATCGATGACCCCTACCTTATAGCGGTCACCTTCGGTGATGTTGAAAGTAACATAGAGCCATTCGCCTTTTTTCTCCACCTCGGGATCACCCACCTGAACATCGATAAAGCCGTGATTCTGGTAAAAGGCGCCGATGCGGGAGGCGTCCTGCTTCAAGATGTCTCTTTTCAGCAGGCCTGAATCCGTGAACCAGGAGAACCAGGTTTTGGTTGAGGTGGAGAGAATTTTCAGTATTTCATCACTGGCAAAGGTTTTGTTGCCGTGGATGATGATTTCCTTGACGTATATTTTTTCCCCTTCCTTGATTTCAAACAGAATATTGACCCGGTCCTTGTCAGGGTAGGTGAGTTTCGTGGTGACTTCGGTGTCATAATATCCTTTTTCCTTGTAAAGCTTGCGGATATTTTCCGCGGAGGTCATGACCTCCTGGGGATTGACAATGGTGTTCGCCGTAACGGTGATGACCTCTTTGATCGTATCAGCCTCGAGATTGTCTTCGCCGGAGATGGTGACGCTTGAGATAACTTCCTTTTCTTTGACGGCAAAGGTCACCACCTTGCCTTCCTCGGTGTTTTCCACATTGATCTGGACATCGTCGAAGTAGCCCATCTTGTAAATGTTCTTCAGATCTTCGCGGAGCTGGGCCTGATTATACCGGTCGCCCGCCCTGTTCTGGATATGTTTGAGGATAGCCCCTGAGTCGATGCGGGTGTTGCCGCTGATTTCTATTTTGGCAATCCGGAAAAGCCGGCCGGTGTAGGAAAGAACCTTGTCCACCAGGGTGTCGAGCACGATGGCCAGTTCTTCGGAACTTGCCGCTTCCTGGTAAAATGAGCGGGAGGAGGTGGCGTCAAGGAGATCAACCGTGACAACGTCGACACTTAATTTGCTGCCCACCTGGGTGATGCTGCCGAAGACGATGTATTCGAGATTTCCCTCCGGGATGATCTGCCGGATTTTTTCCAGAGGGGGCGGAAAGAGCGCGGCATAATCAATGTGCGCCGTCACCTGGGGGCGATCCAGGAACTTCTGCCCTCTTGAGGTAACGTATGTTGACAGGATCTGGTCGCTTTTTTCGGACAGCAGCGCGGGATCTCCGCCGGTGTTGATTTTAAACGGCAGAAAAATGGTGTTTGCCGTTGTCGCATCGGCGGCAGTCGCAGCCTCTGCAGCCGCAGTCTCTGTGGCAGCGTTACTGCTGGAGGAAAAAGGCAATAAAAAAGTGAGAATGAAAAGAGGGATAACCAGGCTCAGTGGGAAACGGGATATATGCATAGCAAGTCTTCGTAATAAAGTAGGGGAATAAGAGAAGAAATTATCTTCACCAGGATATTGAAAAATTGCCGCACCGGCAACCTTTTTCCCGACCCTGTTCAATTTGCATCAATTAAAAAATTTAACTAGTGATAGTTAATAAAAAATGAAGATACTTGCCATGAAAAAATCAATGGCAGGCGGAGAGTGCATCATTTTCCCGCAAAATGCCGCTGTCGGACAATTTGCCGTTTCGTAGGGTCAGGCAGCGATCCATCTGACGGGCCAGGGCATAATTATGGGTAACCATGACCGTGGTCAGTCCGAAATCTTGATTCATGTCGCGGATCAGATTGAAAACCTTTTCGCCGGTTTTGGGATCAAGGTTGCCGGTCGGTTCATCAGCCAGCAGCAGGGCGGGCTTCATAATAATGGCTCTGGCAAGGGCGACCCGCTGCTGTTCACCGCCGGACAGCTCACCGACCCGGTGCTCCAATCTGTGACCGAGGCCCACTTTGTTGAGCAGTTCCCGCGCATCGTCAAAAAGTTCCTCTTTTTTCCTGCCCGCGATAAGGCCTGGTATGAGGGTGTTCTCCAGGGCGGAAAATTCGGGGAGCAGGTGGTGGAACTGGAAAACAAAGCCAATGGTCTGATTGCGGAAAGTTGCCAGGCTGCCGTTATCGCGTTTGAAAATATCTTCATTTCTGTAAATTATGGTGCCTTTATCCGGTCTGTCCAAGGTGCCGAGAATATGGAGAAGCGTCGATTTACCGGTCCCCGAAACACCGGTGATGGCCACCATCTCGCCCCTCAGGAGTTCCAGGCTGAGATCATTGAGAACCTCCACCCTGGCGGGCCCATGACCGTAGGATTTCATCAGTCCCCGGGCTGAAAAATCAACTGTTCTGCTGCCGATGTCTCTCATAATGGTAATTAATAACGCAGGGCTTCGGCCGGTTCAATGCGGGAGGCCTGCCACGACGGATAGATGGTTGCAAGGAAGGTGATCAGTACTGCGGCCAGGGCAACAGCGGTCACATCAAACGGCAGGACCTTGACCGGCAGGGTGGACATGGGATACACATCGCTGGGCAGCTTGATAAACTGATAACGGCTCAGAATTTTGCATAAGCCGAGTCCCCCGGCAACGCCGATTGCCGTGCCGGTGCAGCCGATGATAAGCCCTTCATAGACAAAAATGCGGAGAATGCTGCCGGACTTGGCCCCCATGGATTTTAACACTGCGATGTCTTTGGTCTTTTCCATGACCACCATGGTGAGGGTGCTGATGATGTTAAAGGCGGCAACCAGCACAATCAGGGTAAGGATGATAAACATGGCCGTTTTCTCAAGTTTCAGGGCGGAAAAGAGATTCTGGTTCATGCGCATCCAGTCCTTGGCCACAAAGCCCGGGCCCAGCATCTCCTCGATTTTGGCGGCAATGTCCTGGGCCTGGTAAATGTCATTGACATTGACTTCTATGCCGTGCACAGCCTCGCCCATGCCGAGAAACTGCTGGGCGGTTTTGAGGGAAATATAGGCCAGGGAGGAATCGTACTCATACATGCCGGTGTCGAAAATGCCCGTAACCTCGCAAGTTTTTATTTTAGGAATCACTCCCATGGGGGTCAGGGGGCCGGAGGGAGACAGCAGCCTCACCCGGTCTCCCATTCCTACCCTGAGCTCCCGGGCCAGATGCTTGCCAATAATGATGCCAGGTGGGCTGCCAGGTTCCTTTTCGGAACGGGACAGGCCGGCAATATTTCCTTGAATCAGCTGGCTTGACAGGGAAAGCACCGAGGAGGCGCTGGCCGGATCAATGCCGCGCAGCACGATGCCGGTGCCGTTGTTGCCGGTGGTGATCATGGTCTGGGAATAGATGTAAGGGGTAACCGACTTGACCCCTTCCGTATGCTGGATGGCATTAACCAGGGCAGGGTAATTATCGATGATGCCGCCAAGCTTCTGCACCACGATATGGGAGTTTACCCCGAGAATCTTATTGCGCAGCTCGGAGGTGAATCCCGCCATGACGGCCAGCACGACAATGAGGGCCATAACCCCCACGGCGACCCCGGCCACGGAAATAAAGGTGATAAGTGAAATAAATCCCTGTTTCCGCTTTGCCTTGAGGTAGCGGAAACAGATAAATGTCTCAAAACTCACGTTGTTAACCTTTTTCAGGACGCAGATGGGGGAAGAGAATAACGTCACGGATGGAGGGTGCATCGGTAAGCAGCATGACCAGACGGTCTATGCCGATTCCTTCCCCTGCCGCCGGAGGCATGCCGTATTCCAGGGCCCGGACAAAATCCCTGTCCAGCTCCGGGAAAATTTCCTCGTCCTCGCCCCGTTCGGCAATCTGCTTTTCCAGGCGCAGTTTCTGGTCAATGGGGTCGTTTAATTCGCTGAAGGCATTGGCTATTTCCCGGCCGGTGATGAAGAGTTCGAAACGGTCGGTAACCTCAGGATTGTCCTTGTTTCTCCTGGCAAGAGGGGAGATCTCCGTGGGGTATTCGGTGATAAAGGTCGGGTTGATGAGCTTTTCCTCCACCAGCAGTTCGAAAAGTTCATTTTTAGCCTTGCCCGGCCCTGCCGTGGCTTCCAGCGCAATGCCCTTGTCCCGGGCCAGTTGCCTGATTTTTTCCGGATCACGTAAAATGGTTTGCTCAATGCCTGCGATTTCCATGAGCGCCTCTTCCATGGTATATCTTTTCCAGGGCGGGGAGAGATCGATCTCCTCGCCCTGATAGGTGATCTGCATGGAGCCGGTCACCTCGGCCGCAATCCAGGAAATCATCTCTTCGGTCAGGTCCATCAGGTCATGGTAGGTGGCATATGCCTGATAAAACTCCAGCATGGTGAATTCCGGATTATGTCTGGTTGACAGACCTTCGTTTCTGAAATTACGATTAATCTCAAAGACCTTTTCAAAGCCCCCCACCAGCAGGCGTTTCAGATAGAGTTCAGGCGCGATGCGCAGATAAAGATCCATGTCCAGGGCATTATGGTGGGTCTTGAAGGGTTTTGCCGTGGCGCCGCCGGCAATGGGCTGCATCATCGGGGTTTCCACCTCCATGAATCCCCGGTTGACCAGGAAGTCACGGACCAGCCGGATAATTTCCACCCGCCGGCGGAAGGTATCCCGCACCTCGGGATTAACGATAAGATCAACATAGCGCTGCCGGTATCTGATTTCCACATCGGTCAGTCCATGAAACTTTTCAGGCAGTGGCCGCAGGGATTTGCTGATGTGCTGGAAGGAGATGGCCTGCAGCGTCGGTTCGCCGGTTTTGGTGCGGAAAAGTGAGCCTTTGAAGCCGGCAATATCGCCGATGTCCAGTTTTTTGAAAATATTATATGCCTCCTCACCCACCACGTCCTGTTTGATATAGACCTGCAGGCGTCCGGTTTCATCCTGAATATGCAGGAAGGTCGCTTTGCCGAATTTGCGCATGGCGACAATCCTGCCGGCCAGGGACATGCTGCCTGGCAGCAGGGATGCTGCCGGATCTGGATTTACCGGCAATACGTCTTTTACCTGATGGGTCGGTTTGTAATTGTTGGCATACAGCTCAACCCCCAGTTCGGCCAACTCCGCGGCTTTGGTTCGTCTTTGCTGTAATATCTGGTTCAGTTCATCCATATTTTCACCTCGCACCGCAATTTTGCCTGGTGCGTTCGTTGTATTCGCATGTTATGATGGGTCTATTCATTACAAATTATGTTTACAGGTATTTTCCCCGCAGTTTTTCTGAAACCTCCCGGGTCAACTCGAGAACCCGGACAGCCAGATCCGCGGTCAAGGCGCCGGTGCCACAGCTGGGGGTAATCAGGCTCCGGCGTAGCAGGGTAGATATATCCCAGTCATTATTGACGAGTTGCGAAGCCTGCGCTTCCCAGCGGGCCACGAGGGAATCCGTGCTTTCAGCGAGGATGTGCTCTTTTTCTGCGGTCGGGACGAGACCCCAGGCAATAATACCGCCCCGGTTCAGAAAAGCATAGAGTTCATTTTTAAATGATACCAGGCGGTCGAAAAAGCCATAGGCGTCAAAATTTAAGATGTCGAAATCAAGGGAAAGAAGGAGGGGCCAGTCCGTGTTGGCACAGACGTGGACGCCGGCCAGCCCCCCGGCTTGATGAATGGCCTCGATCATCTCGTTCTGGTCGGTGGAGATGTCCTCTTTGGAAATACTGATAAATGCCGATGAACCTAAACCTGCCAGGGCTGGTTCATCGATGAAAACTATAACCGGTTTACCCGCCTTTTTCAGGAAGGTGACCTGCCAGGCGGCCTTCATGGCCAGCCCCTTGGTGATCATCTCCCGGAGCATCGGATCATAGTAACCGGCACGGTTATCCTGATCCGCTATGCCGGTGAGCAGGGTAAAGGGACCGGTAATCTGTCCCTTCAGGGCGAGAATGCCATCCCTGTTTTTGACCTTTTCCATCAGTTTGTAAAGCCCTTCAGCATGGGAAGGACTTACCTTGAAGCGGGAATCTGCCAGCCTTTCGAAATTTTCCGCTACTTCGAGGTATTCCTCAAAAAAGGTGAGCTGATCCGCCTCGAAATGATCTGATCCGGTGTTGAAGAATATCCTGTCACCCTCTGATGAAATGCCCGGCAGTCCTTCGTTGAACTGCTGCAGCATTCCCTCCAGGCGATTGCCCGGCAGTTGGGGCCAGAGCGGGATGTGCGGCGTGTGCCTAAACACGAGTTCAAGCGCCTCATCGTGGCTGGTCAGAGGAATGCTGCCGATTAACGTGGCATGTCCTCCTGCCTCAAATGAGGAACCTGCTTTGCTGTTATGCTGGGGGGGCATTATACTATCCTTAATCTAATTTATCTGCAGGATGATCACGGTGATGAAGTCATATGAAAAGATGAACAACTTACTCTCAAAAGTTTCAAAGTGCAAAGCCAAAAATAAAAAGATAGCGCCCCGCGGGTTCTGCCTTATATTATTATAAAAGTTTTACCGGTCTTGACTGTATTGCCAAAGTTGTTTATTTTTCAACCACGCGAGAGTGGCGAAATTGGTAGACGCACTAGACTTAGGATCTAGCGCATTACGTGTGTGGGGGTTCAAATCCCCCCTCTCGCACCAGGCAGGAGTTCATGTATAAGGTTGAGGCAAAGGGCAAATTTGTTCAGCACCTTTGCCTTTTGTGTTTTTTAATCATAACTGATGCAGATACAATTTTCATATTAGAAAGGAAGGTACCATATGCAGGTCAGCGTTGAAGATGTAAGCTCCCTCACCAAAACACTGAAGATTGTTGTTCCTGAAGACATTGTCTCCAAGAAAATTGAAGATGCCTATAAGGAACTGAAGGCGGAGGTGTCGATCAAGGGCTTCAGAAAGGGCAAGGTGCCGCGAAAAGTTCTGGAAAAAGGATACGGCGAAAAGATTAAAATGGAAGTGGGTGAGAAACTGGTTCAGGATACCTATTTTGACGCCTTGGAAAAGATCGATTGTAAACCGGTTGTGCATCCTGAAATCAAGAGCCATAAATTTGCCGATGATGGTACCTTTGTCTACGAAGCCGAGATTGATGTCAAGCCCCAGTTCGAGCTCGGGCAGTATAAGGGCATTGAAGTGGAAATGCCTGAAGTCATCGTCACCGATGAGGCGGTTGCCGCGGAGATTGAGTCTCTGCGTAAGGAATTGGCGCCGCTGCGTAATGTGGATGAGCGCGGGATAGTTGCCGGGGACCTGGTGGTTGTCGATTTCCAGGGTTTTGATGACAATGGAGAAGCGATCAAGCAGGTGAAAGCGGAAAATTATTCCGTTGAAGTCGGTTCCGGCCGCAACGGCAAGGATTTTGAGGATGCCTGTCTTGGCCTGAAGAAAGGTGAGGAGGCAAGCCGGATCGTGGAATTCCCCCTGTCTTTCCCCAACCCTGTTCTGGCCGGGAAAAAGGTGGAATTCCGCATCAATGTGAAGGAAATAAAGGAGCGGGTTCTGGCCGAGGTCAATGATGAATTTGCCCAGGATGTGGGAGAGGAGTTCAAGACGCTTGACTCGCTGAAAGATCATCTCCGCAAAAAAATAGAGAAACAGCGAAAAGATGCGCAGACCGGTGACCTGACCGACAAAGTCATGATGAAGATTCTGGAAAGGCATGATTTTGAGGTGCCGAACAAGCTGGTGGCCTATGAGGTGAATGAGCAGATCAAGCAGTTGGAGGATCACCTGCAGAAGCAGGGGCTCACCCTGGAATCAGCAGGGATGAATCAGGAAAAACTGGTCAATGATTATAAGGATGCCGCGGCAAAAAGGGTGCGGGGCGATTTTATTCTGAAAAGAATTGCCGAAGCCGAAGATATCAAGCTCAGTGACGATGATATCAACAAGGGTTTTGAGAGGATTGCCATCCAGTATGGCATGCCGGTTGACGAGGTGAAAAAATATTTCCGCAGCCGTAATGAACTGCTGCCCTTCATGAATGAACTCCTCAGTGAAAAAATCCTTGAGTTCTTACGCGAAAATGCCGTTGTAAAGAAAATACCGGTTCAAGCTGCCGGTAACGAATCAGAACAAGCAGGAGCCACCGAATGAATTTGATTCCAGTAGTTGTTGAACAAAGCCCGAGAGGTGAGCGGGCTTATGATATTTACTCCCGTCTGTTAAAGGAAAGAATTATTTTCCTCGGCGGGGCGGTGAATGATGATGTCGCCAATGTTATCATTGCCCAGTTGCTCTTTCTCGAAGCGGAAGACCCTGACAAGGATATCACCTTTTATATCAACTCTCCGGGCGGCGTGGTTACGGCAGGACTGGCAATTTATGACACAATGCAGTATATTAAAAGTGATATTGCCACGCTCTGCATGGGGCAGGCGGCAAGTATGGGCGCTTTTCTCCTGGGGGCAGGTTCCCCGGGGAAACGTTATGCCCTGCCGAACTCGAGGATTCTCATCCATCAGCCCATGGGCGGTTATCAGGGACAGGCCTCGGATATCGACATTCATGCCCGTGAGATTCTGCGAATGCGGGAAGACCTGAACCGGCTTCTTGCCCATCACACTGGCCAAGCCCTAGAAAAGATCCGCAACGACACAGAAAGAGACTATTTCATGAGCGCTGCAGAGGCCAAGGAATACGGTCTGATTGATAAAGTTCTGGATAAGCGGGAAAACGTTGACGAGGAGGTATAATTATGGGAGATGACCATAATGATATTGATGTGATCTGTTCCTTTTGCGGCAAAAGCCAGGACGAGGTCAGAAAACTTATTGCCGGACCCAATGTGTATATCTGCGATGAGTGCATAGATCTGTGCAATGAAATAGTCAGCGAAGACCGTCTCCATGATCTTGAGGAACAGGGAGACGGCGCAATGCTGAAGCCGCGGGAAATCAAGACCCATCTCGATCAGTACGTCATTGGTCAGGATCTGGCGAAACGCATCCTGTCGGTTGCCGTGCATAATCATTATAAACGGGTTGAGTCCAAATATACCAACAAGGAGGGCGATGTTGAGCTGCAGAAAAGCAACATCATCCTCATCGGCCCCACCGGCAGCGGCAAGACGCTGCTGGCCCAGACCCTGGCCAAGATTCTCAATGTCCCCTTTGCCATTGCCGATGCCACCACATTGACGGAAGCCGGTTATGTGGGGGAGGATGTGGAAAACATTCTGGTAAATCTTCTCCAGGCCGCAGACCATGACATTGAGAGGGCGAGCCGGGGCATTGTCTATATCGACGAGATAGACAAGATCGCCAGGAAATCCGACAGCGCCTCCATCACCAGGGATGTTTCCGGTGAAGGCGTCCAGCAGGCCCTGCTGAAGATTATTGAGGGAACCGTGGCCAGTGTGCCGCCGAAAGGCGGCAGAAAGCATCCCCAGCAGGATTATGTAAGGATCGATACCTCAAATATCCTTTTTATCTGCGGCGGCGCCTTTGTCGGCCTGGAAAAGGTCATTAAAAGAAGGACCGGCACGAAATCCATTGGTTTCGGCGCCAAAGTAGTGGGCAAAACCACCAAAAAGGTGGGAGAGGTTCTGGCCTCCGTGCAGTCCGAAGATCTGCTGCAGTTCGGTCTGATTCCGGAACTGGTCGGCCGTCTGCCGGTTATTGCCACCATGGAAGAACTGGAGGAAGAGGATCTGGTCAGAATCCTGCGTGAACCGAAGAACGCCCTGACCAAACAGTACGAAAAGCTGTTTGAGTTCGAAAATATCCGTTTGCGGTTCACCGAGGGAGCCCTTAACGCCATAGCCAAAGAGGCAATGAAACGCAAGTCCGGGGCAAGGGGGTTACGTTCGGTTATAGAAAAAGCCATGCTGGATATCATGTTTGAACTTCCCTCCGAGTCCAATGTGAAAGAGTGCGTAATCAGCGAGCAGGTGATCCTTAATGGGGATTATCCCGTTGTCCTTTATGAGAATGAAACCAAAAAAAGCGCTTGAGAAAGTGCGGCGGATTGTTGAGAATAGAAGGGCACCCAAAGGGTATAAACTCCGTTGAAGTGCCCTTGGGAAAATCTCTCCTCAGCAGACCCGGAAAACGGCGGTGAGACTTTTCCGGAAGGAAATCATCTGCGAGACTGATAAGGGCTCCGGTTCCATGGAGTCTTGAGTATCTTAGAAGCCGTTATGAAATAACCTGTACGGTTCTGACCATTCCTTCGGGCTCCTTATGCCGGTTTGATTTTCAGAATGACGCGGTTTTTTTTACAACGGCTTAAGCCGAATTTTGACACTGTATCACAGTGGTCTTTTCCAAAACCTGGTGGAGGCGGGCAGGGGCAGAGACGCCCAACTGACCGCCCGCATCAGCTTGCAAGCCGTTCCGGCTTGTCAGGTACGTCAACCCGTATTTTTTAATCTCTTAACCTTAAAATAGAACTGCCTTTATGTCAGATACCGAAACAAATATTTATCCCATGATGCCTTTGCGGGATATCGTTTTATTCCCCTTTATGGTGGCCCCCCTGGTTGTGGGGCGGAACAAATCCATTAAGGCCCTTGAACAGGCCATGTCCAATCGTACGAGCATTTTTCTGAGCACACAGAAGGATGCCTCGGTTGACGACCCTGATGAGACCGGCGTCCACATGATAGGTACGGTTGCTTCGGTTTTGCAGCTGTTAAGGTTACCGGACGGAACCATCAAAGCCCTTGTTGAAGGAAAGCAGCGGGGCAGAATCGTGTCCTTTCTGCCGGGCCACGATTATTTCACTGTTGAAGTTGAGGAATTTCTTGAAACAAGGCAGGCTGATAATCTCACTGTGGCCTACATTCGGGAGATTTTAGCCTCTTTCAGGCAATATGCCAAGCATAACAAGAAGATACCGAATGAGGTGATCAAGTCCCTGGCCAAGATTGAAAATCCGGTAAAATTCATTGATTTCCTGGCCGGGCACTTACCGGTCAGCACTGAGGATAAACAGCAAATCTTAAGCACTCTCGCTCTGCTGGAACGGATGGAGCTGGTGCTCAGCCTCATTCATAAAGAGAGTGAGATTGCTTCCCTGGAGGAGAAGATACGCGACCAGGTGAAGAAGAAGATGGAAAAAACCCAGAAGGATTATTATCTGGCTGAACAGATGCGGATTATCCAGAAGGAGATGGCCGGCGGCAAGGATGATGTGAGTTCCGAACTGACGGATCTTGAGCAGCAGATCGAAAAGAAGAGGATGACCAAGGCTGCCAAGGATAAGGCAAGGCTGGAGTTTAAAAAGCTGAAGATGATGCCTCCCATGTCTGCCGAGGCAACCGTGGTCCGCAACTATATTGATACCATTCTCAGTCTGCCCTGGCTTGAAAAGAGCCGGGCGAAGATTGATATCAAAAAGGCGGAGGAGATTCTCAATGAGGATCATTTCGGGCTGGGCAAACCAAAGGAACGGATATTGGAATACCTGGCGGTGCAGGTGCAGGTCAAGAAAATCAAAGGGCCTATTCTCTGCCTTGTCGGTCCCCCGGGCGTGGGAAAAACATCGCTCAGCAAGTCGGTGGCCCGGGCCATGGGGCGTGAGTTTGTCCGGATTTCCCTGGGCGGGGTGCGGGATGAGGCGGAGATCAGGGGACACCGGAGAACCTATATCGGTGCCTTGCCCGGCAAGATCATCCATTCCCTGCAGAAGATCAAGGTGAATAATCCCGTTTTCTGTCTTGATGAGATCGATAAGATGAGCATGGATTTCCGGGGAGATCCATCTTCCGCCCTGCTTGAGGTTCTTGATCCGGAGCAGAATAATACCTTTAACGATCATTATCTTGATCTGGATTATGATCTCTCCGATGTCTTTTTCATTACCACTGCCAACAATCTTCATTCAATACCTGCACCCCTGCAGGACAGGATGGAGGTAATCAAGCTCGATGGTTATACCGAAGAGGATAAACTGCAGATCGCCAAAGGCTATCTGGTCCCAAAACAGCTTAGAGAAAACGGTTACGGCGAAAAGGATATAACTTTTAATGACAACTCCATCATGGAGATTGTTCGGCGGTATACCAGGGAAGCCGGGGTAAGAAATCTTGAGCGAAGCATTGCCAGTATCTGCCGGAAAATCGCACGGGATCGTCTGATTGTCAAAAAGAAAAAGAATTATCATATCACTGCCCAGTCAATCGGCAAGTACCTTGGTGTCGCCCGCTACCGTTATGGCCAGGCGGAAGAAAAAGATGAGGTAGGTCTTTCCATCGGCCTCGCCTGGACCGAAGTCGGCGGTGAGTTACTGCAGATCGAAACAGCTCTGATGCCGGGCAGCGGCAAGCTGACCATCACCGGCAAGTTGGGTGACGTGATGCAGGAGTCTGCCCAGGCAGCACTCAGTTATGTGCGGACCCGGGCAGACCGTCTCGGTTTGAGCTCCGATTTTTATCAGAAACTCGATATCCATGTGCATGTCCCTGAAGGGGCGATTCCCAAGGACGGACCATCAGCCGGGATCACCATGGCAACTTCCATGGTATCGGCCCTGCTGAAAAAACCCGTACGAAAAGATATTGCCATGACCGGTGAAATAACCCTGCGGGGCAGTGTTCTGCCCATCGGGGGACTCACGGAAAAACTGCTCGCCGCCAAGCGCGGCAATATCAAACATGTGCTGATTCCCAAATTAAACGAGAGAAATCTCAAGGAGATTCCGCCAAAAATTCTGAAAAGCCTCACCATTGAACTTGTCGATCATATGGACAAGGTGCTGGAAAAGGCCATCGTTGTCAAAGAAGGGGAAACGCTTTTTAAAGCAGAAGCGCCTGACGGTTTCTGTCCGGAATTGCCTCCGGTTGAAACGGGAAACAATGTGTCTCCCCATTAATCTCTTTCGGTCATTTTGACGGAGTTATCCGCCGGCCTTTTTCCACTGTTTTTTTGGAGTTACGCTTTATTTTTTCTTGACTATAGAGGGTGTTATTGTTAAATAGACCCATCATTTGCTCGGGCGGTTAGCTCAGCTGGGAGAGCATCGGCCTTACAAGCCGAGGGTCACAGGTTCGATCCCTGTACCGCCCACCAGATTTACGGGGTCGTAGTTCAGTTGGTTAGAACGCCTGCCTGTCACGCAGGAGGTCGCCGGTTCGAGTCCGGTCGGCCCCGCCAGAAATCATAAGGGATTGCGTTGAATTACGTAATCCCTTTTTTTGTTTGCCCGATTGTCCGATCCCCGCATTACTGCCAAAACCCGCCATTGCCATTTTCAGCCTGTTTCATCCTGGTTTTTTTGTTTCCGTCTCTGTTTCTGTTTGATACCCGCTGGCGGGATAGGACGATGGGATTGCTTCAGCCGAGACGAATTTTCTCATTATCCGCGAAAATTATTAGCTTTTAAACCGGGGAATCAGGTAAGGTCGTCAGAAAAAGAGTTTTCCTCACAAATTAAATGTTGGCAGATGAGCGTAAGCCGTTGTAACAAAATAATGTCCTCATCTGGCTTGTAAAAGGGCAGAAGGAGCCGTAACGAAATGGTTCAGAAAACCGAGGTTGTTTCGTAACGGCGCCTAACTGCTTATGGTTTAGGATATAAGAGTTTGACGGCCAGTGGTGTGAGGTGAGAGTGATGAAATACCTTAAAAGAATATTTCTTCCATTTATTTTCATGGCACTCGTGATGACGCTGTATCAGGTCGTCAAGTTCTATCTCCTGCAGGGGCATTACACCATCTGGGAGTCACATCTCATGACTATTGTGTTCTCCTCGGTGCTGGCCACCTGTGTTTCTCTGGCACTGTCCAACTGGACGGAAAAAATCGAGAAAAGAAGAGTGGAAGTGGAATTGCGGGAGGCAAGACTGCGCACCCTCCAGGCCACCATGCACACCGTGCAGCATATTGTGAATAATTTTCTCAATTGCGTGATGCTGATCAGGTTTGAGGCTGAAGAGGACGGCGCAATCTCGAAAGACTCTCTGGATAAACTGGAGGCGAAAATACAGGAAGTGAGCAAACAGTTGGTCGAGATCGGTGAATTGGATGATCCGGGCAATTCAGAAGAGTTCAGTAAATTTTTCCCGCCCAAAAAGTAAAAGATGGCTAAACCGTTGTAAAAAGAATAATATCGCCGTCCTTAGGCCGTCTGAAGTTTACGGGGCAGGGATAAGACGGCTCCCTGTTTTTTTATTGAATTTCCAGAAAAGTTTCCTTTTTTGCGCCGCAGACAGGGCAATTGTCCGGGGCCTGGGATCTGCCGACGTAACCGCAGAATTGGCAGACAAAATAGCGCTCCTCCTCGTCGACGCCGGTACCCTGTGAACTAGGTGTATAGAAAATACTGAGTTTTCTTTCCGCGTCGTAAAGCTGGATGAGAGCGTTGGCAGCGCTAGTCAGACCAGAAGCCTTGGCATTGTTGATCTCCTCAGTGTATCGCGCCAGAATTTCATCGATTTCCTTTTCAAATATCGTGGCAAGATAGTTTTCGGATGGATCAATCTTCCCGCGCATCATGTTCAATATACGGCGCGCCTGTGCCCCCTCTGATTCGGAGAGGGCCCTGAGCAGGTGAGCTGTTCGAGGCTTGCCTTCCTTGAGGGCTTTTAGGGCGTATATTTTTTTCCGCGCCGCCGCTCTGGATAGTAATGCATAAGTCTGCAGCAGGTTTTTTTCATTTTCGTCTGTCATGGTCTTGCTCCTGAGCCCCGGCTATCAGTTTGAAAAAAATGGGAATACCGTATCGCCTAACATAACAGGCCGTTACCTTGACACAACAGGTCTTTTTACCAATCAACCTGGTTGAAAAGACCTGTTGTGCCAGAGGATGGTTCAAGACGGAAGCAGCCTGAGTTACTCGGGCAAACCGGCAAGCACACTCAGGGCCTGATCATAGTCGGGTTCCTGGGTTATTTCGGGAACCTGTTCCGTGTAGGCCACCTTGCCAGACTTATCAATAATCACCACGGCCCGGGAAAGCAGCCCTTTAATCGGACCGGAGCTGATTGTTACCCCGTAATCCCTGCCGAAACCTGCGGAACGGAAGACCGAGAGTGGGATAACATTTTTCAGTCCCTCAGCTTCACAAAAGCGGTTGTGGGCAAAGGGCAGGTCCGCGGAGATGCAGAGGACCACACTGTTTTTTGCTTCCCCCGCCTCCTTGTTGAAGCGTCGCACAGAAGCAGCGCATACAGAGGTATCAATGCTGGGGAAGATGTTCAGCACAATCTTTTTTCCATTGAAATCCTGGAGGGTACAATCGGTGAGATCGGTCTTTGTCAGGGAAAAAGAAGGTGCTTTCGTACCGATTGCGGGCAGCTCGCCGCTGGTTTCCAGTGGATTTCCTTGCAAAGTAATATGGGCCATGGGTTTCTCCTCCTCGCGTTAATGATTTTCTACGTGTTGGTTTGATCCGATTATTCTTTTTTGTTTGCACTGCCCGCCGTTTTTTTTTGGCAATGATTCTTGCTGGGTCCGATCAGCCTTCAGATGTGTCATCGGCTGGCGATTTGCCCCGCACCCCCGTCTTAATAATGCCGGTAGCGGACGTGGTTATTGGCAGGGAAAATAGATAAAAAGAACGCTGCCCAGAGCTTGTCGCATGATCAGCAGCGGATATTGAGAATAACTTACTATACTTATCTGTTATATTCCAGCTCAACTTGCTGACTGGGGGAAAGAGCTGCTAATTTTCCTTCTACCGCCGGAGGAGACATACTGTTGCTGGGCCACCCAGGTAATGACTTCATTAACCAGCACGGCTGTGGCCTGGAATCCGCTATGTTCAAGTTGATGGTAAACAGGCTGATTCTCAGCCATTATTCATTGCGGTCCAGATGCAGGTCCGCCCAGGAAGCCGGATCAGCCAGGGGTTCCAGGTGGGTAAAGACCGTGACATTGGGCAGAGCGCGGCGAATATCCGCCTCAATATCTTCAACAAGCCGGTGCCCTTGGTCCACCGTCCACGTTCCCGGAGTGAGGACATGGAAAGAAACAAACTTCCGTGAACCCGACTGCCGGGTGCGCAGGGCGTGATAGTCTATTTCCGCGCGGGTGTAATTCTCGAGTATTGCCCGCACAATTTCTATGTCTTCAGCCGGTATCGCTGTATCCATCAGACCATGAATTGATTTGCGCACGATCTGGATGCCGGTCCAGACGATATTGCCGGCCACGATGATGGCCACAAGGGGGTCCAGCCTATCCCATCCGGTTAAGGCGACAGCTCCCACCCCAACGAGAACGCCGGCCGATGTCCAGACATCCGTCATCAGATGATGGGCATTGGCTTCAAGGGTAATGGAGTGATATTGTTTCCCGGCCCGTAACAGAATGCAGGCAACAAAAAGGTTGACCAAGGCTGCGGCGATGGAAACGCCTAAACCTAGTCCTATCTGTTCCAGAGGCTGCGGAGCAATGAGTCGCTCGGTTGCGGCAGTGGCGATGCTTGCCGCGGCAATAAGAATCAGAGTTCCTTCAACGCCGCTGGCAAAGTATTCGGCTTTGGTGTGGCCGTAGGCATGGTTTTCATCAGCCGGCAGGGCGGCAACCCGCAACATGGCCAGTGCCATCAACGCCCCGGCCAGGTTGACTAAGGATTCAAGCGCATCAGACAGCAGCCCGACTGAACCGGTCAGCAGGTACGCCACGGTTTTCAAGGCCATGGTGAAAATTGCCGCACCGATGGAAAGCCAGGCGAAATTTGTTAATGAGAGATTCTTTTTCTTCATTGGTATCTGCGTTGGTTATGGGAGCGTACCATTCGAGAGCAGGACAAATGGCCTGCAAGGCCTCAAACCGCATCGGAACACATACTACAGGTAAACATGAAATCCATAAAGGTTTTTATCCGGCGAGAAGAGGGAAGCGGCAGGTAGCGAAGCTGAAACTCAGGACGTTTTCTGCCCTGAGATGGCCTTAATGGGAAGTCTGACGGTAAAGGTGGTTCCTTGGTTCACTTTGCTTTCAACCGAAATGATCCCCTTATGGCTTTGAATCGTTTTTAATGCAAAGGTGAGCCCAAAGCCGGGGCCATACGTTTTGGAAGTAAAAAAGGGATCATAGATGTTTTTGAGCTTATCTTTTTCAATACCCTTGCCGGTATCCGCAACCTGGATTTCAAAATAACCCTCAGTGAAACTGGTGGAGATTTTCAGTTCCCGCTTCTCGCCTACCATGGCTTCAATCGCATTTTCTATGAGGTTGGAGATGGCCATGGTGATATTTTCCTGGTCTGCATGGATCATGGGAGGATTTTCCATGAACTGCAAGATCAGTTTAATATGCTTTTTTTCAATCTCATGTTTGTATATGCTCACGGCATTCATCGTTATCTCGTTGAGATCGGATGGCTCGGTGTAGCAGAGCGTGGCGCCTTTCAGGGCAATAAGCTCATGCACCATCCGTTCCAGCACCTCGACATTTTTCAGAATGATGTCGATATATTTACGGTTCTGGCTGCCTTCCGGCAGATTGTCTCTGAGCCGCCGTCCGAAACCGCCGATGGCCACCAAGGGATTTCTCACCTCGTGGGAAACCTCATCAACAAAATGGTCCAGGGCGTCGAATTTTTCCTTTTCCGCCAGTTTCTTGCTTTCGGTTTTCTGGGACAACAAGGTTCTGACCCGGGCCATAAGCTCCTTGAAATCAAAGGGCTTGGTGATATAATCATCCGCTCCGATATCAAGGCCTTTCACTTTGTCCGGTACCTGGCTTTTGGCGCTGAGCATCAGAATGGGGATCTGCTTGAGGGATTCATTCTGCTTGATTCTCTTACATACCTCATAGCCATCTATTTTGGGCATCATGACATCAAGTACGACCAGATCCGGTACATAATCAGAGACCTTTTTCAGTCCCTCTTCGCCGTCATAGGCCTCCGCCGTTTCATATCCCTCTATACGGAATCTTTTCCGCAGCAGTTCAACGGTATCGATGTTGTCGTCAATGATTAAGATTTTAGTCGTATAGGTCATGAACAAATATAAAAAATATTTACTGGAGATAGCGTTTAATCTGCTCGCTGAATTCCCTGATATTGATCGGTTTGGTTATATAACCTTTACAGCCTGCGTTCAATGCCTTTTCGCAGTCACCTTTCATGGCATGCGCCGTTAGGGCAATGATAGTTATATCTTTGTAATCCTCCATGTTTTTTAATCTTCTGGTCACCTCGTAGCCGTCAATTTTCGGCATGGAGATATCCATCAGCACCAGATCCGGTTTTTCGGCCATTATTTTATTGAGTGCATCTTCCCCGTCATAGGCTTCAAGCAGCTGGTAGTTCTGTTTGCCAAGGATTTTCAGGACCAGTTCACGGCTGTCCTGGTTGTCATCTACTACCAGGATCTTCTTTTTATTTCCATTGTCCGGTTGATCTGCTTGCATATCGTTCCCCAGGAATTGCACAAGTTATTCTGAACCGCCCCCTGTGAGAGGCGAGCAATAACTTTGCCGGCATCTACATCTTCTTGATTGTATTTTTCAAAGTTTCCAGCAAGTCATCTTCCGCCAGAACGGCTTTATTAAAGGTGGCCCTGATTCGTCCGTCAAGTTCTTTAATTTTTTCATCGCTCAGATCACTGTCTGTAATGAGAATGAGCGGGATATTTCTTGCTGATTCATTTGTCTTGATATACTCAATGACGTCAGAGCCATTCTCATCCGGCTTAATCATCAGATTGAGAAAGATCAGATCTGTTTTGTTTTCGTTAATTGCCTGTATTGCTCCCGTGTTGTTGGCTGCCTTGGTTATCTTATAGCCACCCTCATTGAGAACGCGGCCCAGGGTATTTAAGGTGCCCGGTTCATTGTCAACGATCAGGATATTTTTTATACTTGTCAGTTTCTCCAGGTTTTGCAGTTTGTGCAGCAGTATTTTTTTATCAATCGGTTTGACCATATATTCGGTCGCCCCCAGGGAAAACCCTATTTTCTTTTCATCAACAATGGACAGGATGATAACCGGAATATCCTGCACCACAGGATCTTTTTTCAATTCCTGCAGGACCTCCCAGCCGTCTTTGCCGGGCATCATGATATCCAGGGTAATCGCCGCAGGCTTGATTTCCCTGGCCTTTTCCACCGCACCCTCACCGGTATAATGGCCTAAGACGTTATAGTCCTCCCCGATGTTTTTCCTGATCAGTTCAATAACCTCCGGGTTATCGTCAATCACGAGAATTGTCTTTTTGATGCCTCTGTCTGCCGCCTCACCTGCCAAGTCTTCATCCTTCGTCTTCTGGGCAGCAAATTCGCCGACCACGAGATTTTCGATGATTTCGCAGGTCTTGCAGTATTCCACCTTTTCGGGGTATTTCGCGACCTCAACCCCTTTGCAATGAACTCCGCAGATCAGCCAGCAGCGTCTTTCCGTATTGCCGTAAGCCGGACAGCTTGTCTGCCCGCAATGGACATATTCCCAGCATTTGACCCGTTTGCCGAGATAATATGGCTCTTTCAGAAAAAGATCGATAGGTTTTTCAAAGAATTCAGCCAGTTTTTCCGCCATGGCCAGCTCAATGATAGGTTCAGCGGCTTTTTCCATAACCTTCCTTTGGGCCGGGAGGGTAAAGCAGAATCTGCTTCCCTTGCCGAAATCACTCTCCACCCAGATAACCCCTTTATGCAGTACCACCAGGCCTCTGGCGATGCTGAGACCGAGCCCGGTGCCTTCATAGGGGCGACTGGCGGAAACGTTTATCTGGGTGAATTTATCAAAAAGCTTGGCCATATCATCTTTTTTTATGCCGATGCCGCTGTCTTCCACACATATTTCGACAAACAGGGGAGCCTCTCCAGGGGCAATGCCCAGGGTTGAGGGTTTGGCGTGAATGGTGATGCCGCCATGGTCGGTAAATTTGACGGCATTGCCCACCAGATTGGTAAATATTTGTTTTACTTTATCTTTATCAATGAAGACGGGAGGGAGATCATCGGCGAAATCAAAATGCAGATAGAGACCTTTGGCATCCAGCACCGGTTGGAAAAAGGTGCTGATCGTATCTCTCATCATGGTGCAATCTGCTTCCTGAATGTCGAGTTCTATTTTGCCTGATTCGATTTTCGACATATCAAGGATGTCGTTGATTAATTGCAGGAGATGCTTGGCGTTATTTTCTACCTTCATCAAGCTCTTTTCCTGTTCTTCGTTTATTTCACCATCAATCCGGTCCAGCAGCAGCTGGGTATAGCCGATGATGGAATTCATGGGAGTTCTGAGTTCATGGGACATGTTGGCCAGGAAGGCGGACTTGAGCCTGTCGAGTTCCCGCAGATCTCTGATGGCCCGTTCCAGCATGAGGGTTCTTTCCCGCAACATGACGGTCCGGTGCGCCACCTCCTGCTCCAGTCCCTTGCTCAGGGAGGAAATTTTTTCGTACATTTTTTCCAGATTATCCAGCATCTGATTGGTATGACAGGCAATTTTGTCCATAACCTCATTGCTGTCATGGTACTCGGCCCGCACCTGCAGATTGCCGTCCGAGGCCTGTTTCAGAATGGCGAGCAGATTCTCGGCCCTGAACTCGAGATATTTTCGCTGCTCTTCCTCTCTTTCGGAGATACTCTGGATATAACGCAGCCGTTCAGCCTCAAGAACATCACTGATATCCCTGAATATCTGCACCGCCCCCGTAATATTGCCTTGCGCGTCTTTCAGGGCGCTGGCGCTGGCCATGACGGGAATGAGAGCCCCTTCCTTGTTGGCAATGATAATCCTGATATTTTCGACCGGTTCACCGGTGACAAGGCATTTTTTAATGGGACAGTTGGCGTCACAGGTTTCATCCTCGCAGCAGATATCGCTCTTTAATATTTCCCTGCAGGTTAATTTTCCTTCGGTTTCCTGTTTGTCGTAGCCGGTTAATCTGGCGCATGAACCATTGATAAAGGTCACCACCCTGTTGGTGTCGACAATGATCAGCGGGTCGGCAATGGCCTCTTTGAGGCTGTTGGCGTATTCAATCTTGTCCTTGATGCTTTTCACCATGCTGTTGAAGCTGCCGGTCAGGATACCTATGGAGTCCGAGGAATGAACCGGGGCGAACACGGAAAGATTCCCCTTGGCCAGTTCTTCCGCCTTGGCGGCCAGCTCGGTTATCGGTCTGGTCACCAGTCTGGCCAGCAGGAAATAGATGATGGTAATCAGCAGACCGATGCCGATGAGGCTTGCTATAATGGTATGATTGCGCAGGGTGGCGATGGCCAGATAGGTGGCATCAGTGGATTGTCTGGTCAACAGCCCGCCGAGGACCTTGCGGGAGTCTCCGTGACAGTGATGGCATTCCTCATCATTATATATGCTGTGGATGGTGACCAGATAATTGACCCCATCCCTTTCCTCTTCAAAATAGCTTATCCGTGGCGGGACAGCGGTTTCCAGCAGGGTTTTCAGGGCGGCCAGGGTCGCCCTGTTGCCGGTGAAGGCCGATACATCGGTACCGATGCGATCTTTATTGGTGGCAAAAACAATGCGCTGGTTAAAATCGCAGATGACGATTTCCGTGTTCTCCAGTTCATCGCCGATATCAAGCAGCTGTTTTTCGACCGAAGGGCTGTCTCCATCCGCCATCGGATGTTTAATGCCTGCATAGGCCAATGATTTCATATCCTGGCCATAGGTGGTCATTCGTTCCCTGATATGCTCCCGTTGATTGGTGATACTGAAATAGATGACCCCGCCCATGACGATGGTGACGCCGATGGTGAGCAGAGTTTCCAGGCGCAGGATCTTTTTGATAATACCATTCAGGGGGAAAAACATATCAGTGCCCTCCGCCATGGATGAGAGGCCTGAATTTGAAGGCCTGGATCATCTCGCTGGTGTGGCATTGCGCGCAGATCTGGATAACCGGATGGGCAATGATCGATGCAGGCTTTGCGTTCTCGACGTGTATCGATCCCGGTCCGTGGCAAACCTCACAGCCGGCATTTTTCAAAAGAGGGGTCTTTTCAACGCTGATGAAGCCGCCTGGTTTGCCATAGCCGGTTGTGTGGCAGGAATAACATTTCTTTAAGTCTTGATCGTTGAGTCCTTTCTGCAGTCTTTCAATGCTTCTATAGGAGTTGCTTTTTTTGGCATAGGCGGTGAAGCTGGCATATTCCTTCTCATGGCATGGCTTGCAGGAGAGAGAACCAACATAAACAGAGAGGGCGGGGGCAGGATCTTTTGCGGCGTGGCATGGCAATACACTCACCATGAAGAATAGAGATATGATCAGTAATACTAATATCGTTTTATGCAGATTAACAGCGGAGGGGGATTTCATGCCCGTTCTCCTGCATTCCTATCCTTTATCCCAATGGCAGCCGGTACACTGGGTTATGCCGGGCATTAACCGCAATTTGTTTTTGCGTTGCGAACCTTCGGCCGAAGCAGGGTATTTGATAACCCCCAGATCGTGTGGATTATGGCAGGTGGCGCAGACCACCTTGCCTTGATACAGGGGTAACTCCACCCCGATCCTTTGTACAGAGGTTGCAAGCGCCTTCAAGATCTTTTCCGAAGGTTTTACCAGATGGCGGCCTCCTGCGGGATGATTCTCACTGAAGCCCGGATGGCACCCGATACAGTATTCATTGGGGTCAGCAACAATAAATATAACATTTTCCGGGCCGAAAAGATAGATATCCGGCAGGGAGGCATGGCATAAAAGACATGTTTCCTTCCTGATGTGGCCATGTTCGTCAACCTGCAGGTGAGGATTTAAACGACGATAGGTCTCCTGCCGATGGCAGAGGAAACAGAATTCGTTGCGTGACAGGCCGCTTCTGCGCAGGAATTTGGGATTTTCCTTGCCCACAGAATCGATATGCAGAGCGCTTTCCTGCAGTGAAGACTGATGACATGTCTCACAGGTGAGTTTCCCGTTCTGCAGAGGCATGTCAGGGGGGATCTTCACCTGTTTTGAGGGGATGACGCCCACCGGGTGAATATCCGCCCTGGCAAAATCCGATTTGTGACAGCGGTTGCAGAGCTCGTTGAGGTCCCCGCTGCCGAGAAGACTCGGATTCCCTTTGGAGGGGGAGCCCTGGTGGCAGGAAATGCACATCAGGTTTTTCCAGTGGGGATTGATATTTCTGGAAACCACTGCAAGCTGGAGATACTGCTTGGTGATAAGATGGCTTTCTGCAGCTTTTCCATGATGCATGTGGCAGCTTAAACAATACATCTGGCCCTGCTGCAGGTTGCTTGCCGGGTCCAGCAATTCCTGAACAAGGGGATCAGGCAGCGGGTCGAGATCCTGGTAATGATTTTTCCTGAGCGACCAGTGGCAGAAAAAGCAGACGGCATCAACTTCGTCCTTGGCCATTTTCCCCTTATTTCTTCTTTTTTCCGGGGTGGCGATATGGCAGAAAACACAGGCCGTTGTTTCTGAAGTATGCGGGGAAATGCCGGCAAAATGTTCCTTATGACAGATGGAGCACAAGCTTTGGCGGATAGTCTGGTGTGAGGTATTATCGCCTCTGAGGAGATAGGGGGTAAACTTATCCTGATGTATGTAATGGCAGGTCAGGCAGACCATCTTACCCTGGTAGATGCCAGTGCCCAGGGGCAGGGTGAAATTATCCAGCCCGGCGAACTGATTAATCGGCTCTATCCCCAGCGGGTGAAGATTTGCTCCGGCATGGCACATCTCGCAGAGACTGATACTGTCCGCGGTAATCAGGCCTTTTTCGGTTTTACCGTCCGTGCCCTGAACATGGCATTTGTTACAGGCCATGTCATGGGGGTTGTTGATGGTCTCAATCGGTGGAGCCGGGATGAGCAAGCCATTATTGGTGGTGTGCAGCCCTCTGCCGGGGGAAATGGCTGCCGGATCAGCGCTGATTGCCGGTGGAAGACTGGAGATGAGTGTTGCTGCCAGAAAAAAGAGCGATGCGATGCAGAAACGGCCCATTTTATTTTACCCCGTTATTCTCTTTGTACTCGCCGTCCGGCTGTCCTTGCGTATCAGACTCAACTTGGTCGGCGGTGGGCATCGAAATCCCTAAAATACTCTTTTTCTCGTTGGCGTTATGGTAGAATCGATACAGTAAAAGGGTTTTTATGCCATGGCAGGCATAGCATAATTCATTTCTCGCTCCCTTCCTGAGAAAACTGTTAACCACGGTACCCTCAAGGTTCTTACCTGACCCCGGAGTTTCTTCGTTCGCGTTCCAGATATGCGGATCATGACAGGTTGCGCAGGTTATTTCCCCGGAAACCGCCTTGTTGCCTTCTTTGGTATATAATGGAATGGGATCAGGCGATGGCCCGATGGACAGGAGAATATTCCGGTAGGATTTATGATAGCCGAAATAAAACTGTTTTGGATGGATGCCTGAAGTGATGACCTTGTCTTTTCCCGCCCCGTTCTTGGCGTGACATCCGTTACAGGCTTTCTCGATGAAGTCCTGTCCGGTATTATCCAGTGTATAGTTCCACAGCAGGGTTTTTTCCGGAGCATTGTGAACGGCATGGCAAGGGGAGCAGACTGACTCTTCCTTGGCCATCTTACCGCTCTTATTCAGTGAGGTGGGAGCGGTTACCCGCAGGTCATGATCGGTACCGGTAACAAAGCTTTTGCGCAGGTGGCATTTGGCGCATAAAGTCGGTTTTTCCAGATTGGGGCTTCTGAGGTAACTGTTGGCGGCATTCCCTTCCACATTACTTCCCGTGCCCTTCTTGTTCAGCTGGGAATTCCATTTATGCGGATCATGGCAGGTATGGCACTCCATAACCGATGTGCCGTCAGATAATTTTCGCAGAGGCAGGGTCAGGTTGGCGGGGTCTTCTATCTTGACGTTCACCGGATGGGTGTTCTGCCCCACGGTCTTTTTCTCTGCCGCTCCTTTCTTGACGTGGCAGTTCAGGCAGAGCGAGGAAGGGGAGGTGGGTTTCTCGTTGAATTTCCGTGCCCACAGGTAGGGGCCGCTGGCCTGATGCGGCACATGGCATGGAGAACAGACGCCCGATTGAGCGGCGGTCTGCTTGGCGATATTGTTCTCCTTGGGTGCGGTGACGGTGAGGTCGTGATCGGTGCCTTCCACATAATACTGATCCATATGGCATGAGGCGCAGAGAGCACTGTCCGTGCCGGAATGTTTCCGTAGAAAACTGGTGAACGGAGTCCCTTCATCATTGATGCCCTTGCCCTTGCTGCTGCTCTGCGAGTCCCACCGGTGCGGGTCATGGCAGGTATGGCACTCCATCACTTGCGTGCCGTCCGTTTTGGTATAAAGCGGCAGGGTTTTCGGATCCTTCAACTGATCCGCTTCTTTCATCGCAATATTAACCGGGTGAGTAAACCGGCCCACCGTCTTTTTGGCCGCGGTTCCTTTGTCATTGTGGCAGGTGAGACAGAGTTTGGACGGTGAAGACAGTGAAGCTGTATCTTTTACTTGCCGGGACCAGAGATAAGGACCGGTGGCTTTATGCGGAACATGGCAGGCGGAACAGACCCCTGCCTGTTTTATCGTCTGCTTGAGGAAATTGGTCTCATCTTTTGCCGTAATGCTGAGATCGTGGTCCGTGTTGTCAACCATATACTGGGCCTTGTGGCATGTTGAACAAAGAGGATCTCGCTGGGCTGCAAGGGCCTTGGTTCCCGGTTCGTGCTGGTGTACCTTGTGGCAGGTGAAACAATAAACAGTGTTTTCCGGGCCGCCGTCAAGCTTCACCTGGCTTGCCGGATCAAGCTTGTATTTGACATAGAGGGGATGGTTGCTTTTCTGCCAGTCGGCAACAGAGGATCGGTCGGCCTTGTCGGCATGACAGAGCTGACAGAGTGATTCTTTGTTTTTTATCAGGGCCTTGGTGCCCTTTGGATATTGATGCACCTTGTGGCAGGAAAGACACTCGAGAGAGTTATTCGGTCCCAACTGGATCTTTAGGCCGCCGACATTGGGATTTTGTTTGAACTCAACAAGCAGCGGATGGTTGACCTGCTTATTCACCGGGGCATTGGGAGCATCGTACTCGCCCGGATGGCAGAGCGTGCAGATGGTTGATTGCTTCTTTACCTCGACCAGGAGATTTCTTTCCACGCTGCCATGGGCTGTGTGGCAGCTTTCGCAAATTACGAAGTTCGCATCAGTGGAGGATGGTACCGCGCCTAATGCAACCAACTCTTTAGGAATAGGTCGTTTGCCGCCATGGGTGGGATGGTTGACATCCTTGACAGCCTGGTCGGTATGGCACATCTCGCACATAATGGAATCTTTATTGGAAACACGCAGGAAGATGGTACGTTCTATACTGGTATCCGTGGGAACGGAGTGCGCAGAGTGACAGGTGGCGCAGACAACTTTACCTTCTTGAGAAAGTGGAAACAGTTTCGGGATTTTGACTTTGTCCGAAGGGAGGATATCGGTTTTATGCCTGTCCAATATCCAGACCTTCCTCCGGGAGTCATCAGTTGATCCGTCATGGCAGCTGAAACAGATCATTTCATGACCCGCGACATCTTCCTTTTCATATTCCACCAAGGCAGTGCCGTGACCTTCGAGGAATTGATCAATCCATCTGAAGTGACAGATGGCGCATTCACGGGAAGAATTCTGCGTCAGATTGCCGGCGGCCTGCACGGCAGGGGCAGGAGGCAGGAAAAGAGTAACCGCCAGGAACAGGATGAAGGGAAAAGGGGATAGCCGATACATTGATTTTACTGATCCTGTCTTTCCAGAATCAGCACCCTGTTGTTAAACATTTCAACGACAAAAAGACGGTTACCGGAAATAGCCATCCCAACCGGGGTCTTGAATTTTGTAATCTTGCCGCTGCCGTCTCCGATGACACCAATAAGCCCTCCTTCCCGTTTGAAAACCTGAATGACGCCTAAATAACTGTCTGAGACGAATACCTCGTTCTTGTCGTTTACCACCACACCCTTTGGTCTGAAGAATTGACCGGGTTCAATACCCCATTCTCCGATAAAGCGGGCGAAATTGCCATTTGACTCAAGAACCTGCACCCGGGTATTGATGGCCTCGACGATATAGATCCTGCCCAGCCGGTCAATATCCATCAGGAACGGGAAGCGAAATTCACCGGGATTACGGCCCATTGTGCCCGTTGCCCACATAGGTTTGCCGGAACGGGAGAGACAAATAACCCGGTGATTGTCGTTATCCACGACAATATAGGTGTTGTCTGGTCCGAAATTGACATCGGTGGGATCGCTCGGCTTGCCGTCGACAGCGGCGGGGACATCAATGAAATGAGGCGATTTCTCTTCCGCGGGGAAGAGAGCCAGGCGGTGATTGCCTGAATCAGCCACTATCAGATCACCCCCTGGGGAAACATCCAGGCCAAGGGGCTGCTTGAGAATTCCTGTTCCACCCAGGGTAAATATTGGTTCTCCCTTGGGGGAATAGACTCTGACCGTGTCGGCTGTGCCGTCTAAAATGAATATCCTGCCGCTCTGGTCAACTGCCACATCACTGGGAAGTTTCATTGAACCTGAGATCGACAGGACCGGTTGGTAGTGCACGATATGGGGGGCGCCATCTTGCGCAAAGATGACGCCCGGAAAAAACAGCAATATGTTAAGGAGGGAAAATAAAAACCAGCACCTTTGCTTGTTTCCGTCCTGTTTTACTTCCCTGTCATTATTGCCGGCTGCTGCCCGGCTGCTTGACTGAGCCGGGTCGGCTGAGCTGGCAACGTGACAATGAATATCGACAGAATGTTTTTGTAGGCAAAGGTGCATGGTCCTGGTCAAATGCTCTTAGTCGGTGGTACGGTTCTCCATTTTCAGTTCGTTTATTTTCTGCTTTCTCATCAGATCGGGATCGAACATGGTCGGCAGATAGAACTGCATGTATCTATTAATCATGTCAGCAACTTCTGTGCGATAAAGACTTTCAGCCCGTTTTTGTGAATAACCAACACGCGCCAGGTCGATATAGGGTTGTTTGCTGCTGTGGCATTCCGTACACTGAACAGGTTTTTTCGCCATGTTCTTATGGATGATTACTTTTGCCTTGCCCTGTTCCTCAGGTGTCAGGATGTCCTTCTGGGCAATGTAGGATTTAATGAAATTGGGGTCCTCAGCCTCATCCATGCGGCGAATTTCACTCCCGTTATTGCTGTCAGATACAAGTACCGGGATGAGTCTTGCCCCATAAACGCCGTTACTGCCCTCAATTTTATCGACCTTCTCATTGGTCATGTTGTCATACCAGACATAGTTGAATTTGCCGGAGTAATTTTCCTCCCGGTCATGGCAGACCTCACAGGCCATGAAATAACTATGCATGTTAAGAAAAGAACGGATATCTGGTGCCTTGCTGTGGGGTAAAGTCCCATGACAGGTCACACAGAATTGCGGAGAAGCAAGCTTTAAGGTCACGGTATCATCAATATTGTGAAAATGACGGATATACTTCGTCTCTTCAGTTTTAACCAGATTCTCAAAGCCATTGCTTGGAGATGTTTTGGCCTTGGCTGAATAGGTCGGCGGAAAATAAAGAAGCTTGCCCAGTAAAAACATCACGCCGATAAAAAAGGCGATGGAACAATAGGTCATGAATTCGACGAACACCTGTCTGAAGGTTTTCGGTCCGTGGTGTCCATGATGTTCATGTTCATCCACCGGCGCGAGTTTTCCTTCGGCAACCAGACGGTTGTACATGGCGCCATGTTCGATTTTCAGATGATGGTTAGACATCTTGCCGTCTATCCATACCCGGCTCATGGGGAACTGGCCC
>Ga0172380_10002009_pt1 | contig 33188 bp, 39 predicted proteins | sample Leawe162metaG_FD_119747 | JGI IMG/M metagenome (GOLD analysis project Ga0172380, IMG submission 119747) | Leachate microbial communities from a municipal landfill in Southern Ontario, Canada - Leachate well 162 metaG | ecosystem: Engineered > Solid waste > Landfill > Unclassified | place... | reverse complement strand
CGGTTCCCCCTTCACAAAATTGGTGAAGAGTAGGAAACCCGTTGCGGCACGGTGTGCAAGTGGCTGACAACCGTATTGCAACCAGGTGGCAACCAGCAAGAAACCAAACCAAAAAGAACTCCCAAACGGGAGTTCTTTTTTACCAAGAGAAATAATCTCAAAGCCACAAAGCAATTGTATTCAGTTTGTATACATTCACAAGTGGCGACGATACAAACTAGGATAGTTTGTTCACTTCACTCACGCTCTTTGATTTTGATTCTATGATTCGGACAAAGTATTCATAGAAGAACACGGCTGAACCAAAGGTCTGAGCTGAGAACGCTGCAACCTGGGCTTTTATCACCTCATCAGCAAAAAACTGATATGAAGTATATGCCGCCGCTACAATGATGACAAAGATTGCCAGGACAAGTCTATTGGAGAGACCAGAACGCTTTGAGAACTGAGTGAGAAGGGTGATGATGGCACCCAGAATGATTGGGACTAGAGTTTCCATAAAAAGAAAAGTAAAAAAATAATTATTGAGTCAGTCGTGGGTCTCGAACCCCTGAGAGAATACCAGCAACAACATCAGCCCAGTTTGATTTCATTCAGTCATCTAGATAGATTCTATCCTCTATCTCTTCAAACTCGTGAATTCACATCTCCCAAAGTTGTCTGAATTTCTCTGAGAAATTCTGAATCCATTCTTCTGCAATGCTATCAACGGGGACTTTGAGTTCTTCAGCTTTTTTCCTCATCAATCTGATTTGAATTGAGTTGTCTGATAATCATTGGAAGAATTTTTCCATTATTTTGAATTGAGAATATTCCTGAGGACACAAATTTCAGCAAGCTCTTTTGTGATACCGTGACCGTCTCTGTAATTGTTGAAGATTGGGAGCTTCCCAGTGCTGGTTCTGAGCTGAATTAGAAGTTCTGAGAACTCTGAATTGGCTGTGAGTTCCAGTTGCTTCTGTTTTTTGAGAGCCAGGAACGCCTGGACTGCAAGTTCATCACGGGCATCATAGATGGCATATTTTGAATAGAGTGAGCCAATGAGGTCAAAGGAAATATCAAAAATTCCATTGTTCGCACCATAGGAATTGATTGCCTTCAGAACTCTTTTTTCTAGGTCATAATCTATACCGCCAGCAAAGGCGTGTCCACCCCCACCACCGTCAGTTCTATTCCTGAATGCTTTGTGGTCTCGGACATATGCCCAATCACCATCCTTTGCCCCCGTATAGATGAACGCCCCACGGTCAATGGCTTCAATCATCTCCTCAATTGTGTTGAGCCGTGCATATCCAGCAATCAACTTTTTCTTCAGCATCTGATCCATTGCAGATTGAAGTGTATCTCCCAAAGTCTGAACTGAAGGTCTCTCAGCCGTTCTCTCTTCCCAGAGTGTCCTGGGGTCAGTGAATATTGGCTGTCTATTCTGGCTGTCCGCTTCAATAATGTTTTGAGCATTGTTGATGTGGCATATTCCCTGGCGTGTGCAAGACATCCACATAAATTGATCAGCCCCCTGGTTCTGAATGGTGAGTCTTCCATAGGGAAATTTGACCCGTTCCACTGGTGCCGCTCAAAATACCAACTCTGACTGCAAAAAATCCCTATCACTAGGCATATCAATTGCAGCATTCGGTGGCAACTGTTGTTCTGTATCACTCATAAAAAAGAGGATAAAAAAATAAATACCCTATTCAGTGGGCTTTGGTTCTTTTTGTTTAAGTGCAAATTTTTCTTGTTTTTCTTTATCTCTTTCTTCTTCAAGCCTGATTGTGTTCTCTCATTTTTTTTGAGAAACAATTTTTCAGTCAGAAACTCTTGTGTCATACTGATCAATGATTTTTTGGTGTTCAGATTCTGTGACATTGATGATTTCTGTCTGCTCTTTCTTGACATAGGAAACAAGAGAACTTTCAGTGATTATTCATTCCTTATTTGTCTTGATGTGGAGTTTCATATTTGAAGGGTGAAAAATATTTTAGTCTGTCACTTCAACATATGCATTATTTGAAGCACCTCATAGAAGAATAAAAAATTCAATAGATGTTTCTCAGAAATAATCAAGCTCCATCAATATTGAAGTTGAAACCAGTGCCACTCATCACCAATCTCAACCGTCAATTCTTGTCATTATACTTGATCATCAGGATATATTTGAAGTATACACTTTTCATAGTCGTTTTGCGGTTCATTTATAGTATGCATAAAAAATCAAATTACTAGTGGTATGCTGCCACAGAAATAATCAAGAATCTATGTCAACAATGGGAGAATATACAAAAGCCGTGACTGGTGGCAGAAGTATTCACGGAATAAATCAATTCTTTGTTCCACTTGTTCACAGTGTGAAGGTGTAATTGTATGCTGAAAGGAGAATTTGACCGCTTACATCTGGAAACATCCTTGTAAAATAATAAGGAGAATTTGACCAAGTATCTGTTGCGGCATCAAAAATCCCATTGTCGTCACTTCAAGAAAAATAATTGTAGAACTTATCATTGCTGGTTCAGACTCACAATACATTTGAACCATAAACATTTCCTTCTCACATAGTGTTTCAGAAATTATTTGAACCATTGTGTGTATATGCCTGAACACTTGAGGGAAGTGCAGCACCTGAGAGGGTTCACCAACTTCAAGTGTATTTTCTTCCAACATCCATTGTATATGGTGAAGCTGTGAGGTTGTAGAAAACATAAACAACGGAACCAACGGCAAAACAACGATTAACTGAATATGAGCCAACCGTTGGAACAGAGAGATTTGCCCCCTTTGTCATTGTTGTTCCAGAAACGCTCACAGAACAAATATCTCTTATTGTAAAATTTGCACTTCATCAAGTTGCTCAACAAGCAATATAAAAATTTCCAGAGTGCGATCCTTGAAAAATGTAGAGAGAGGGTGCGGAAGAGAATGTTCCAAAGCCTGAAAGTGTCATTTCTGTTTTGCTTCAGAGTTGTCAATTTATATCATAAGTGAATCTATAACAACAGAGCCAGGGTGCGGAATTTTTTGAACGCAAAACATATATATATTTATTTGTTTTGTCAATCCAATAGCAAGCAGTTGTTATATCATTTCAGGGAATTGTCAGTGAACTTCAAGACCTACTGAATACTGTTTCAGCTTCTGTATAGAGTCTTTTTGGCTGACTTGTTTGTAAAACTAACATATTTTTGAGGTGAAGAAATAAGAATTATGATTCAACCGTTCCTGTCAAATTTCATTGATTGTCATATGTCATAGTCCAGGTATTAGCACCATTTGTGAGAGTTTCTACCTGTCTATTTTTATTATATGTCAAATCATAGGTTGTTCCGTCAGCAATGAACTGAGTCAGCAATCATTTTGTATAGACTGTCCCAGAAATATTTTTGAACCCACCACCACCAATGACTCATCAAACTGCATCATTCCTCCAGAGTGTGATGCTGGTGATTGCTCCACCAACCGTGACAACAATGGCAAGTTTTGTATAGTTTGCATTCCAAGAACTGGTTGAGACCTGAATCACTCCAGAAGAATCAATCATCACATAATTTGTGGCATTGTTTGTCATTGCAACAGTTCATCCAGCGTAGTTTCATTCTGAAGAACCAACCCTATATGTTCCAGCACCAATATTGACATCCAAACCAGTTGCAGCATAGACTTTCAAACGGTCAGAACCCGTTGAATAAATATTGTCTATGTCTGAATTGATTTGATTCATCCTAGATGCTGTGATGGCATCACCAACTGTCCAGGGTGTTGAATAGAGTCTAGGCATAAAAGAATTGTATTATCTAGGCAATAAAAAGCAACTAGGTTGCAGAACTGACAGTGATGGCGGCGTTGATTGTCAGGGTCTCATTTGCAGAGATGGTTTCATTCATCTCAGTCCTGGACAAAAGATATCCAGAATCAGGAGTTCCAGTTCCATCACAAAAGACTCACGCTTCCAGATAAGTATTCCCAGCAACCTCAGTGGTCGTGAAAAACTTGTCCAGGTATGCAGTCTCCAGAACTCTATATCTATTCGTGAAAGTCCCTCTGATAGCTTCAGTGACCAGCTCAGTGTCAGTTGCGGCTGGAGTTGCTGAACCCGTTCAGAGGGCAATGTAGTTTGCATCAAAAGTGCTGGCAACGGCTGTCCCAGTGAGAAGGGTTGCCAACTGATATCTGAGAACCTGGGGGATGATGTTGTGAGCTTCAGAAATTTTGAGCCGTGAGAGAAAAACACCCTCATAATCTCTGAGGATTTTTGTGAGGAATTCAACCGTCTTCTGGTGTCAGTTTGTCAGCCTCTCAATGAAGAGTTCCACATTGTTTGTGGTCTCCTGGAGATAGAGTTTTTCCAAAATAATTTTTGCCAAAATATCAGTTGGAGCTTTGGTGAATTTATAGTTTGGTTTGAGGATCGAGACTTGAGATATTGGATTCATATATTTGATATTATGAGACTTGAGAGAAACCACAATAGGCATCATTGGGAGTTCATCCCTCAGTGAAGTTGAGGGTGTGAGAATATTGACCAGTCCTGGAGTGAGCATAGAAGATATCAATTTTTTGTGTGAAAGTGTAGACATCCTCTATTTCCAGAGTTTCATCAATATTTTTCACAATGTCCACTTGCTCATTCACATCCACGGTGAGATCTCCAGTTTTTTTCAGGAGCATCTGGAAAAATTCTATGATTCCAAACATTGTGGAACCAGCATTGATTTTGTATTTCCAAAGCTCATTGTTTTTTGATTCCTTTGAGACCTTCTGAATGAGAAAATCTTCATCAATCCCACGGCTAGAGTCAACAATGTGAATCACTTGTCACGCTGTCAAACCATCAATCTCAGTGGTGAAGTCAGCTGAGAGAATTGCATTTGCATAGGCATTGACCTCAGACCTGGCACGGATTCTGGCTTCATTCCAATCTTTAATGGAAGCATCAGATATGACTGGTCATTCAAATATTCCATCACCTCCCAACAATGCTTTTGTGGCAAGAATAGAAGCATTGTTTTCAACTCTCACACGGATTGGCTTATAGGGAAAATAGACTCTTTTGAAGAGTGTGCCAACTGGCAAAATAGAAGCTGAAGCACGCCTCACCACCTTTTCCTGGAAATTATAGACATAATCAAACAAAGCTGGATCATCCAGGTTCTCGATCCCCAGAGTGGCTAGAACATAACTGGCACCCGTTCCCGTGGTGTCCACATATACCTCCAATGCTTTTGGTTTGTAGTCCAAACGCCAGGACTCAACTTTTCCATCACAAACCTCCACTTGCTCATAGGAAAAAGAATCCACCGCCTCACCACCTCTCACAGTTTGTCTATTCTTCAGCTGAGAAATATCAGCTGAGGTGACCAGGTCAGAGTAATTTTCAGAGCTGTCAGTGATTGCCAGAGGTGAGGGTGTGTTGTTCATCCTGAATAGGTGGATATCCCGTTCATAATCCACAAACCAGAAGAATCCCTGGAGCTTTGCCAACTCTTCAAAAAACATTGTTGGCTTTTTATACGCCACACGCACATCCACAAACCTCCTGTCTCCTCTTATCACATTTTGAATGGTAAAACCTCACTGGGTGGCAAAAGAATGGTCAAAAATTATATTCCCAGTTGGTATTGTTGCCGTGCATACCACTTCTATCTGAAGCCAGGCAATGTCAGAGATGTCTGGAGAGCCAACAATTGTGGCACGGTCAAATCTGAATGCAGCAAAGTTCCAACAATTCTCATTGTCACTCCCCACCCAGTCACTCGATCCTTCAAAATAGTTTGAAGAATCAGTCCCCACTCTGTATTTGATGGAGCTTATATTCTCACCATAATTGGTTTTGATTTTGAACCAGAGCCTGAAGTGGTCTTTTCCAGTGAGATCCACTGAAGTGATAGATTGAGTCCAGAGAGCGGTTCAAATACCTGAAGTCCCAGTCTTTTGTGCATAGCTTCCCTGGATCCTGTCAGTGGCTTCATTTGCCATTGCCAAACCAACTCCAGACTGAGTCCAGCCACTCTCAAAGAGAGAGAGATTGGTTTGATTATCATTGGCACAAAAATCATAGACTATACGCCCCATCATCTCCCTGGCATACATATCCTCATATGTATCAGCAATATTTTTTGCATCAAAAATCTTTGTCCAATCAACAACATTCACTTTATAGGAGAAAGTCCCTGACATCCCAAACTCTTCATTGGGATTTTTCAGGGTGACTCAAGAGAAAACCAACCTTCAGCATTTTGTCTTATTGGAGAGGTTTGCTGGAAGATTGGTGGTGAGTGTGATGGTCTTTGTCGTGTGATTGATTGAATCAATGATTTTTCTGATTTGCCCAGCTCATTTGATATCCAATATGAGTTCGTCACCTGGTCTGAATTTTTCTGACAATTCATAGGTATTGTCCACGACCAAATCAGCTTGCCCAGAATTTGCCTGGGCTGTCAGCTCAAAGCCCTCAAATATATTCACAATAACACCAGAAGCCAGATCATATTTGTTGAGAATAAATGAACAAGTGTTGGCTCTGTTGTTCAATTGTTCTGCAATCCTTATGGTGTTGCGTTCTAGGTATTGAGTGACATCAGTTGAGTTTGCGTAGACCTGGAGCATTTTTGGATATTAGAAACTAGAATGAATTCAGTCCAGTGTGCTGTTTGAATATATCAATCACCTTGTCTCAGACTTTCTGGAAATAGTCATCATCATCTCCATAGAAGTTGTTGCCTTCCACCTGGACAACAATAGTCACTCCATTCCCTGAACCCTGGAGCTGGCTTGCCACATTCCCTTGTTGAGCGGCATTGAGAACCACTTCACCAGCTGAGAGCATTGCTGGAACCTTATCAATTCCACCAGGTCACTCCACCACACCAGTCCCAGCAAAACCAATCATCCCACCGTGTGCCAGGCGTGGGATTTTTATTGGTTGAACCGTTGGAATCTGGAAGAGAGGATTGACTGAATTTGAAGCCCTGATGAGTTGGTTGATAGCATTGACTGCATAATTCAAGAAGTTCTCTATTGTCCCCATCACACCGTTGAACACGCTCTTTGCCACATTCCCAATGCCTGAGATCATATTGCTGAAACCTTCCGTGAAACTTATTTTCCCGTCATTGGTGAACCAGTTGACCAATTCCAATATCTTCTCGATCACGAACACTCCAATCTCAGTCAATATTTTCATTCCAATATCTTTGATGACATTCCAGGCACCACTCCAGATGCTTCAGATGGTTGCCAATCATCCTCTCCAATCACCCGTCAGGAGCTGCCAGAATCATTTGAAGAATGTGATGACATTCTGGATGAAACCCGTGATGACAAAAGTCAAAGCAATCACGGCAACCTTCAGAATTTCTATCACCGCATTCCAAGCCAGTTCAGCCCCAAATTTGATAGCATCCCAGAGCATTGTGAATATTCCAGAAATTACGCTTGAGAGTCAGCTGAATATCTGGATCACACTTTGCACGGCGTTCACATAGACTTGTTTTATTGTCTCCCACGCTCACTCTGAATCACCGTGGAGCAACTGGAAGAATGCTTTGAATATTCCAATAATGCTTCAGAATGTGAGTTGAAAATATCCCGTGAGCATATCCCAAATCCCTTTGAATATAGGCACAAAAGCCATCACAACAGATTGGATTGCCGCAAAGGTCACCTGGACAAGAGTTTTTATTCAGAGGAAATTGTTGTTGAATGCTTCATAGAGTGCATATGCTGCCAAACCAATTGCCGCTGCCCATCCAATGAATGGAAGAGCCGCCGTTCAGATAGCAATGAATGCAGCACCAACCCCAGCCAGAGAGACTGAGAGAACCGCAAAAGCTGAGACCGCAACCAAAGCACCAATGGCTGATAATCAAAGTATTGAAATAATATTTTGAACTGGTCACGGAAGTTCAGCAAATTTTCAAAATAGGTATCAAACGCCGTTTGCCAGATATGTCATTGCATCAGCAACCATTCTCACCGCTGGTGCCAGGAATCAGCCCAGTTTGATTTTTATTGAGTCGATAGCACCGCTCAAAAGCTCAAAGGAACCAGCCAGATTGTCCAGGAGAATTTTTGCCATCTCTTCTGTTGTTCATCCTGAATTTGCCATCTCTTCTGTGAAGCTCTTCAGTTGGTCAGTTCACGCCGCCAGGAGAATATTGATTTCACCATAGGCATCAGCCCCAAAGATTGCTGAAATTGTTGCAGCCTTCTGTTGTTCATTCATATCAGCCGTTCACTTTTTCAGTTGCTCCAGGATGCTTGCCAGACCCACAAACTTCCCCTGTGAATCAAACGCCGCAAGACCAGCGGCATTCATACCGCCAGCCATTTTTTCAGTAGGGTCAGCCAGTTTGGTCAGAGCCGTTCCCAAAGCACGGGTTGCCATTGATCCCTTCAGACCAGCGTTTGCCAAAATACCAATCATAGCGGCTGACTCTTCCAGTGAGATCCCCAAAACTTTTGCGGTTGGTCAGAAATAATTGAATGACTCCTGGAGGTTCAAAATATTGGCATTGGATTTGATAGAAGCGGCACTCAAAACATCCATCACATACCCAGTATCTGCAACATCTTTTCCATATTGTCTGAGGACACTAGAAGCAATGTCAGCACTTTGTGCAACCGTGATATTCTGAGCGGCGGCAAGGTTCAGAGCCGCTGGAAGTGCCTGGAATATTTGAGTGGCATCATACCCAGCCTGTCCAAAAATAGTGATACCTTCAGCCGCTTCTCTTGCCGTGAATATTGTTTTTGCTCCCAGGTCAACTGCCAAATCAGTCAACTCCTGGAATGTCTTTTTTGTTTGTTCGTCTTGACCAAAAAGCCCCAGCACCGCTTTGGCTGAGGACATTTGCTTCTCAAAATCTGAAAATGTGTTGACGGCTGAGACTCAGATGGCAGTGAGCGTTCCAATAATGGATGTCCCAGCGGCGGCAAGTTCTGCCTTGCTGTATTTCCCACTGTCACCAATTCCCTTCACACCCTCTTCAATTTTTTTCAAAGGGGCGGTCACCTGATCAATCACTCAGATGATGAATTCCACTTTTTGGGTCATTGGGCTTTTGATTAAACCGTGGGGGTTTATTTTTTGCCGTTCTTTGTATCTTCTGGCTTCGGTTTGCTGAAATATGCCTTCTTTTGGATATAGAGAACACAATCATTATAGAACTCTTGTGTGGTATTTGCAAGGTCTTGTTCGCTCCATTTGAATTCGTGAGCCAGGAGACAATCAAAATATCTTCTGACCACTTTTTTTCAGGATGATTGCATTCCTTCAGTATCCACTTTTTTTCACTGGAAGAGAAGGTTCAAAATCCTATCCTTCTCTATTATTTTTTTTTATTGTCCAGGTCAGACTTGTCAACATCAGATTGGAGAACTCCAGACCTGATGACTCCATTTTCATCAGTGTGAGTTTGTTTTCTTCCACTGATAGCTTCACTGAGAACCAGGATATCAACGGTTGGAAATTGTTTGAGAACTTCCATTGTCACTTTCAAATCTTCTCACTTCACAGTGAAATTCCATTCTTTGATGGAAGTGAGGATGAGATCCATCAGACTCTCACTGGCTGTCTCAGGATTTATTTTTCCATCAGAATCAGGTTTGTATTTTTCTTCCAGCTGTCTTTGTTCTGGAACCAGGAGAGAAGTGAAAACTGTCACTTCACTTCCAGGGAATGATGGAAGTGATACTGTCTTTGTGTTCCGACCTCAGAGGGTGAATTCAACTTTGCCGTCTTTGCCTTTTGTCATAGTGGGGAAATGAAAAAAATAAAATTGGGGAGTTTGGCACTCCCCAAGCCTTAGGAGCTATGTGTAGACTGCACTTGCAGTTGCGTTGGTGACCAGCATTCTCAATGCTCTTCCATCAGTTTTGTCATAGAAGAGTTCAGCTTCTGTTGAGATGGCATAGAGTTCATTGGTTCCTGTTGGCATATCAACACTAGAGAAACGGCAATCTGACATCTCAAGAACAATCTTATAAGCCTTGTTGGCTGTATCAGTTGCAGATATGATTTTGTCGTTTGTCATTGTGATGATACCAGCTTTGCGTTCGAGATTGAGGTATTGATCACGGAGAGTGACATTCTCAAAGTATCGAGTGAATGTGAGTTTTGCTGAAGCCTGTTTTGGGGCAATCACTGATGGTGATTGTCTGAGTGAGCCAAAGCGTTCCTCTAGGTCATTCTCAAAAGAGAATTCCCAGTCTTCACAGTTTTCATTTGAAGCTGATGCCGCCGCTGTGAGATCCACACCAAACTGGAATTTTGCGTGCTGGAATACTGCAACTTGTGGATCAACTGAATATGAAGGTGTCTGAGGTTGAAGCTCAATTTTTGCCTTGTTGGCAACTGTGAATGATGCTGTGAGTGTTGCAATGGTGACTGTCTTGTTTGCAATGGAGATTGCAGAAAGTGCATCAATTTCATTCTGAGGTGTGCTATCAAAGGTATTGATATTGTCACCAGAAACGAAACCTTCAGCTGAGTCCAATTGAATGACTACACTAGAGCCAGCGGCTGCATCATTGATAAGATTCCTCTTCTGAAGAACCCCGTGAGCTTTGATGGCAACCTCAAGAGATATGATGCCATCAGAGCCAGCAATTTTGAAATTATCAACCATAGCACCAAAGGCACGGTCAACCTGATAGTTTTGACGGTTGTTGGTGGTATCAGTGAGATTCCCTTTGCCTTGTTCGATAGAGAGACCATAGAGAGAGTTTGCAACGGTGATTGTCTGAAGGAATACTGAAGCATCAGTCCCACTAGAGACATCAGTGGTGACGAGTGTTCCAAGAGCGGCTGCAAACCAGTGGACACATTCATTGTAGTCCAAGTCGAGTTTGTAGGATCCATCAGCTGTGATTTTTCCAGGCACGGCGTTCAATGCTCCCCAGCGGTTGTTCTGGATTGGATTGTTGGCAATGAGTTCCTGTTTGAGCATAACATCCCCTTCTTTGAAGCGGATGAAATTTGTTGGTTTGACGGCGGTCTGCACATCAGATTGTTTTTTGACGGCAAGGTATGAGAGGCGTGAGAGTGCCATAGTATTTGAAGTGAAGAAATAGAACTATTCAGGGTCAATGGCTTTGAATGATGAAGCCCTTTGCGGTCTGGATGATTTTTCAACCAGGCTCAGAGAGTCATTGAGAGTGAGGTATTCAGCTTGTTCAGCTGTCACTTCAATGGTTTCACCAGCGGCAATGAGAGGATAGCCAGTGATGGCTACATCAGATTTGCTGGTGTTTTGTATCTTTACTGTATTCATAGAAGGAAAAAAAGAAAATAAAACTATCTATTTCCAATGCCTATCACTTCAATTGTGGTGATGACCTCAAAAGTAGGATAGCCACGGGACACACTGAAGGAATAGTCCACGGTCTTCACCTGGGCAAGAGTTGCCGCATAGTGTAGAACGCCAGCCCCGTCAAGGAATGGCATATTTGGATTCTTCTGGATAACGCCGCAAACGGAGAAAGCCGCCGTTTCCTGGTCGTCACCCGTTTCTTCAATTTTGTGGATGGCATCTTCAACTGAACTCACTTTGTCAGTTGTCGATTCACGAAAAACACCACCTGACACATAAGTTCCAGGGGTGCTTCATTTTGATACTGTGAATGTGTTGGTGTCTTTTGCTGTGATGGCATAGGTTCCACTGAATGTGTCAGGATTCACGCCATAGAGAGTGATTTCATCACCAACTGACAAACCGTGAGCGGCTGAAGTGAAAACAATTTGACCGCCACTGAAGACGGCATTTGTGATACTGATTTCAGCCCCCAGATTTGAGTCCAGATATGCCTTTGCAGAATAGACAAGGTGAATTTCTATGGTGTGAGTCTTCTGGTCATATTGTGAACCTCTCTGGAGATATACTGATTGTCAGGGCTGGATTGTCAGGGCTGGAAGAGATGATTCTGGAATATCAATTGGGTCTCACCAATACACACGCTTTATATCAGCCAAAGGTGACCCTGATTGGATCACTGCATTTTTCAAAAGCTGTTGGATAGATGTGATGATGTTTTTCATTGCTCTGAGTATACACTAGAAAAAAAATATTCAACAAACCATATTCCTGATATCAGGAAAAAGGTGACTAGGCTTGTTGATTGAATATGCCAATATCTCTCTCCACTTTCCCCTGAAGGGATTTGACTATTTTTTCATTGGTTGGATTGCTGAGGTCAATCAAAACACGCTTTGGAAGTTTGGCTGAACCAACTTGATGATACATTGCTTTTGGATCCTCAAAATAGAGACGACCCTGGCGGTCATTTGCTTCAATTCGTGCTGAGTCTTGCATCTTCCCAGTCCACCTCATCACACCTGGATTGCTAGAGGGGTTTTTATAATATCACCATCCTCTCTGACGGGCTTTGACAGTTGACGGGGCAAGAGCTGCCCACCTGGGTCACTTCTCAACATTTGAACCCTGTTTTTTGAAGATATCATCAGTCCTATCTTTGACAATGCCACACGCTTCCAAAAAAAACTCCCCCAGATTGGTGAGATTGGTGGTGAGGAGTCTCAGGTTTCGGGAGAGTTGGATGTCTCCAATGACTTCAAATTGGATTTGCATAATTAGAATTTCATTTTCCTGGTGAAAATTGCAGTTTCATCTGGATCAGCACCTGAGACCATAACGCCAGCGTTTGCAATGCTTTTGCGTTCAAAGTTTGTGCCATCAGAATCAGAGAGAGAGATTGGATTGTTCTTGTCAGAGAGCAACTGAAGCAATCATTTTCACTCATTCACTTTTTTGATTCATTCCTTCTTTGTCTCATCCAGGTCATTCACACCAAATTCCTTCCAAAGAAGATATCCAGCGGCAATGAGTTCTTCAGCACGGGTCAGATAGTCCTGAGCCTGGCTTCAGACAAATTTTGCATTGTCAGTGGTGAAGAGCGTTGAGGTATAGGCAGCGTTGAGGTATCAGAGAACAATAGAATGTGCCTGGACTATATAGCCATCAATTTTAGTGTCCAGAATATTTGTATTCCCCGTGAGACCAGCTTCATCTCTGACACGGGTTGTGGATGCGTAAACGGTAGAGACTGACATAAATTGAACGGTGAAGAAATAGACTATTCTGAATCCTTTTTAGATTTGAGATGAGCTGGAGTTGAATTTATTTTGTCGAGTGTCTTCTGTTTGATCCATTGCTCAATGAAGTCAATTGACCGTGTCCCCATATAACCACCCATTCCAGCAAAGAGCATTCTTGCTTCATCTCCAACACCAATCAAAGTGGCAAATGATGCGAACATAAAACCAGTGAATGCAGAGATGCAACAACCAGCCAGAAAAAAACCAAATCTGAACTTCCCCGTGGTCTGGTATTCGTGGAGGTTCTTTGCAATTCCTCAAATTATGGAGACTAAAACATATAGAACTTGAATTGGGAGATCGCGTAGAATGTCTCTCATAGAAAAAAAGATTATTGTGGAGGATTGTTTTTGCTGATTGTGAGTTCAAGAAGCTGGAGCAAGAGACTATTGGAGCCAGAGGTTTGATAATCTTTGCCAGCAACCAGACCAGCCTTGTTCAAAGCAAAGAACAATTCAGCCTTGTTGTAGTTTTTCACTTTTTTGCCCTCTGGTGCTTCTTTTGGTTCAACAATGAACTCTGGGTCAGTGGATGCTCATTTCTCATCACCTGGGTCATTCTCTGGTGTCTTGAGTGGCAGTTCTGGGTCAACAATTCAAGTGCCTTCACCAGCTCCCGTTCCATCACCTGAGTTTCAGACATCAGAAACTGGGGTTTCTGGTGTCTGGCTGACATCAGAAACTGAAGCAACTGAATTTCCAGGGTTTTCCATTCCGACCTCATACGCTCTTTTTCCTTTTTCAACCATTTTGATTTTTGGCTCATTCTGAATTGCCAGGAGTTGTTCTTCATCAACCTGGTATGATTGAGGGGCAATAGTGAACACGAGACCAGCACGGTTCATCCTTCCGTTCGGATGGTTTGGATAGAGCTGGCAAACAATGGTTTTCAATTTCTTTTCTGACATAGTGGGTATTGATGAAAAATAAAAGGGGAATGCTGAGGTCAGGATTCCAGAGAACCCACAACCGTGGTTGTGAGTTCTAGGAGTTCTGATACTATGCAACGGCTCTTGCAATATATCTCCAATCAGCATAGCCAAAAGAGAAGCGTGCATCAACACCATATTTGATTTCCTTATGGTTGAAGAGATGCCCTTCATCTGTATCAAAAGTGAGAGGCTTTCGATTTTGGAAGATGATTGGTTTCATTGGTCAAGAGAGATCCATCACATACCAGGTAGTCGTGAGAGTGAGGTATGGATTGACAATGACTTTGAGACGACCACGGAGAACATTGTTTGCAATTGTATCTCCATTTGTAGCCTGAGGCTCAAAGATTCCCCGTGCTGTCCATTCGAGAGCTGGAGGAACCATAATGTGAGTCGGATTGACTACAACAAGTTCACCCTGATCATCCTTATACTGCATCATTGCAGAGATGACAGTTTGAGCATTGCCAACTGTCAGTGCTTTGCTGGTGAAGTAGTTTGATTGAGAACCAGAGATTCCTTCAGCGTGGTCAGTATCAAAGAAATATTGACCGTCATAGCCAAGAGAAGTTGTTCCAGCTTCCAGAGTCGTGACATAAAATTTGTCATAACCTTTTTTTGCTGCAACACCCATTCCGTTCACACGGATTTTGATTTGACCATATTGGTCATCATCCATTGCATTCTTGTTGACTGAGATTGTTGCCTCATAGTCTTTGTTCACAACTTCAAAGCCGTGTTCCAAGAGTGCTTTTGCCTGTCTCTCATCCTTCCACTCACGGAGACCTGGAGTAGCTCCAAGCCAGTCATAGACTTCTTTGGATTTTGTGGATGGAATTTCTGTTGTGAGTTCCTGATAAAAGGTATTCACTGTCTTTGCTCCCTTCATAAACTCTGTTCTGAGACCAGAGGTGAGGAGTCGTGGGATATCGCCTTTATTAAGCATAGGAGAATTGTGTTATTGAGATAAGAATTAGGCTTTGAGATATGAGACCAGGAATGTATTGTCAGCTGTTGCAGCGGCTGCAAGAGTGACAGTACAAACAGTTGTGGCAACTGCCACATTGTCAATGAGTTGATCCTGATTTCCTGTTGGGATAATACCAATGACTCTAGCACCAGTTGGGACAGTACCAGTACCAGTTGTTGCAGTTGCAAGAACCGTGACGGCAACAGTACCAATGAGGTCACTAGCACCAGCAACTGAATCAGCAACACGGTTGATGTAGTCATCAATTTTGACAAACGCCGTTGATGCACTTTCAACTGAGGTGATTGTACCAATGGCACATTCAGGATTGCCAGCATCAGAAGTGATTGACACAACTGAATCATCAGTGGTGTTGTTCACAAATACTTTTTTTCCAACATCAGCCTGGGTGAGTGTGTCAGAGAATGTCAATTTGAATTCACCCTTCTTGTAAACCTGAACAACAATTGCTGAAGCGGCACCAGTGCTGTTGTCAGCAAGGTCAGCTGCAATACCAGCAAAGATATCATCATTTGCAAGTGTGTTCACGGCTCCATCTGGAGTGAATGCAAGTTTTGTTGCAGCCTTCAGGAATACTGGGATTCCTTTGAAGATTTTTGTGAGAGTCTCAACAGGCTGTGAACCTAAGATTCACTCTTTGCGAGCGTTGTCGAGAGCTTGAGTAGCAGCGGTCATAGGAGAAAAAATGAGAAAATAAGAGAATTACTGGGATTTTGATGCTTTGAAGTCTTTGAGGGATTCAATAGCCTCTTCCCGTGTTTGTTTGAGAGTTTCAGTGAAGTGTGTGATCATCTCTTCATCTTTTGCAGAGAAAGTTTCAGCACCACCACCAGCTCCACCGTGACCCTTTTCACCAGCATCAACTGCCTTCATCTTTTCAATAATAGAGAAGAATTTGGCAGCACCCTTTTCAGAGAGTGAGAGAGCAAAATTGACCAGCTCTTCAACATTCTTTTTCTGGACTACGCCAGATGTGTTTGAATCAGAGAAGACCATTCCGTTCACTTTTGCTTGTGTTTGGCTCTTGCGAGCTTCACGAACAAGGTTTGCAGCTGTTGCAGCATCCTGTTTGTATTTCTCAAGTTCAGATGCTTTGATGGTGACAGTTTGTTCCTTCCCGTTGATCTTCTTTTCAGAAGCCTCAACAGTTTTTTCTGGAACCTCAGGAGTCTCTGGAGCTTCTGGCTCTTCAGGACTTTCTGGCTCTTCAGGAGACTCAGGAACCTCTGGGGTTTCTGGTGTCTCAGGAGTTTCAGTTTCATCAAAGAGAGCAATCACTTCATTGAATGAAGTTTTCATCTCATCAGTGATATCTTCAGGATTTGTTTCATTGAAGCACGCCTGAAGGTCATCTCTTTGAGCCTGGTTGATAGACTTGAGAGAACCCAATTGTGTCAATTTATCGAGTAGCTTAAACATTGGATTGTTTGAGTTAAAAAGTAGTATAGACGACCCGTTTTCTGTTGCCCCATTTTGGTGACGGTTGGCTGCGACATCAACCATATCTTCTGACGCAAGCAATGGTGACATTGCTTTGAAGAATGGTCGATTGGTGAACGCACCCCCAATCAACAAATTACGAACAATAGACCCCGTCACTTCGTCTTTTTTTTGGAATACTATCTCTGGAGAGAAGTATTTGTAGGCACCCTCTGTGAGCAATTCAGCTCCCTTCTTTGTCAGTTCGATTTTTGCAAATAGTCCATCCTTCCCCTTCTTGAATACTTCTCTGAACCAGCCCAGGGCTTTGTGGTTCTCTTCGTGGTTCTCATCAACGGCAAGTTCAATTTGTCTGGTATTGTTCACAAAGTTTTTGTGGACTTCAGAGAGAGTGGTTCCATCAATGCTGATTTTTCAATAGACTGGATGATTCCACACGCCCGTTTTCATAATCTGAATTTCTACCTTGTCTCCAGCTTTGAATGCTTTGCCAGCTGGCATTTCAGCAAAAAATGCTCTAAAATGAATCTCTTCATTCTCTGAGCAACAAACTTCTTTTGAGCATCCCTGATCCTGGACAATGAGTTCATCCACCAGTGTCTCAATTTGTGCATTCTTCATTGCGTTCATAATGTTCCTCAGCTCAGTTCTATTCACAAAACTCTCCATTCTCCAGATGACACGGTTGAGAGTTGTTGCATCCAGTCACTTCTCATAGAGGATTTTCAATATGCGGTCAGCTGTTGCCTTTTCAATTTGAGTTTTCTCTGCAAATGCCTGGATGATTTGATTTGTGAGTTTTGGTTTCATATCCTAAATTTTGGAAATAAGCTCTTCATCAATAGTGAATGTTGCCCGTGGGTCTGATGAATTGACCGCATCTATTCTGGATTCAATGATTTTGTGGAGATCCAGGAGGTGAGAGATTGCCTCTTGCTTCGTCACTATCTTTTCCTGTTTTGAATTATAGATTCCGTTTTTTGAATTGCAAGTCTCATCTGCAATTTTTGTTGCCCGTTTGTTTATACGCTCTCTCAAATAATCTTCAGCAAACCTCAACGCTCCAATCATTGAGAGCTGCAATTTTTCTTCCCCTGAGAAACGAACATCAAAGGAATTATTTGCATCAACCTGGATGGAGAGAATTGCCGTCATATTTTTTGTTTGGGATTTTGATATTTTTGAAAACTGATTGCCCGTTCCCAACTCTGCAAATTTGAATGAAGGAAAAGAACGGGATTGTGATTGTGTTTTTTTCCATATTCATTGCCGCCTCTATATAATAAGAATTTTATATATCTATACTATACTATGTGGGTTTCTGAAGGGTTTCTGATGTCAGAAATACTTCAGAAACTCTGCAAACCGCATTGAGAACGCAACCAATTAGAATATTTTTTTTCATAGTGTCAATATAATAGGGTGAAAGTAGGGTGAAAATGAGGTGCTTTTAGGGTGAAAGTAGGGTGAATTTTGTCATTTTCAGAAAATGCTGTTTTTTCTGATGTCAGAAACTATTCAGAAACTGGGGTTTCTGACACAAAAACTATTCAGTCAGCCTTCAGAATCTCGTGGATATACTCATTGAATGCAGCATCTGAAGCACTCTTCAATGATGATTCCAGTTGGTCAATTTTCTCCTGGTGTTGCTTCTGACGGTTCGGGAATGTGTTGGAGTCCTGGAGGGCTTTGAGTTTTTCTTTGCGTTGTTCAATCTCTTGCTCAATGACTTTGATGGCTGGACTGTTTTTGAGGATCACTGGGGCTTTGAGGTCTTTGAAGGTGTCTATGGTTGAATTGGCTGGAATGGATGACGGGATGCCAGTGAACTTTGGTTTGAATGTCTCTTCCATCAAAATTTCCACCCAGATTGAGCGGCAATTGAAGTGGCGTGGTGGTGAGTAGTCATAGAAGTCAGAACTTCCAGCTGGAACCACACGACCATCCAGGCTCTGACAAATTCTGGTTGTCCTGGCATCCAGGATTGCAGAAAATTGGAACCCATATATTTTCTCAGGGTATTTCTCAAATATTGAAGATCTTCAGAGATTGATGGCTCCAGTGATTCCCAGCGTGTTGAGAGTGGCAAGTGATGAGACAAAGACTTTGTCCAGGGCTTCAGCCGCCGCCCCCACTGCTTCAGAGCTGGTAGTGGCTGAAATAGCACCACCCTTCTTTGAGATGATACCAGTCACCGCTGTCTTTGCTGCAACCTCAGCACGGGACATCATACCATCAATGACGGCATCATTCTGAACCCTGATTGCTCCAGAGACTTCACGGGCTGTTGGTGGAACCATCACAGTCATCTCAGTTGCAGCGGTCTTCTTGCCTATCTCAAACATCTCTTTTTGGATGTTGGTGAGTGCCGCCGCAAGCTCTCCAGAATACTTCATTGATATTTTGCCAACCGCTTCAATGTCATTGGCATCAATGGCTGTTTTTATTTGTGCCAGGATGTCAGCTTTTTGCTTCTCAGCAATCCCCTCCATTTTATCTGTGAGGATTTTGCTGAAGGAATCCATTGCTCAACCTATGGAACCAAAATTCACCTTGCGTTCTGCAAAGGTGAGAGGTCGGAAGGCTTTTTCTTCAAACTCGTTTTTTCTAAACCCTTTTTTTTTTAGGTCTGCATATGTCTCACTCGTGCATTCATTCTGGAGCTTGATGATGAAACCATTATTGAACTGTTTTGAGAGAGCCAAATAGTCTTCATCAAAAACCATATCATCTCCCACCTTCTCGTGGTGGTGTTCCCCTTCTGGGTGTTCGTGATAGAGTCCAGATGATGCCCGTTTGTTTTTTATATCCTCACTCTTTGCTTTTTTGGTATTGGCAAAATCAGAACGCAAACTGGCTTGAGTCGTGCGGCTCTGGGTGTTCTCTCTGATGAGTCCCTGGATCATCACATTCATTGCATCCTTCTTTGGATCTCACTTTGGGAGTTCTTTGATTGCCGCCCTGAGTTCAGCCGTCTGAGCGTTGTTTGCTGCAACCTGTTTTCTCATTGGCTCAATGGCATTGTCCAATGATATTTTGCCAGATTGCAATTCAGCACGGATTCTCTTTGTCTCTTCCACTATTGCCGCCTTGCGTTCTCTGATAATGGCAACAACCTGACGGCGTGTTTGGATATCCTGAGTCCTCAGTGATTTGAGAGGTGTGGTGATTTGATTTCTCTCATCTCTCATTGCTGCAATCTTTGTGTTGATGGCTTTGAGTGCGGCTGCCAGCTTTTTCCTCTGAGCCGTTCCAGCTTTGCCAATTGGCGTTGAATCCTTCATTTTCTTCAGGTTGGCAATCTCATTCCTCAATCCATCAGTTCGTGCCTGGAAGTCTGCATTCTGTTTTTCAATAGAACCAGTGCTTTCACTGATACGCTTTGTCAGTCATTTTCTGGCTGTCTGAAGTGTGGATCCACCAGCTTTGGTGAGAGCTTCAGAAATTGCCTTCTTGTGAGCATCAGTGAGATGACCACCTTTGGCAACAAACTCCATTCACTCATCCAGGGCAAACTCCATTGCATCAGTGAGGTCATTGAATATAGAATCAAATTCCTCATCATCGAATTCTCCATCAGTGTTTTCTAGGTCATCCAATTGGCTCTGGAGTTCATCCAGTGGGTCACCGTTTGTGTCTGGATTGTTCGGGTCAGTTTGTTCTGGGTCTTCATTGGTTCCATCACCAGGAGAATTTTCAGAAACCCCTGTCTCCCGTGCTGGAAGTCAGAGGACTTTTCTGAAGTGGTCTTCAATATTTTCATCAGGGTGGAGAGCTTCAGCACCAATGAGCGTTGAAATAATATTTGCGAATTTCTCCATATCAGCCGTTCCAATTTTGTCAAAGTCGAGAGTTGGATATTCAGTGACACCGTCAAAGTTATAGTCCACCAATTTTGGGATGATATAGCGGTTGAATGTGTCAGCAATGTTCTTTGCGTGTGAGATGATACAGAGCAAGAAAAGGTCACTTTGGTCTTCTGACAAAGCCCGTGAACCGCTTTGGGTGTCTCAGAGTTCCAGGAACTGAGCAAGAACACTCTTGCAAATCTCTCTGTTGTGGTGTTTGATGGATTCAAAGAGGTTTGTGGAGTCTGAAGCGTGGAGATCAGCAAAGCCAAACTCCCAACCCTTTGTCTTTGGTCACGGGCAAACAATACCCATCTGGTCACTAGAACGGATGTTTTTGACTATCTGGAGTGCCGCTTCTTTGTCTTTGTCAGTTGCCCCTTCTCAGAGATACATCACGGGAACTCCAGTGCTTTGTTTTTCGTGTCTGATGCCATCGAAACGGTAGAGATTATCTTTGAAAAACCAGTGCTTATAGCACGGGCGTAGTACAGAGATTCCTTCATAATTGTCACCTTCTCTCTGGTTCGTGAAGAGCAAGAGTTTGTCAGCTGGAATGTCCACATTGGTTTGACCGTCATTGGGTCATCCAACAACACCGCTTGGAAGAATTTGTTGGACACCTGGCAAACCAGCACTGGTCTCCCACGCCATAATTGTTGTCTGCTTTCTGAATGCAATTTTTTTGATGATGATGTTGCCCTCTTCATCAGCTCCCCAAACTATTTCAAAGAGAGAGAAACCGAACGGGAACATTGTGCATATTTCCTTCAGGAGATTGTCCCAGGGCTTGTCCAATTTCTTGAATAAATTTTCCTCAACAAAGTCAGATATTTCCCACGCCCTCTCATCAATCTCTCCAGTGTCTTCATCAGCCGCTGGCTTCATTCTCCAAAGAGTGGAACGGATTGGGAGTTCAATTGCCTGGAGGATTGCAGATACGGTTGCATCAGTTCTTCTCATCAAATCGAACTTCTGCATTCACTCGATCCCTGAGAGTTCCTGGTTCTGGTCTTCAGTGAGGAACCCAGACATCAGACTGGTTCCTGATTGCCCCAATTGGACATTCATTGTGTTTGGATCGATCCCCTCAGCTCAACCATCTCTATCTCCAGAGTGGTCTTTTTTGAGTGAGGCGGTTGTCTCAGCAATTTGAGAGAGAGTGGAATCAGTTGTTTTTTTGCCTTTGCCTTTTGCAACTTTGCCCATAGTGGAAAAAATAAAAATTAGAATTTTTTGGTGAGGAAACGGTCTGATTCATCTCTATCTCTCATACTGGGTTTTTGAGAAAACTGGGTTGATTTTTGGATTGCTTTTTCAGCCAGTTTTTCAAATGCTTCATTCATACTACGAACGGAAGCAAAGTTTGCAACTGGCTCTCATAGCTTGACAAGTCCATATCTTAGAGCATCACAAGCGTGGTCTTCCCCAGTCGTGTCCATATCCTCAACATTGCTTTTGTCGTGTTGTTGTTCTGGAAGAGTTCGGATGAGATTGACACAATTTGAAGTGATTTTGAGAACCGTGGTGATTTCTTTTGTGTTCACATCCTCAAACGGTTGCAAATATTTTCTGACGGTCAGCCAACCATCAACACGGGCATTTTTGGCACCCTCAATATTCAGCCCCTCTTTTTCCATCTCTTCTTTTCCAGTGACACCAGAGGACTCCTGGCGTTTTCCAATAATGGCTGGATCCACAATGACCACATCCACTTTTTCTTTGTCAGTTGTCAGAACTTTGATTCTGATTGCAACTTCTTTGTAGCTCATCCCTGGTCAATAGAGTTCACGGTAGCAAGTCACGGCACCCTGGCTGTCCTGAGCAAGCCAATAGATGGCTGAGGGTTTTGCATACCCATAGTCCAAACAAACAATATACCGTGAAGCATCCTTTGGAATATGTGGCTGGATGATATGCAGTGAGTCTCTGAACTCTGGAAAATACTGCCCCTCAAAAACATTCCAGTCACCTTCCAGATATGCTCTTCTCTTTTTATCTGGGAGGGCTTTGAGTGCTTCCACATATTCTGGTTGGGTCTCCATCAGAACCTGGTTGTCCCAGACGAATGATTGGATGAAGGCATATTGGTTGCCATCCTCTCCCTCTTCTTTTTTGAATTTGCGGTCAACCCAAAGCCGTTTCACCCAGGCGTGTCACTTTCATCCAGGATTGGTTGAACCAAAGAAATTTGGGATGACTCATTTTTTCGTGGTTCTCAGTGAGGTCATCAGAATTTTCCATTCCTCTTCAGTCCACTGAGTCAATTCCTCAATGCAAATAAAATCATACTCGATTCCCTGGAAGTTCAGGACATCATCCAGGTTGCGGCAATAGGAGAACCTGAGCGTTGAACCGTTTGAAAATGTGATGGTGTTCTTTTGAGCATTGTGTTTGTAGAGTTCTTGTGGCAGCTCATTTTTCATTGGGTTCACCATATTTTCCTCAATCTCTGGGAGTGTGCGGCGTAGAGCAAGCCCACGAATCTTTGGAGCTGAGAGACATTGCCTGGCACATTCAGCTCTCATTGCATAGGATTTTCCACCCCCTTTGGCACCCCCAAAAACTCTGAACTTTGCAAAGGTGTTTGCAAACTCCAATTGTTTTGGCTGTAAAAAATAGAGGTTGTTGGCTTCCATTACTTCTTTTTACTGGTTTTTTTTGTTTTGACTGGAATATTCTTTGTTCAGGGGGTTCCCTTGCGTTTTTCGGGTTCTTTTGGGGGCTGGACAAAAGGTGACTGAGCCACATTGGCAAATTGAACGGTCAAATTTCCCTTTGCAACCACATTCAAATCAAGTTTCTCATTGAAGTCTTCAGCATATGCCAAAAATGTCTTCACTGCCCCCAATTGGATTTTGTTTTCATCATCCAATTCAGTTGCTGCCTGTTTGAGAATCTTCATCACCTTTGGAGTGGAGCGTTGCATAGAATGCTTCAGACAGTATTTCCTGAGGGCTTCCACTTCGTCACGCTGTCTCCACAATGACAATGTGTTCTTGCTGATTTTGTATTGCTCACTGAATTGGGTATTGGTGAGATCACAACACTCAGGGATTGCAATAAATGCTGCAAAGCGTATGCGGTCAATTGGTATTTTAGAAAATCTCTCTATTTTTTCCAATCCCAGAGCATAATCCTCAACCATTTCAAAAGCAAGATTTTTTGCGTTCTCTTCCACTGAAAGTGGAGTTTTCAGTTCTTGCACTTTTTTTGGAGGTGGAGTTGGAACACTTATTTTTTTTCCAACTTCAGGAACCTGTTTTCTGACATCAGAAACCTTCTCACCTTTTTTTGTGGTGGGTGGAGTCTTTTGAATATGTCCTGATATTGGCTTTTTGACGGGCTTTGGTGATGTTTTTTTCTTTGAGTCCATAGAGGGTGGAGGTGAAGAAATAGAAAGTGAACTGAAGCAATATTATAGAGAACGGCACGGTTTGCAACAAGGCACAAAAAAGGCAAGCCAATTTTGTTGACTTGCCTTTGGTGTCCCCCCACTAGAAAACACCGTTTCTAGCATAGATGAATTTTCAGTGGTTGCAAATTATATTTGTTCTGAAGTTTCGAGAGCTTCTATGACTTCAACTGTGAGACCAACCAAACTGTCTCCAGCAATTCATCCCTTTGGACTCTCTGAAGATGTTGCCAGGACTGAGTCCACTGAAGCATTGAGAAAATTGAATTCTTCATCAGAGAAATCAACCGTGGTTTTTGTCTCTCTGAGAGTCTTCCGATTGTCACGGAGATCATCAATAGTTTTTTCAATACTCTTGAGCTTTTGTTCCACTTCAGCTTGTTCCTCTGGGGAAGCATAGGCAACCTCTTTGCTGGTTGGTGTTTGCCCTTGCTCTGTGAGTCTTGCAACCAGGAGGCGTTCCTGGTGTTTTTCATTGGTCTCACTCCAGATTTGTCTATGACCTGTGATTTGTGCATCAAAGTTTTCTTGAGCGGTTTCAAAGTCTCCAGCAATTGGTCTGACCTTCTCAAAGAAGATGTTGATGTTCTTTGCGGATCCACGGTTTGAGACAATGACTTTTGCCATCATTGCATAGAGCCATTGGAGAGCCATATTTGATATGGTGATGCGGTGCTTCATAATACGAAAAGTGAAAAAATAAAATGGCTATTTGCCAGAACGGAGTCTATCGAGAGGAACGGTTTTGTCCATTGGGTCTTTGGGGCGGTCAATCTGACGGCACACGGCAACAACCAATGCTGTCTGGGCAACTTCATCCACTGAGCGGATGAGACCTTCCCAGAGAGTCATTCAGTCTTCCCTGTCAATCCAATAGACTGATTTTCCAGTGTGCCACTTGGGAAGTTCAAGTTTCTTGCCCATTATTTTTTGGGGTTATAGAGACGGTTGAATTCCTTCTCTGACATTGCCAGGAAAATGAAGAATTGAATCAGTGCAATGAATGATGGAATGAATGTCCAACAAAACAAGAGCATCAGGATTCCTGGAATTGGTTTTCACAGATAGAACATATGTCAGCCAATTCATCCCACGAAAATTGCCAGGATGGCAGCGGTGGATTTTGTTTTCATAAAAGAAAAGTAGGAAATAAAAGTTGCGGTCAAACCGCTTGAGAAAAGGGAATCAATCAATGTCAGGGACACGGATGTCCCTGACATCAAAAAGACTATGCTGGAATCTCTCCAGGTTCTGGTGCTGGTTGTGTTGCATATTCAACAACCTCAACATCAGACTCAAAGCACCACATCTCCTGAACGCCGCCATCATTACGGAGCCATTGAAGCTCTATGCGGTCTTTTGTCCCACGGAGGAACCTGGAGACACTGATGACAGTTGCCACCACCTGAGTATCTAGATGCCTCACTGAAGCACCCAATATGTCTTGTTTTTCACCCATAAAAAAAGGGTTAGGAAATAAATAGAGTGGTTTTTATTCACTCTGTGCTGGGGGCGGCAATCGTCACCGCTTGAAAAATCAAAGATGGTGTGAGGAATATAACCTCAAGCCATCACAACCCCCAACACACAATGAACAAAATAGTTTAGAGCCATCACGGGCTATGGTTATTGTTCATCCTTTGGCAATCCACACCATTCCACTTCCACTCACCCATCAATCAAAAAGTTCCTTGTTTGCTTCTTTGTGAATCCTGAATGCTTTTTGAAACTTTCTTCAAGCCTCTGGAGACGGTATGCCGTTTCTTCACTCAGCTCAATGGTGATTTTTTTTGGCATATTATAATCCTGATAAATTTGGTGATGAACGGTTCTGGTAGAAATCTCCAACCAGGTTGTCATATCAGTCATAATTGCAGTGGCAACAATTGATGATGAACTCGTGAGCCTCAACAAAGTTTGAAAACAGTATTGGCTGAACCCAGGCTTCCCAGGTCAAGTCCTCATAAGCGTTTCAATGAATCATCTGGATTTTCTTGAATCTGAATCTCTTTTTCAAAAAAAGAAAATACCAGGGGCGGTATGCCATTTGTCTCTCAGCAAAGAATATTTTCACTTCCCTGGATCCACTAAAATCAAAATATTTGTTCCTGGTGATTCTGAATTCTCAGAGGTCTTTTATGATGGTATCTTCTGGATCTACAATTTGCAGAAGAGAGAGGCTTAGATTGATCATACTATTTTTTGTTGATGATAAAATTGAAAAGGTTGTTGATATATTCCTGAGCTTTCCTGACTCCCTTTGGTTCCATCCAGACTGGAGCTTTTGCCAGGAGTCTTCAAATCCTCTGGATGGCTTTCATTGCCTGACTGGCTGGAACTCTTCAATCCTCAATGAATTTGCAAGCATAGTGAGTGTCCCATTTTATAGGCTTTGGTCAAACCTTTTCAGTCCTGAAGATATAGAACCGACCACGGAAAATGTATCAGAAGAACTTCTCAAGCCCCAATTGATGTTGGAACTCAGAACGCTTCCCAAACCAGCGGACAATCTGGCGTTTGAACCATCAGAATTTCGTGACATAGTTTGGTGGGTAGAAAAAAGATTCCATTGCATACCTGAAGGCATCAACGGCGTGGTCACTTTGATTGTCGATATCATCAATGCTGACAAGTGTCAATTCTTTTCATTGGAGTTTCTTTGTGAATTTCTCCATTGCACGGCGTTTGGCATAAGCTCTGAGACCTGGAGACATCTGGAATGATTTGCCAGGGCTGAAGCCTCTGAAATAGAATTTGCTATTGTTATTCATAGATTTTTTATTCAACAGATGATAGATAATCAACCACCTCTTCAACAGAAGCCAGTGCATCCTCCAGATTGGTTGCAGCTGCATCAATCTCTTGTCATTTGTCACCATTTTGGAGACCTTCAGGCATATTGTCGAAAGCCTCACGCTCCTCCTGAGAAATTTCATCAATTATCTCTTGGAGTTCACCAGCCAACTCAATTGCTTTTTCAAGCCTTTTTCTTCTTGCTTTGTTCATAAAAATATTATCAAAAAATAATGAGTAAAACACCAACGGTGACAAAAGGGATGATCCAAAAGAAAATCCAGGCATATTGCCACCTGTCTGAAGCCTTCAAGAAGAGTGAGAAATATATGATGAATGCAACCATAAGCAAAATTGCTATTCAGAACAACTTTGGTGGAACATCCTCCTCTTTGCAATATTTGCCCTGGGCAATCAATATGCAGTCTCTGGTTGCTGTATTGGGGACAATGATTGGGGTGATCATAAAAAAAATTATAAAAGGCAAAAACTATCTTTGCTGGTGAGCTGTTTGAAGTTGGAATCATCACAGTCAGAAGCAAGGCGGTATTCTCACATCATCAAAACACACTCAACTTTTTTCTTTGCTTCATCAACATCCTTTGCAATACAATAAATATGTTTTGTGTGCATTCAAAAAACCTTTTTCAAGTTGATTTGATATATTTGGTCTCACTTTTTCATTGAAAAAATATTATGGAATAAAAGTGTCAATCTCTACATAAAAACATTCCTCTCACGCTTTGCAAATCCTCTTCTCTGCTTCAATTTTGTGAACTTGATGGTCATTGATTTTTCCATAGACTCAACCAAAGTGTTCAAAGAGACAGTCCTGGGCAACCTTCAAACAATTGTCCAGGTCTGACCGTGCTGATATGTAGAAAATCCAGGACATCTGGAACGGCGGTGGGCAATCAATGACCACTTCCCTCAAAGCCCTTGCCATATTGTGCATAAAAATCTTCTTTTTGTTCGTGCTGAATCTTCTGCCAGTGTAGGCATCATTGACTGATATTGGTTTGAAATCAAAGTGCATCATATTATTGGTCGTAAAATTTGAAATTGGCAGCGTGTGGGAATATTGCTTTGGCAATGTGCGGCATCACCTTTGCCCCGTGATTGTAAATATACTCTGCATCCTCATCTTCAGTTCTCTCACCCATCCCACCCTCAACAAATATTGGGACTGGTCAGAGATAGCATTTATATACATCTGGCAAAGTCTCAATGAGAACGGCACCAACATTCCGACCATTGCCACAATTGAACCAGTAAATTGAGCGGATTTTATCTATCATAAAAGTGGGATTATAAAATTTTGATACTTCAGGTGTCAAACCTTTTTCATCTGAGCGGCGTTGATGCTCTTTTTATCTCTGAAGAGCCAGCATTGGATTTTTCCCGACCCATACCAGGCATCATATATTTCATTGTGTGGAGCCATCCTGACGGGTTCAGAACGGGCATTGAAGCTGGCATTGTCCACGGCAAATGGAACACCCATTCACTTCTCTTGTTCTCACCAGATGGCATTTGGATCATCCACATAGATTCCAAAGCAACAACCGCAAGGGCAACTCCCAGGTTCAAAAGTGAGTCAGAAGGTTCATCCACATTTTTTGCAAAAAACAAGTTTCATAGAGGCTATATGAGGAAATCATCCTGGTCAAGTGGGATCCAATGGAAATCCAGTTGGTCATATATCACTTTTGGAACTGCAATGGTCATCTTCTTTTCCTGTGAAAATGTGGCAACAGTTGGTTCCAAAAACATCAGATACTCTGAACCAAAAGTGAATTCATTTTTGAAGAAATCAACATCAATAGAACGGATGAAAAATGTCATCTCACGGGCTTTGGTTTTGAACTCATACTTCTTGAGTGTGCCTGTGATGTTTTGGCAGAAGTTCAGAGAATTCCAATCTCTGATTGTCTCATTGATTTTCTCAAAGACATTGATTGCCTTCTGAGAGTGGAAGTCTTCCAGGGTGAGTTGTTTGTCATCGAGCTTTTCAATACAAGACTCCAGGGTTTTTTCATACCCTCTGAAGTTCCTGACAATGACCATATTGTATGAGGTCAGGAATGTCTCAAAAACATCCTCAAACTTCAGGTCAATTGACCAAATACCATCTTTGTCCATATTGATTCCTCATACTGAGAATTTCAATCAGATTGACTCAAGAGTTGAAGGCAACTTGAATTTTGAGTTCAGTCTGAGTTTTTTTATGTCATAGCGTTTCAGCTTTGGGAGGGTGTTTTTCTTTGCCATAGTAGGGTGGGTTGGATTGAAAATAGAATTATTTATTGCAAACGGTGCGGATTCCATAGACGGGAGAAAATTTGAATCTCTCACGCATACCATCACGAATTGGGAATCAATAGAGACGGGAGTTGATGGTTCCATTGTTGAAAACTTGAGTGTAGTATTTGAAACACTCTTCCATTTGCCAGACTGGGTCTTTGAACTCTGGATGATCGAGAGTTTCAGAATGCCAGCGGCGGTTCCATTGGCAAAAGCCGTGACCCTCACCGTTGTCTCCAATGGCGTTTGGGTCAAACTGGCTTTCAGCTTCAACGGTCAGAATGAAATCCATATTCCCTTCAGAGATCTCCCAGGCATTGTGGACATTCACCAATTTGACAAAGGTTTTGTCTCTCCAGGAATTCCACCTGAGAAGCTCATAGTTTTTGATATAGCTCTCAGACCAGCAAACGGGTTTCTTTTCAACTTCAGATGATTTTGTATTTGGTGAGCTGAAAACTCCTACCAGGAGTGTCACTATTGTTGCAATAGAGATAGTGACTATTTGTTTTGAGGTTATCATAGTGGGGAAATTATTGAAATAATAGATTGAATTTGTTCATCAGTGCAACGGGAGAAATCAGCTCTTCAGATTTTGTCCAGGTTGGATTGTCTGATTGCCAGTTTTTTGAGTTCAGGGGTTGCAATCCAAAAAGAAGTATAGCTCAAGTTCCAATCTCACCGTGGTCTGAGGAATCAATTATGAGGCTCATATTCCAGCCTAAATTTTATTCATTGGGCAAAGGCTGTTGTGGCGGTCAATCTCTCAACTGGGAACATATCGTGGATTCTGGAGCCGCCCTTTTTCACAATCATATCTCAGACCTTCAGGAGTTTTTTTGGTAGTGGTTGAATCATAAAATCTAGATGAGTTGTTTTTGATATCTGACCAGGAACGCTTTGATTCTTGCCCTGTTTTGTTCTGACTCAATGACCAGGTCAGCAAAGCTCAATTGGTCTTCTAGGACTGCCCGAATGGTCAAGCCTCAGAGTTTGCTTCTCTGGTAGTCATCAACGGCTTTTGGAGTGATACAAACAACATTGTTGACCAATACGGTTTCTATCTCTCCACTCTTGCAACGGCGGTAGAGTGTCCTGGAACTCATATTGAACAACTTGAGTTCATCAGCTTCTTTGATTGGGATTGGTTGTGTTGGTGTTTTGAACATAAAAAAAGTGGTTATTTGTTGAAGAGGTCTTTGTCCTGGACTCAAAAGAAATATCCAATTCAGAGCCTTCCGTGGCACGCTACACATTGGATAGCACCCAGGAGAGCAAAGATTGTTGAAAAAAGAAACCATATTGGTCTTGAGTCAGCTGATGCAAGAGCTGTGAGTGTCCAAATGGCACAACTCAACGCTCAAAAACTAGCGTGAATCTGGTATTTCATTTTCATTGATCTCTCCAGGAGAGCATCAATTTTTTTGTTGTCAGTTGTCATACTAAAAAGAATAAAAAAATAAAAACTACATTTTCTCCCACCAATGCTCAACTGTTGCCCGTTTGTCAGCCCCCTCAAACTTGATTGACCTGGAGACTTCCAGGAGACGGCTGGCAATTTGTGGCATCAGGAACTTGCCTATGTCCTCAATGGATTGGTTCGAGGTGACAATTATTGGCTTGCGGTTCTCATATCGAGAGTTCACCACGAGGAATATTTGTTCTCTCAACCAGTCAGTGGGTTTCTCCATTCCAAAATCATCAATCACCAGGAGTTCAACGGTCTTCATATCTCAGAAGAGGTCTTTGTCAGTGTTCTCAGTGTCAAAGGATTTTCTGACACGGTCAGCAACCTCAGAGAATGAGACAAACATCACCTCAGTCAGATATTCCTGAATCAATTCATTGGCAATGGCTGAAGCCGTGTGGGTCTTCCCAGTTCCAACATCTCACCAGAAATAGAGACCACGCCCGTTCTTGCTCACCTCTTCCCAGTTGGTGACATATGATTGGCATATATCAAAGAGTGAAGGGGTCTTCTTGAGGTCTGAGAGTCTTTTATCCTGGAATCTATCAGACACCCCTGATTTTTTCAAAGCAAGAGCAATTTTTGCCCTCTTATAGTTTTTGAGAGATTCTTGCATTGCTGGAGTTTGAAAAAACTCTTGTTTTTTCTGAGGTCAAACCTGACACTGAACGCAAAATCTAGGAATGACTCCATAGATGAGATTGTGAACGGTGTCATTGCCCTCAACGCCAGTGTCCAGGCAATACCTACACTGTCACGGTGTCATTTGCCGTTCCAGTGGTGCTGATTTTTCCAGTTTGGGGTTGTTGGTGTTTTTGTGGTTCATTGTTTTTTGTGGTGAGAGGTGGGAGTTCATCATTCCAGTTTTCACCGTTGATCCAGGTGAGAGGATTTTTGATGTATCATTCAGTCCATTTTTTGTTGCTGACCTTGTTGGTTGCAATGGATGTCAGGATGGTATCTAGGAGAGAGCGTTTGAGTTTGAGAAATTTTGTTTGTGCTTTTTTCTTATCCTCTTTTTTTGGATAGGCAGCCCAGAAGTCTTCAAAATCTTTTTCAGTCATCAGTTCCGTTTTCGGTTTGGGTGGTTGCTTTGGGGGGCGTGGTGGTGGACTTCACTGTTGTGGGTCTTTGTCTTCACCATATTTCTTCCGCATATTTTGTCTCTTTTTCAGGAGAGGACTCATTCTATCAATGAGATGCTGTGAGTATATCACCAGCCCTTCTCTCTGAAGGAGTTCAAATTTGACATAGAATTCAATGATGTCTGACAAAGTCTTCTCATCAACCGCAAAGTCAGCTGCCAATATTTGCAGTTCCGTTTCAGTTAATTCATATCTGAAGTCATCAGAGTCAGTGAGCTTTTCAAGAAGCATACACCAAACAGAATATCAATCAGAATTCCATTTGTTCCTGGCTACTTTCACAACTCAATGGTTGCGGAGTCAGGTGTCGTGAGAAAACCAATCTGCATTGTTTTTTGTGGGTCTGGACATAGTGGGGATAGGTCAAGAAGTGGATTATTTTCTGGCTCTGGTTCGTGACTGGAGAAATTTTTCAATGGCTGATTCTGATATTCTGATGGATCCACGGAGAGATCATTTGGGTGAAATATCTATGGAGTCCAGCTTCTTGTCATATACCAATTGTCGGATGGTTCGCTCTTTGTATCAGAGCAATTTTCAATCCACTATTTCTTTGATTGTGTAGAGGGTTTCGTTTTTCATAAAGATGGTTATTTGTTGACAGGTGACAATATAGGGGAAATAAAAGTTTTGGCAATTCTTTTTTGCCTGATTTTGCAGGGTTTTGCAGTATAATGCAGAAACTCTATTGGTTGACAATTTTTTGCATTTGTTCTTCCCAAATCAGTTTTGCAATTTTTCTCTTCTTTGCCACATCCCATTTTGTCGGGAGGAACTTGCCTTCATCATTCTGAATCTTTGCTCTGATTCTTTTGATATTGTCTTCCCGTGGAAGGTTTCGCAAATTCTGAAGTTCCACTCTCCACTTCTCTTCAGGATATTCACCTGGCTTGATGATGAATTCAGTATAGAAACTCTTCCAGACCTGGATGGTCAATTCAATATCATCATTCCTGGTCTCTGGGTATTTCTCCAGGACAACCAATATCTGGTCAGTGAGCTTCACAACTTTTTCACTGAGATCCATTTGATGGTTTGCTTTGGGCGGTTTGTCAAAAACAATATTGTCAACTTTTATGCTAGAAATTTTTGGAGTGTGATGCAAAAACGCATAGTTTTGAGTCTCATATATCATATGACAAAAGAGACATTCATCAGGTTTGTCAATGAATTGTTCCACTGAAAAATCAGCTTTGCAATCACTGGTTGCTTCTCTTGAGAGTCATTTTATGAGATATCTGATACCTCTTCTATTGAAATTCCACACCTCATTTTCTGAGAGAAAAAGTTCGTGGTATTCAGGATATCACTGGAATTGAATTTCTATTTTCATATTGGTGAGGGTGAAATTGTAGAAGGTTTTTTCCTGGCAGCTCTCACGGTTTCAGAGTCAGGGATTATGGTGATATCATCAATGTGGTTTTTATGTGTCACCCAGTCATCAGGATCATTCAGAAAAACTGGGAACATATTGAGACATTTTTTGGGAGTCTCCCAGAAGTCTTCAAAAGAGAGTTCCATTGTTCAGGTGATTGGCTTCTCAGAAAATCAAAGAAGTTTTTTTGGAGTTCACTTCCAAAAGTCCTGTCTTCAGACGGCTCCAGTCTCATCTATAAAAAACGGATAAGGGAGTGAAGAGCCGTGCTGGAATGGTTGGAGTGCTATTTTCATTGATATGGTGGTGAAGGGATAATCTCAAAGGATTCAACCCTGGAGAGGATAGCAAAAACCTGGGAAGGGATTTGCAT
>Ga0172380_10002008_pt1 | contig 33189 bp, 39 predicted proteins | sample Leawe162metaG_FD_119747 | JGI IMG/M metagenome (GOLD analysis project Ga0172380, IMG submission 119747) | Leachate microbial communities from a municipal landfill in Southern Ontario, Canada - Leachate well 162 metaG | ecosystem: Engineered > Solid waste > Landfill > Unclassified | place... | reverse complement strand
TTTCTCGCTGATTTGGTGTGGGGGCAAGTTGAGGCAAAATATCCCGCTTTGCCGACGTAGCTCAGCCAGCAGAGCAATGCTTTCGTAAAGCAGAGGTCGTGGGTGCAAATCCCACCGTCGGCTTAGGAAAAACGGACTTTTTCAGAAAGGCCGTTTTTCTTTTTCTAAAATTTAACGCATCGCCAAATCTTTGCCTTTGCCGTCTCTTCTTTCAAAAAATCATCTAAACTCTTCGTCTTAATTAAAATATGACTAGCGCGCACTTCGGTCACTTCCCCATTATCGTCTTTTATCTGTTCTGTAACTTTGATAATGTGGTACCCATACTCTGTTAAAACCAGGCCGCTTGTTTCGCCAACCCCCAAAGAGAATGCTGCTGTTTCAAATTCCGGGACCATGGTCCCCTTTCCAAAATAACTCAAATCTCCGCCGTCTTCCGCCGACGTATCTTCGCTGTATTCTTTAGCTAAATCTTCAAAACTCTTTTCTCCTTTTTGAATTTGAGCCAAAACATCCTCTGCCTTTTTCTTTGCTTCCTGGTTTAGCGCTTCGTCCTTGGAAATAGCTTCCTGCAATTTTTGTTGCACAAGAAATGGCTTTAAAACTTTTTCTTTAAATTCTTCAATCCCCCACCCATACTGCTCCTTCAGGGCTTGCTCAACACTTTCTTGCGATTCACTTTGATCCACGATTTTTTTAACTTCCCCGTCTAAATCTTCATCTGAAATTTTTATACCGTATTTTTTCGCCAGTTGGTACGAAAGTTCATTATTAATAAGCCTATCTAAAACTTGTGTCTTCATTTCCTTCTCGTCCGGAGCGGCCGCGCCGAGCTCCTCTCCTTGGCTCGCGAAAAAAGTTTTCAATGTTTCCACATCGTCAACGTAGTCGGAATACCTGACCATGTTCCAATTTACAATCGCCGCCGGATATGGCGCTACTTTTGTAATTTTTGAGACAATTTCCCCGCTCCATCCGAAACGATAAATTCCAACGCCAAAAATTACCGCGGCTAAAACTAAAACAATCAACACGCCCAAACCAAGTCCTAAAAAAAATCTTCGGAGCGCTCCGCCTCTTACGGAGGCCTTCTCTCCCGCGCCAGACGCGCTGGGATTGGTTTCTAAAATGTCTGTTTCTTTTTCCTGTTTCTCATTGAAAGATGATTCCATATAAATTTTACCTAGAAGAATTAATATTTAAATTTTAAAAAAATAATTCCACCACTTTTTCGGATTACTTAGAATCTTATTTTCTCCTTCCATCCCCGCCGCGTTCTCACCAAGCTCTCGCTCTCCGCCTGCTCCCGGAATAATAACAACCGACTCGCCGGGTTTTTGTAAATTAAATTTCAGCCGAGCCTCTTGTTCCAAAAAAGCATCCGTATTTAGAAAATCCAAAAAATCCTGAAGCTCTTCATCTTTTTCCTCTAATCTCGCTATTTCCTCCCCCGTTGTTTTAATTTCCTCATCAATTTCCCCACTCTCTAAAAATTTCTTTCCAAAAGAAAAAATCAAAAATCCTAAAACAATAATACCCAAAAATAAAAAAAGTTTTGAAGAAAGAACTCGCCTGGCGTTTAATTCTTTTTTCATACTTCAAAAGAATTTACTCCCTAATTATACCAGATTTCGGGGATTGGGTCGAATGTTCTCTATCCTGGCCAATATTCTTTATTTCTTCAAGTCTTTTCAATTTAATCTGCCGAATTTTATCTCTAACCAAGCTGTCAAGCTCTTCTAACTGCCTTTCGTTTAAATCGGCGACATTTTCTTTAATGATTTTAAATTCCTCATCGTTTGGCGGAGCAATCGACAAATCCGGCGTCCCATCTGGTTTTCGCCGCGCGGGATGGAGCAGATCGGAAATAAGTTGCTGCGTCTCTTCCGGCGCGCGGACATTTTTTATTTCAAGACCCGTATCCGTATCAGCAATTTGAATTCTAACGTCACCGTAACGGAAGATCGTCTGCCAAATTCCCTTACGACGATGGGAAACATCCTGAACTGTTTCAATGGCCGCTTCGGAAACAATCCGTTCAAAAAATCCTCTTTGGTCAAGATCAATAACCCGCCGGTTTGTAATAATAAAAGCGTTGTAATACCAAACAACAAAAGTTTTGAGGGCAAAAATTACGCCGAGTAAAATTGGAAAAAGAAAAAGTACCACCCCCCAATATCCCCATTTGAAAAGAGGAAAAATAAAAAAGAAGGGCAAAACTAAAAGCAAAAGCACGGCCAAAATTTTCGGCCAAAGCGTCAAGCCGAAGTGGCGAATAACCGCGATCACTTCTTCACCGGCTTTGAGATTTATTTTCCCGATAATAGATCCATCCATGCTTCTACTCCATAATTATAAAATCTTCCCATTCTCTCGAGTTCTTCCGCACTATAATCGTCCTCATATGGGATATTATGCAATTTGCAGAAAGCGATTAAACTTACAGCTTCTCGATCGGCAGAATGGACGGCGACCATACGTTTCAACACCTTACGGACAACTTGACCAACATCTGGATTAACTCCTTCATTTTTAAGGTTGCGGAAGACCCGCTCTATTTCTTCGGGCGTTAAAGGATCGCTGGCAAATCCAGCCATTAAAGTTCCCTCGGCTATCTCTTCCGGCGTTCTTTTTCTTTCTCCTTCTCTTCGTATATTTTCTACCATAAAATTAAAATTTATTGACAAGCGAGCGAGAGAAATGAAAATTTTATTTTCACTTCCGAGCGAGCGCAGTCAACATGGGGCTTAATGCCCCCTATTTTTCAAAATTTCCCTAATCTTTTCCCGGTCATCCCAGGGAATTTTTTTATTGTTGGCTACGCAAATCGCCTGCTCTGATCCCTTGCCGGTGATGATCACTAAATCATTTTCGCGAGCGAGATTCAAGGCTTTGGCGATTGCCTCGCCACGATCTAAAATTTTGAATAAATTTACATTTTCTTCTTTTCCCGCCGCCCCAGCTGCCACCTGATTTATAATTTCTTCCGGATTTTCATCATAAGGATCTTCGTTCGTAATTATAACATAATCGGCATTCTCACCGGCGATTCTTCCCAAAATCGGCCGACGAGATTTATCGCGCCCGCCACCGGCTGAACCTAACACATGAATAATTTTTCCGCCGGAAGTTATAAACCCTGAGCCGCGAACTGTTTCATAAAGTTTTTTCATTGATGCCGGCTCTGGCGCATAATCAACTAAAACTTTAAAATTTTGTCCTTCATTAATAAATTCCATTCTGCCCGGAACTCCGCCAATTTTTTCCAACGATTTTGAAATATTTTCCAGTGGCAATCCTTGCGACAACCCGACCGCCACGGCCGCTAGCGCATTATAAACATTGAATTCCCCCAACAAATTTAAATGAAACGGTATACCGCGAACCGTAAAATCCGCGCCACTATTTTTTAACACCACATTTTCCGCCCGGACATCCACCTGATTTTTTATGCTGTAACCAATTTTTTCATCCGCCGGAAATTCCGCGAAATATTTTGCGTGCTCGTCGTCAAGATTTACTACGCTAACTTTCGGCACTGCTTTCCCGTCGATCACTTTACGCGGCTTGGCCGTAAGATGCGCGAAAAACTTTCCTTTGGCTTTTTTGTAATTTTCAAAGCCGCCGTGCGCTTCAATGTGTTCCGGCGTTAAATTGGTAAAAACCGCCACGTCATAATTTACGCCCAAGTGGCGAAACTGTTCCACCCCCTGCGACGAAGTTTCAATCACGGCGTACCGGCAACCGGCCGCGACCATTTTCCGCAATAATTTTTGCAAAGCAAACCGGCCGAGCATAGTCATCTTTTTCTTATTCAAACATTCCTCAGTCGCAATTTTAAAACCAACCGTGGAAGTCGCGCCGACTTTGTATCCCGCGCCTTCAAACATTTTGGAAATCAGATGCACGGTCGTTGATTTTCCATTTGTTCCCGTCACGCCAATCACTATTAATTTATTTGACGGAAAACCATAAAAAATATTTGCCGCCAACGCGAGAGTTTTATGATACCACCGGAGTAAAAATCCCGGAATAAATTTTTTGATTATTTCTTTTGGATTCATTTTATTTTTCTACCGACTTTAACCTAATCCCATATTTCTTTAGCTCAAGCCACAATATTGAAGACCGATGTACCGCAGGCACGGGCTTGGGCGACTCATAAATTATATCCCCGCTTTGTCTAATGCCAATATTGATTATTTTATCCCAAACGGCAAGAACCATGTCACGCACGCTTTCAGGGGCATCGGCTACTATCTTCTCGGCATTTTCAATAGTTAAAAATCCAACATCCTGATTTTGATAAATGATACGATATTTTTCAGTCATATTTATAATTAATTTTCTTCAAAGAGCGCCCCAAATGATTTAATAAATTTTTAGACGAAAGCCTACCTTTTCGGTCGTACTCGTAAGTGCGTTCCAAAATAACTTGATTCTTGATCATACCGCGCACAGAACTGATTTTTTTACTTTTATCAAATTTGTAAACGCTTTTGCTCTCACCGCCACCCTCTAATACAAACCTCTCTATTAATTTCCCTTTTGATTGTTGGTAAGTGACAACTCCAACGCGTTTGCCGGTTTCCGGCTTAATTATCTCTATCTCGGATGGAAGAGACTCATTATCCCTATATGATAACTGCACTAATAACACTTCGCCCGTCCATGAATCTGTTGTTTTATAAGAGCGAAGCGTGTTTCTTCTTTTGTCATATTTTGGCTCAAAAAATACTTCTGTCCGACGCCCTCCTTCTTCTATTATTTCTTCTCTCAATTCACCATCCTCTCCGTAATGAGCGCTTATAGTTATCCCTATCCCCGCTTCTGTCCGCCTCTGCACAATTGATTTCGGACTGCCTCGCGATTGCAAAAAATCTAAAAATCTAAAATCAAAAGTTGGAAATAATTTAACGCCTTCGGCGAGGGCTGCGTTATTGCTAACTTCTTCAAAAAAAGTACGACAAATTTTTGGTGATTGTTTTTCTCTCGCCTGACGCTCCCGCTCCCTTTGTTTTGTTGCCATACGGGCACCCTCGACGTCAAGGCTGGGGAACAATTCGTTAATTATTTGGCTCATCGCCTGAAAACGCTCAGGATTTTTTTCTTTTAATAATTCCGGATCTGTAAAAAAGAAATTAAACGTCTCAGCAAAATCCTCATGCAAGCCTATTGCAGCTCCCTCTTCCCGGTAAGTGTCCATCGCATAAGTTGATAAAAAATTTGTTGATTGTTGCCTTACTGCATCAAAAAATTTTCTGTGTAATTCCCCCGCCTCTTTTTCAATTCCTTCCCCAAACATTACGGCATGGCCAAACTCGTGCCATAACACTGTTTCAAGATGACCACCGTTTTCCACATAAAGCGAGATTGTCCCCTGGTGTATATCATAACTTCCTGACGCGCTAATCCTTCTGCCGTCCGACCAAACCCTTTCATCTGCCTTCTTTTTCTTAATAAAGACTTGTCTGACCAAGTTGTTAATTTCTTTAGGAATCAACCCCTCAACATGCTGCGCAATCTTTTCTTTATCTGCCCCGCCAAAATAAGCCTCTAAAAATTCTCTATCAATCCCTGAATCAATTTGGACCTCCAAGGTGTCTCTCTTCTCTATTTCCGGCAAACCAAAAGATTTTTTTGTTTCAGTATCATCCGCGCGACCTATTTGCAGCAGTCTTTTTATCGCTTTCGTAACTTTCAAAGGAATGTTTTTATTTTCCGCCAAGTCTACTACTTCTTTAAGTCTGCCGATATCGTTGCTTGAATCCAAAAATTTTTGGAGGGCAGAAACTATTGCTGGTTTAGAAAAATCCAAAGGAATGTTTTTTCTTTCCGCCAAGCCGATATTCAGTACGGCAATATAAACTGCGCCCCTAACCAATTCGCCTTCTACTACTTTCTGGAGAGCAGCGACAATTTCTGGTTTAGAAAAATCCAAAGGAATGTTTTTTCTTTCTGCCATACTAACAATCTGATCGAAAAAGGCACCATTGTGCTCTAATAAACAAACTTCTAGTCCTTTCTGGAGAGCAGCGGCAATTTCTGGTTTAGAAAAATCCAAAGGAATGTTTTTCCTTTCCGCCAAACTAATGATGTCTCGTACTTCGAAAATCTTATCCGCTGACAAGCTGGCTTCTAGTTTCTTTTGAACTCTTCTTTGCTTCGCCTGTTCTTTCGGCCCCAAAGCTCCTTCTTCTTTTGACTCGGTAATTTCTTGCGGACAGATCCCGGGTTCATGACCCCCTCCACATTTTGGGCACTCAAATTGTGGCATTCGTTCTGGCATATTATTAAAAAAATAATTGATAGTGCTTAAGCTAATTTTTCCACTTCCTTCAAAAATTGATCCCCCCTGTCAAACTCATTTTTAAACATTCCGAAACTCGCGGCGGCCGGAGAAAGTAAAATTACATCGCCGCGCGTGGCGAATTTCCGCGCCGTCTTAACGGCTTCGGACATACTCTTCGTAAGAGTGACCGGTAACTTGTAATTTACAACGCGTAATTGTTGCTGCATTTTTTGTGTCGCGGTGCCGGACAAAAGCACAACGGCTTTTGTATATTTTTTAATCGCTGGCGCCAAATTTTTAAAATTCAAATTCTTGTCCGCGCCACCGGCGATCAAAATAATATTTTTTCCACGGAGAGCGCGAAGCGCCGCAATCGTCGCTTCGGGCATAGTTGATGTCGTATCATTATAATATTTCACACCATGAACTTCGCGCACAAATTCCAATCGGCCAGGCACACCGCGAAAATTTTCCACGGCTTTTTTAATCCGCGCCATGGGTAATCCTAAAATTTTTCCGACAGCCATGGCCGCAGAAATATTTTCTAAATTATGCTCACCTAAAATTTTTAAATTCCATCCACGAGGAACATCGTTTGCGGAAAACCAAATTATTTTTCCCGGAGCTCGCCTTACCATTTTTTGACACCACGCGCAATTTTTATTCAAAACCAAAAAATCATTTTTTTTCTGATTGGCAAAAATCGCTTCTTTGTCGTGAATATATTTTGCCATGCTGTTTTTATAATAATTCTGATGGTCGGGATAGATATTTGTCACAACGGAAATTTGCGGACTGATTTTTAAATCTCGCCAGCCCTGAAGTTGCCAGCTTGAAAGTTCCAAAACCACAAGGTCATTTTTTTTAACTTTTTCCAAAAACGGAAGTGTGGCCATTCCCCGGACGTTTCCGCCAAAATATGTTTTTTTATCAGTTGCCCTAGCAATTTCATAAATTAAACTTGAAGTCGTTGTTTTCCCGCGTGTTCCGGTAATGCCAATTATTTTGCACTCTGCCTCGCGGCCGAATAACGCATCATCCATAAAAACCGGCACGCCATTTTTTTTCGCCTCTGCTATATACACTGAATCCAGCGGCACGCCCGCGGCTTTAAAAACCATGTCAACACCACGAAAATCTTCTAACCGATGTTTGCCTAAAATAAATTTTACCGGATACGCACCTTTTCTATTCTTTAAAAACTTTTTTATTTCATGAACTGACGGCGCTAAATCTTTTGCGCTCTTTAAATCCGTCACGGTCACCTTCGCGCCTTTTCCAACTAAAAATTTTACAACACCAACTCCCCGACCCAAAAGGCCAAGCCCCATTACGGTTATTTTTTTATCGCGAAAATTAATCATGTTTTAAATAAATAAATGCCACCGCCAGTTATTAACCCAACAATAATTCCCGCTATTATAACGCCAATCGTGATTAAAATCAAGGCGCGCCGCGGCGGAATGCCAAATAGATATGCAGCCACGGCTCCGGACCAGGCGCCGGTCAAAGGCAGAGGAATCGCAACAAAAACTACAAGCGCCAAATTTATTCCATATTTTAAAATTCCTCCCTCAAATTTTTTGCGCACGCGAGTAAACCACCAATCAAAAAATCTTTTCGCCAGCCCCCAATGCTTCATTAAAAAATCCGCGGCCGGGCGCAGAAGAAAAACAATCAAAAAAATCGGCAGCATATTTCCGAGTACCGACCAAAGCATCGCCGACCAAAAAGACATTTTATAAACTAAAAGCGCAACCGGCATTGCCACGCGCAGTTCAGCGATCGGGATCATGGCAATTAAGGCTGTTGCCGCCTCGGGAGGAAAACTTTTAAATATTTCGGCGTAATTTATTCCAAACATACCCCGTAGTAGAATTTCGACTTATTAAATATCCGAGTCAGTTGCTCGGTTTATACCACATAGCAAACTCCAACGTCCTCTGTCGTCTTTTAACGCTGCGCCGAAAGGCGCCGTCGAAATTTCACTACGGGGCATAATTTATAATTTTAACAAAAACTCATTTGCTTTCTCTAAAACCTTTTTTCCATTTAGAAAAGTAATTTGTTCCATCGCCTCCGCGTAAGGCAACCACCTAAAATCAATATGCTCATCGGAAAGTTTTACTTCACGAGTTTTTGTCTCAGCTAAATAAAAAATCGCTTCTTTATAAATTGTTCTCCCCTCCTTTTTATAAAACCAAAAAATTTTCTCCCTAAAATTGGGGAGAAAAATCAGATCAGCAATTCCTGTTTCTTCTTTTGCTTCGCGCACGACCGTTTCTTCTTCTTTTTCCCCGAGCTCAATCGCTCCTCGGGGAAAATCCCAATGTCCGGATTCATAACGCAAAAGCAAATATTTTATTTCGCCGTCTCGCCTAAAAATTACGGCGCCGGCGGAAACTTCTTTCGGCATATGTTTAGAATCTCTTTATACTTTTACTCCCTCATTTTTACATCATACAAAACTTCCTCCGCCCGCCGTAAATTCTGTTTGGCCTGATCATACTTTGTCCGCAAATACCCGGTCAAATTCATTTTAATTAATTCTCCGATAACATCGCGGACGCCGGCCACAAACTCTTCAACTTTTTTAAATTTTTTATCCGTAGCCGCGAGAACTGCCTTTCGAACAAGTTCCCCGGTAAAATCGCAGAGACCACCCAGGTAACTATCGGCGTCAATTTCCATCCCTTTTATAAAATCTATTTTCCCATCTTCCAAAAATCTTCCAAAAAATTTTGCTTCCACGTATTCTTCAAGCGCCGCATGATACGCTCCTTCGTAGCGCAACTCCGGCTCTTGTTTAAATTTCTTTTCCAAATCTTGAAAAATCTTTTCCACTTCGGCGAGCAGCGCGTTGCCACCTTTTAAGTCATCTCTGTGAAAAGCAAAAATCGCCTGCTTCGCCCTCATCAGTGCTTCATTAGAAACACCGATTAACTTTCTTCTTTCTTCTCCGTAAAATTCAAAATCTTTTTTTAACTGTTGAAATAATTTTTGATTAGTCATATTTATTTTAAATTTTAAACGCATTTATCACACTTCACGGCCAAAAGTAAAATAATAGAATTTCTGGTCACGAGCCCAACCACTTTATTGTTTTCCACAACCGGCAAACGGCCAAACTCGTTACTAGCCATTTTCAAGAAGGCATCGTAGGCCGTGTCGTCCGGCCGAAGCGTTAAAAGTTTTTCCGCTCCAGTCATTATTTCCCCCACTTTAATTTTCGACCACTTTGTCCGAGGCGTTCGCCTCAAATCTTCAATCGTAACAATACCAATTAAGTGATCGTTTTCCTCAACGGGAAAACCTCCTTGTTTATAATCCAGAAATGCTTTAGCTAAATCTTTAAGCAATGTATCGGACGTAACACTCTTAAAATCTTTTTCCATGATATGCCCAATATTGAAACGCGAAAGCACCTCTTCCATCCTCTGCTGCCTTAAACTTGATCCGGCCGCCTGGAGTAAAAACCAACTAATCAAAATTATCCAAATCCCGCTCAAAAAATTATTTTCAAGAAGCATTTTTATCCCCCAAAGAGTAAAGAGAAAAGCGATGAAACGGCTTACGCCTACCGCCCGACGAGTGGCTCGTTCGATGTCTTTATATTTTGCCCAAAGCGCTGAACGAAAAACTCTCCCTCCATCCAAGGGGAACGCGGGTACTAAATTAAAAACTGCTAAAATACCATTGATCAAAAAAAGGTAATTAGCAATGGCTGCGCCAGCGATGCCGATTTCAAAACTCGCGATGCCCCAAAAAATACCGGCTAAAACAACGCTCGCAACCGGTCCGGCGATCGCCATATCAAATTCGTCGGCTGGTTTTTTAGGTTCGCTCACCATTTCTGCCACGCCGCCAAAAACAAACAAAGTTATGCTCTTAACAATAATATTTTTTCTTTTGCCCACTAGCGAATGGGAAAGTTCGTGTAGCAATACCGATACAAAAAGTAAAAATGCTGCCACTCCGCCGGAGAGCCAATAGGCGGTATCTGTCCAGCCAGGATAGTTTGCGGGGAAATAAAAATCAGCCAGCGACCAAACAATCAAGAATAAAATTAAAAACCAGGAAAAGTGTATTTTTATTTCTATGTTTTTTATTCTTCCGAGCGAAAACGAATTGTGCATAAATATTTTTTAAAATCTTTATTTAATTTTATAAACCCTTTCCGTTTCCTCGACAATTTTCTCCCAATTAAAATTTTTCTTAATAAATTCTTTTCCTCGCTCACCCCGCACCGTTACAATTTCCGGAACGTTAAGAAGATAAATTAATTTTTCATAAAGATCATCAATATTTTTTGTCTCAAAAGAAAATCCCGAATGGTCAATTGTTTCTAAATTTTCCGGGATGTTACTGATTAAAACGCATGTTCCGTAAGACATTGCCTCCAAAATTGTAATGGAAAGTCCCTCGGCTTCAGAAGGGTGAACATAAAGATAGGTGTTTGCAAAAAGTTGTTTTAAGGGTTCGCCCGTTTGAAATCCGGTAAAAATAATATTTGGACTTTGCTCGGCAAGTTTATTCAAATAAGCGGAGTAATCGTCCGTAAAACTCGGCGCCCCAACAATCACCAATTTTTTTATTTTTCCACCGGGCCAATTTTTTGGATCATCGCCAAAAGTTTTCTCTATTTTACGATAAGCCTGAATTAAATAATGAATCCCCTTGTGTTTGATAAGCCGCGCCACCGTTAAAATATAAGAATTTTTTTCTAAACCTAATTTTTTTATTTCTTCCGTCCCGCTAATTTTTTCTGCCATAACACCATTCGGTATATAAACTACGTCTTTTTTAAATTTATCTTTACAATATTTTTTTATGGATTCTGAGACGGCGATAGTTTTATGCGCGAAGTGAACCGCTGTCCACTCACCCCAGCTAAGATAAAATCTGGCGAACTGTCCCCATTTTTTATGAAATCGATCAATACTATGAAATGTCACGACAATTTTCGCGCGCGGTTTAAAAATTCTGGGGATCCAGGCCAAGGTTGATGGACCGACGCCGTGATAATGAATAACATCAACTTTTTTGAAGAGAACATTTATTGTCGCCAAAAAAGTATGGGTAATGGTATCCAGGTTCTTCGTGGGAATTGAGGGAAGGGAAATCAGCTGGACGCCCTTATAATTTTTTTGACCATTTATAATAAACCGGGGTCGAACATAAGCGTAAACCTCGTGGCCCCCCGCGACAAGCCGAATTGATAGTTCTTCCACGTGGCGCTCTACTCCCCCGTCCCGAATAAATGGGATGCCCTTTTGGCCGATCATGGCAATTTTCATAAAACCCTTGCCAAAAATAAAATGCCTTGGTATTATTATATCAAATTAAGACTAAAACGGCTATTAACGACTTCCTCGTTCTTTTTTTAAAATTTGATTATGACCCGGTAGCTCAGCTGGTAGAGCATCTGCCTTTTAAGCAGAGGGTCCTGGGTTCGAGCCCCAGCCGGGTCATTTTTTATTATCAAGCGAGCGAGAGAAATGAAATTTATTTCATTTCCGAACGAGCGATGATAACACGCAGTATTTGCTAATTTTTGGCTGGGCTCGAATAGGGAAGGGGTCGGGAAACGGGAGTTTCCTGATTTGCGGAAATATTAAAACCGATGGGTTTTAAAGCGCAGAGAGCAAAAGCGAACGAGCAGTGAGAGCCCCAGCCGGGTCATTTTTTATTTCTATAGTTTTATAAAAACCTTCAAACGAAGGTTTTTTGTTATATTTTTCAGTCTTGACAAAATTGACGTTTTAACATAAAATCTAAGGTCGCGATAGATAACAACTCTCCGGATCACAGAAGGAGGTTTCCATGGCAAAAAGGCGGGTTTCCAAGAAGGTGCGAGATCTTCCCGTGCGACAACTACGGATCGCGCTCGCGGCGGCCTACGAGGAGCGGGCAGACAGCGAAACGCGGATCAGGGCTCTCGGGGCAGAAATTGTGAGGCTCACCGCCAAGAATGACGAACTGCAAGAATTGGCTAGGGTCGATCCCTTGACCGGTGCGCTGAATCGCGCCGGAGTCGAGTTAGCAGTTGTAAATGAGCTCGCTTTCTCCAAACGCTTCACTTCACCACTTAGCGTGATCGCAATTGACGTCGACATCTTCAAGGGAATCAACGACACATACGGACACCCGGCCGGAGATGAGATCCTAAAGGAGATCATCAGACGTTTCCGCACAGCTCTTCGCCCGTATGACGTGATCGGACGAATGGGTGGGGACGAATTCGTCATCATTCTCCGGGGAGCAACTCCAGAGAACGCGGCTTTGGTCGCCGAACGGCTCCGCAAGGCTGTGGCGGCAGTGCCCTTTTCCTTCGGCAAATCGACTTTCTCGGTGACGATCAGTCTCGGCGTGACTGAGGCAAAAACCAAAGAAGGACTCGAAGAGGCCGACAGGGCGCTTTACGAGGCCAAATGCGCGGGACGCAACTGTGTGGTCGCCGACAAGCGATAGTACGCATCAAGGACAGAAAACCCTCCCGAGGAGGAAGGGTTTAAAAAATTCTGTCCTTGTTTTTTTTATCTCAAAATTTCGTCAGCGATCCTTTGTGCCGCATCGGCAGACATTATCTCTTTAATATTTCTGCCTAAATTCTCTAATTCCACTTTATTATTCAATAACTCACCAATCGCCGAAGAAAAGTTTTCTGGCGTCAAATTTTTTTCATCCCAAAAAACAACAGCGTTTTGTTTTTTAAAATAATAAGCATTGTCTTCTTGGTGACTGCCAGAAATCGGAATTAAAACCGTCGATTTGCCGAGCAACGCGAGCTCCGTAAGCGTCCCCATGCCGGCGCGGGAAATAACAAGATCCGCCGCGGCAAGGGTATTGGAATAATCTTCCATTAAAAATTCTACTGAATGGTAATACGGCGTTTCTCTTTTTATTGTTTCGATCTCCGATTTCAGCGACGCATCAACTCTTCCTCCGGTCATATGAATAACTTGACAAAATTCAGTGAGACGAAGCGCGGCAGCCACAACAATTTTATTTAATCCAAGCGCACCCGTCCCTCCTCCTAAGATTAAAATTACCGGAAGATTTTTTTCTAAATTAAAAATTTCTGCGGCGCGATCTTTGTTCCCGGAAAAAATTTCCGCACGCACCGGATTTCCCGTCACAATGGCGCGGGGGAAATATTTTAAAGATTCTAGAAATGTTACTGTAATAATTTTTGCAAATCGCGCCGTAAGTTTATTCGCCAAACCCGGCCGCAAATCTTCCTGATGAACCAAACTTGGCACGCGTAAAATCCATCCCGCCCAAATCACGGGCACGGCGACAAATCCCCCGGCCGACAAAATCATCTGCGGTTTGAATCTAAAAATCAGCCAGAGCGATTTAAAAAATCCTGCCGCGAGTACAAATGGCATTAAAAAATTCCAACCGGAAAAATATCGGCGTAGCTTCCCTGCCGGCACGCTCATAAATTTAATGCTAGATAATTCGACCATTTTTTTCTCCGGACCATTTTTTGTCCCAATCCACAAAAACTCCGCGCCAGATTCGCGTTTTTTTAATTCCTCGGCCACGGCCAGTAGCGGCGTCACCGATCCCATTGTCCCTCCGCCCGTCAAGATTATTTTCATAAAATTATTCTCTAGAATATTTTGAAATGTTTGCCATTATTCCCGCCGCGGCAAGACAAACCGTAAGAGCCGTGCCACCGTAACTTACAAAAGGCAAAGGAATTCCAGTCAAAGGCAAAATCCCAATCATGGCTCCAATATTTATAAATGATTGCAAAACAAACCAGCTCGTGATGCCCACGGCGAGCAAGCGGCCAAAACCGTCCGGAGCATTTTTGGCAATTTTAAATCCGCGGATTGCTAAGCCCACCAACGCCGCGATAAATAAAATCATAAAAATAAAACCCAGCTCTTCCGCCATGACAGCAAAAATTGAATCGCCAGCGACTTCGGGCAAATATTGAAATTTTTGCCGTGAAAGACCGAGACCCAATCCAAAAAATCCGCCCGAGCCGATCGCCAAAAGCGCCTGGTTGATATGGTAGCCAACTCCCTGCGGGTCAAGTTCTGGATGCAAAAAAGTCATCAACCGCGCCGTTCGATAAGGAGCAAATTTTACCAAAAGAAAAAACAAAAACACTCCGGCTCCGGAAATCCATCCGAGATGTGAAAGCGGCGCTCCCGCAGAAAAATAAACAATTACTGAAATTATCGCGATAATAGAAAGCGTCCCAATATCTGGTTGTAAAACCATCAAGAGAGCAATAATTCCAAAAACTATCGCAAAGGGAATAAAGCTCGCACCCACCTCTTGCATATCTCGCCCGCCCCGTTTCGGACCAAGCCAGGCGGCAAGATAAATTAAAAAAGTTATTTTAACTATTTCTGACGGCTGGAGCGACATTCCAAAAACATTTATCCAGCTTCTAGCTTTTCCATAACCAGCCCCGAGTCCTGGAATAAAAACCAAAAGCAGGAGCACGATGGAAATAACCAAAAACGGCAACGCGTATTTTTTCCATTTTCTATAATCCAAACGCGACATTAAAAAAAACGCGAGAAGCCCTGGCAATAAACCAAAAAAAATTTGGTGTTTTAAATACCAATAATTATCACCGAATTTTTCATAAGCTACCGGCGAAGTTGCTGAAGAAAGGATCATCAAGCCAAAAACTAAAAGCGCGCCGATGATTCCAATAAAAACATAATCCGGTTTTTTCATAATTTACGAAAACGCAAATTTATTTTATCTCAAGCTAACATCCATGAGTGAAATAATAAAACCCACAACCGCGGCTACTCCAGCAATCACCCAAAAACGCATTACAATTTTTGGTTCTGACCAACCAATGGCCTCAAGATGATGGTGAATGGGGGTCGAAAGAAAAACCTTTTTCCCTCTTATTTTTTTTGAAATAATTTGGATAATCACGGAAACCGATTCCACCGCAAACAAAAATCCAATAATCGGCAAAAGTAAAACAGAATTTGTAAGCATTGCCACAATCCCGAGCGTCACGCCAAGCGACATCGCGCCCGTGTCACCCATAAAAAATCTAGCGGGGTTGATGTTAAACCAAAGAAAGGCTAATAATGCGCCATCTATTACCCCGCAAAAAGCCGCTAACTCCATTTTCCCCTGAGAAAAAGCAATCGCGCCATATGCGGCGAAAGCGGCCAAGAGCAATCCTCCAGCCAAACCGTCCAGACCGTCGCTTTCGTTTACCGAAAAAGACGTCGCAACAATTATAAAAATAAAAATTGGCAGATACCACCATCCTATATCAAAAATTCCTAAAAATGGCACGTGAATAGTGTGCCAATCAAGTTTAAAATAAAACCACCACGCACCCACTGCCGCGATTAGGGTATACATCAGAAGTCTGTGGCGCATTCTAAATCCCCCGCCGTTCGGCCCGATTCTCCGCGCGTTTAAATAATCGTCAACTAAACCAACTATTGCCGAAGCAACGAGCGCGCCTAGCGGCAAAAGAGTTTGCGATCTCGTCAAAAAATTAAATTTCTTCAAAAATTCCAAGCCAGTCCACTCCCCAAGATAAAAAACCATCAATGCTATAAATAAAACTGTGACCCAAATTAAAACTCCACCCATCGTTGGTGTGCCAGATTTTGCTTTGTGGAGCGAAGACATTATGGGTGCAGACTTTTCGTCCCTAATTTGTTTTCCTAATTTATATTTAAATAGAAAATGAGTCAGGGCCGGCGTCCAGGCCATAGCAATGACAAACGAGATAGTTGTTAAAATAAAAATTTTAATTATTGAAAAATTATCCATAATTTTACTGATTAATCATAATAATCGAGTACGCGGCTAAAAAAAGCAGGACTTGAATAAAAGCGCCCGCCCCCGTTAAAAAATAGCTGGTAATTTTGTCTCTTAAATAAATTATATCCGCTAAAATAAAATTAATAATGACGAAGAAAAATCCGACAAGTGGCATAATAAAAATTTCGTACCACTTCCCAATAAAATCAACTCCAAAATAAATATTGTAATGCAGGGGAAAAACTTCTGCTGTCGCGTGCAGAGGATAAAATTTCCAATAAATAAAAAACCAGATAAGCAAATTTACAATTAAAGAAAAAATAAATAAAAATCTAAAAAACCCATCTTTAAAAATCAGGGCAGTAAAAAGTTTGAAAAAATTTTTAATGGCGGTAAAAAAAATCATCTTAAATTCTAACTATTTTTTAATCGGAGACATCTTGCGCAGTCTCGCCACGATGCCCGGCAATATTTTAACCAAACGGCGTACTTCTTCTTCGGTATTGTTTTTTCCTAAAGTGATGCGCACACTTCCATGAGAAATTATTGGGGATACACCCATCGCAGTTAAAACATGCGACGGCTCAAGCGATCCGGAAGAACAAGCCGATCCGGTGGAAAGAGCAATGCCCTCCATGTCAAGCATCAATAAAATACTTTCGCCTTCTACATTTTTAAAACAAAAATTAACATTCCCCGGAACGCGATGTTCTAAGTCACCATTCAAAACGGCATCTGGAATTTTTTTTGATATTTCTCGCGCTAACTTATCGCGCAATTTTTTAATTTTTAAATTCTGACTTTTTAATTTTGATTTTTGATTTAATAATTCCACTGCCTTGCCAAGCCCAACAATTCCCGCAACATTTTCCGTTCCGGAGCGGACCCCCCATTCCTGATGACCGCCAAAAATAATCGGGAAAAGCGGCGTGCCTTCTCGCACAAAAAGTATGCCTGTTCCTTTCGGCCCGTAAATTTTATGCGCCGAAAGAGATAACATATCAACTCCCAAAAAATCAACCCGACAATCACAAAAATTTGCCGCCTGAACCGCGTCGGTATGAAAATAAATTTTATTTTGTTTTTCCCGACTAAGGTTCGTCTCCCGGATAAACTTACCAATTTCCCGGATTGGCTGAACCGTACCGACCTCATTGTTAACATACATTATGGAAATCAAAATCGTCTCGGGCCGAATTGCTTTTTTTACATCCTCCACTCTGACAAGTCCTGCGTGGCTCACCGGTAAAAACGTGACATCAACTTCTTCTTTTTTTAATTCACGGCAAACTTCAAGAATTGCCGGATGTTCAATCGCGGAAGTGATAACGTGAACTTTTCTTTTTGGATCAAGCGCTCTCGCCCGGCGAACAAAACCAATGAGCGCCAGATTATTGCTCTCCGTCGCACCGGAAGTAAAAATAATTTCTTTTGGCTCACAGACCAAAAATTTTGCCACTTGTTCTCGCGCTTTTTCAACTCCCGCCCTCGCCCTTTGGCCAAGGAAATGAAGCGAAGAAGCATTACCGAAATCGTTTTTTAAATACGGCAACATTGCCCGCAAAACCTGCGGATCAACTGGGGTAGTAGCCGAGTGATCAAAATATATTCGCTTCATAAATATTTATACAGCCTGCACTTCTTTTACTTCTTTAATTTTTGCCTTCAAGGCGCGTGCGATTCCCTGTTCCAAAGTCATCGCCGCCATGGGACAATGATGGCAAGCCCCGACAAGTTTCACTTTTACCACGCCGGTTTTTTCATCAACATCAACCAACTCCACATCTCCGCCGTCGGCCTGAAGAGCCGGCCGTATTTCATCTAATATTTTTTTAACTTTATCCTTCATAAAATTATTAATTTACTTTTTTAATTTTTTAATCGCGTCGTGCAGGGCCTCAATCGCCAGAACCGAGCAATGTAATTTAATCGGCGGCAGGCCGCCTAAGGAATCGGCGATATTTGCTTTTGTGATTTTCGCGGCTTCATCGAGCGGCTGGCCTTTTACTAAATCCGTAATCATCGAAGATGTCGCAATCGCCGCGGCGCAACCCAAAGTTTCAAATTTAATATCTTTAATATAATCAATCAATTTTCCACCAACTTTTTTCTTATCAATTTTTAAATATAATTTCATCATGTCACCACACAAAGGATTTCCCGCCTCGCCCACCGCCGTCGGATTTTTTATCACGCCTTGATTATGCGGATTTTTAAAATGTTTGATAACTTCTTTTGAATATATAATTTGAGACATAAGATATAAAAAATAAAATTTAATCCTATAAATCTAATCCGCTCTGTGTTCTATCTTTTTTAATCTTTCACTATAGTTTTCAACCATTTGTTTCGCATCTTCGCCAGATCCACCAAAAAGCCTATCGTACCTGCTGATGGCCCTTTTAGTTTCACCTACTATTTGTTTTTGTCGCTCCTCGGACACGCTCCCGCCCTCTAATTCTTTTAATAAATAATCTATTTTTGCCATTATTTCAATCTCTGCCCTTGCTTCAGACGATACTGGTCCCTCGCCATATTTTGAGTAACTCATATATTTTTCCCCCGATTAAATAATTCTATTTTCCAATTATACTTCATTTCCCTTCTAAATTCAAGGGTTGGCAAAAACGGGGTTGACAACCCTAAAACGCTTTGATAATATATAGAACATCCGAAAACTTTAAATTTTATAACTAAATATGGCTCATAAAAAAGCAGGCGGTTCTACTAGTTTAGGCCGCGATTCCCAAGCTCAACGTTTAGGTGTAAAAATGACCGAAGGCCAAATGGCTTTTCCTGGTCGAATTTTGGTTCGCCAACGCGGAACAAAAATCCACCCCGGCAAAAATGTCCGCCGAGGAAGTGATGATACTTTATACGCCGTCGCCGAGGGAATGGTAAAATTTACTACGAGAAAAAAGACAAAATTTGATGGACATTTACGTATGACTAAAATCGTGAATGTTATGCCCAAAAACGCATAAACTAAATTAGCTATCAGAATTAAAAGAAGGCCGCTCAAGGCCTTCTTTTTGTATTCTAATTTTTATATTTTATTATTTTTCCACCACGACCATTACCCGCGCGCCGGTTCGTATATCCGGTTCTGGCCGAGGATCCTGGTAAACGCGCACGCCGCCCACCCAATCGTGCACTGCCCAAAGCAAAGTACCGTACAAATAGCGATACGCCTCGCCGCGTTTTGTCCCGGGATCATTAGTAATAAACTCAGTTTGATTATAACCACGTATCACGAGCATATGATAAAGCGGCCCTGGCTGGCTAAAATATGGATTACCAATATCGCGTCCGGCCAAAGGCACAATAATTAAATTTCCCGCGACTAATTGTTTTTTTATCTCAGTTTCCGAAACCATTTTATCAAGCATCGCCTTGAGGCCAAAATATTTTTCCAAAACTTCCACCACTTGAGCCGCGGTCAAATCAATCGGATAACCATTATCTTCTTCCCATTTTACCAATTTTAAAATTTCCTCTGCCATTATGTTATTATTCAAATCTTCATTTTTAAAATATCTCGCCGCCATAATCATTGAAGCCTCTTCACAGGCTTCCTGATACGGCATACTCCAATCACCTAGCGGCGCCTGGGAAGCAAAGGGAACTTGAATATCAAATTTATTCGGCAAAACAGCCGGCGTCGTTTCAGCACTATTCGTGTTGATATTTACATTAGTTGGTTGCTCCGATTTTTCGGAAACTTCGTTGACATTTGTCGCCTCTTCCGGCTCGACGGGTGGCGTATTTGTGTCGGCGTTAACCGGCGGCTGGCTATTTTGATTACTCTGATCATTTATAATCAACGACTGCGCTCCGCAACCGGCGCCGGCAAGAAATATAATTGTGAGAATAAAAAATAGACGCTTCATAAAATTTAATATTTTAATATTTTATTATTCGGCTGCCCAAGCAGATCTACCCGCGCGACTTTAAACAAGCGGAAATAAATTCCTTAAACAATGGATGCGGGTGGAGAGGTCTGCTCTTAAACTCGGGATGAAATTGTACGCCCACAAAAAACGGGTGATTTTTTATTTCAATAATTTCTACCAAACTATTATCTGGCGACGCACCGGCGATCACAAGACCCGCTTTTTCAAACTGTTCGCGATAAGAATTATTAAATTCATAGCGGTGGCGATGGCGTTCAGAAATATTTTTTTGACCGTAAGCTTTATAACTCAAAGATTTTTTATTTAAAACGCAAGGATAGGCCCCGAGCCGCATGGTTCCTCCGTATTTTTTATTTTTCACTAAATCACCCTGCTCCTCCATAATGTGAATGATCGGGTTTGTTGTTTTTGGATTAATTTCCGCCGTATTAGCATCTGCGAGCCCGCAAATATTTCTTGCAAATTCCACCACTGCCATTTGCATGCCGTAGCATAAACCAAAATAAGGAATTTTATTTTCGCGGCAATATTGAATTGCCTTAATTTTCCCCTCTACTCCGCGCGACCCAAAACCGCCAGGGACAATTACTCCGTCAAGATTTTTTAATTCTTTAATTTTTGATGGATCTTTTTCATACTCCTCCGAATTTAACCAAGTCAAAACTGGCTTCCTATTATGTGCCCAAGCGGCGTGCTTAATCGCTTCAATCACAGAAATATAGGCGTCAGACAAAACAAAATTTCCCGTGGTAAAATATTTTCCCACAATACCAATATGGACTTCTTCTTTCACTGTTTTAATGGTTTTAACAAGTTTCCGCCATTCAATTAAATCTTTCTGCCGCGCGCGCATATTGAATTTGGAAAGAATTCTCTGCCCCAATTGTTCTTTTTCAAAATTAAGCGGCACTTCATAAATTGAATCAACATCCGGCGCAGAAATAATATCGCGTTTATCCACGTTGCAGAAAATTGAGATTTTTCTTTTTCTCGGCTCATCAAGCGGCTGTTCCGCTCGACATAAAATAAAATCTGGCTGAATTCCCGCGGCGTTTAAAAGTTGAGTGGCTTGCTGGGTTGGCTTGGTTTTCATCTCACCGATTTTTGACGGAATCGGTAAATAACTTACCAGTACAAAAAGGACATCATCCGGGCGCCGCTGATGGAGCATTCTTCCTGCTTCTAAAAATAAAACATTTTGATACTCTCCAACCGTCCCGCCGACTTCCACAATCACAAAATCCGCCTTGGCGATTTTTCCCGCGCGTCTAATTCTCCTAATCACTTCTTCCGGAACGTGAGGAACAACTTCCACACATCGCCCGCCGTATTCCAAATTTCTTTCTTTTTGAATAACGGTCTGATAAACCCGCCCGGTCGTCATGTAATTGTCGGAATAAATGTTCGTGTCCAAAAATCTTTCATAATTTCCGACATCCTGATCGCATTCGTCTTTGTCCTCGGTCACAAAAACTTCTCCATGTTCAACCGGGTTCATGGTCCCAGCGTCAACATTAATATAAGGATCAATTTTCACAGCCGTCACCCTAAAACCCTTGCCTTGTAAAATTTTTCCGATAGAGGCCGACGCTATCCCCTTGCCAACTCCGGACATTACGCCACCCACGACAAAAATAAACTTGGTCATATAACTGAAAACTTATAACTTAAAATCCATAACCCATTAACCCTTTATGGGTTATAATTTTCAAGCCATAAAATATTATTTTTCTCCAATTACCCTTACTAAAACTTTCGCCTCTAGTCCTTCCCGCAATTTTACCATAATTTCGTGTCCGCCAACATCCTTAATCGGTTTTTCTAGTTTTATTCGATCCTTATCTATTTCAAAACCTTTTTTCTTTAATTCAATCTCTATTTCCGAAACCCCGACCGAGCCATAGAGTTTTCCGCCTTCGCCAACTTTAGCCTGAATTTTAATTTCCACGCCGGAAAGTTCTTTGGCCATTCTCTTTAATCTTTTTTCTTCATGTACCACCCTTTCCGCTGCCGCTTGTTTTTCTGCCTCCACTTTTGCTATCGCTCCAGAAGTTGCGAGCCGCGCCAAACCTCTCGGAATCAAAAAATTCCTGGCATAGCCCTCAGTTAACTCTTTTGTCTCCCCCGCACGCCCGACTTTATCCACATTTTTAAGAAGAATGACTTTCATATATCAGTATATTATAACAAAAAACTTAAAAAGAAAAAAATAGCCATCTTCATCTTTTCGTAATAAAAAAAACATATAATAGAAGGTGGGAAATTTAAAGATTAAACATATGGATCAAGATCTGTGCTATTGCGGCGAGAGAGCCCTTCGCGGCGAGGGGCTGCTTCGGAACACCATGTCCTGTTCCGCTTGCGGCAGCGAATGGGAAATCACCCATTGTTGGAATTGCGGCGAACCAATCGATGGGAGGTTTTCCTCTACCTGCCGGTCTTGTGATTGGTATCTTTGCGCCAAATGCGGGGCGCATGAACCAGATTGTACTCGCACAATTCAGGCGAGCGCTAAAACCGCCGCTCACTACCAAAACACTTTTGCTTAATTAAATCTTAAAGTCAAAAAAGAGGCGGTGTGCCTCTTTTTTAATTTATTGTGTTTGGTCGTTTATGATTTCTATCGCTTTATCCATTTGCGGATCACGCTCAGCGTTATAATCCTCTTCGGTCAATTTTATTTCCACATCTGGCACTATCCCTTCCTTATCAATTAATCTTCCTTTCGGCGTTAACCATTCGGCCACCGTAATTTTCACAGCTGAACCGTCTGGCAGCGGTTCTAAGTTTTGCACCGACCCCTTGCCAAAAGTTTTCTCTCCCACAAGCGTTGCCTTCCCATAATCTTGAAGGGCGCCAGCAACAATTTCTGAAGCTGAAGCTGAACCTTGATTAACTAAAACCACAGTTTTTAAATTCTGAAGCCGCGCAAGTCTGCTCGAACGTTCTTCATTTCTTTGGCCATCATCAATTTGCTCCACGACAATAACGTCGTTTTCAATCCATTCTCCCGCAACTTCTACGGCCGTATCCAAAAATCCGCCGGGATTATTTCTTAAATCCAAAATTAAACCTTTGGGATTTTTTGTAATCAATTCCGCCACGGCCTGGTCAAATCTTCTCTCCGTGTCTTCGTTGAAATGGTTGATTTCAATATAGGCAATGTCGTCTTTCATTTCCCATTTAACGCTCGCGACTTCAATGGTATCTCGCGTTATTTTTAAATCTTGCGCTTTGTCCCATCCTTCGCGCCAAATTGTTAAAGTAACATCTGTCCCCTTTTCACCACGAATAATACTTACGGCGTAATCTAGGGCCATGTCGGTCGTCTCGCGGCTGTCAATCGCCAAAATTCTATCGCCCGCTTTTAACCCAGCTCTTTCGGCCGGCGTGTCGGGTAATGGAGCAATAATTGTCAGCTGATTATTTTTTATGCCGAGCTCGGCACCAATTCCAGAAAAAGTTCCTTCCAGCTCTTGTTTAAATTCTTCCGCGGTTTTTGGATCAAAAAATACTGAATATGGATCACCGAGAGAAGAAATAATTCCCGAAAGGGCCCCATAAAAAAGTTCTGTGTCTTGAACCGGCTGATGAACATAATTATTTTTTGCTAAATTCCAAACTTCCCAAAAAAGATTAAAATCAATATCTTTGGACAAATATTCTGGAACTTCCTCCCTGTTTTGAATCTCCCCGCCATAAAATTCTTTTTCTGCCGCAGTGCGGCCCTGCCTTGCCCCCAAAGCCATTCCACCTAAAAATCCGCCCAGCACCAAAACTACCAAAACATAAACTGCGGTGTATTTAAATACAAATCTATATTTTTCTAACTTTATATTCATATAATAAATTTAATTAAATTCTTTTAATATCCGCTCCTAGCTCCCGAAGCCGCTCTTCTATTTTTTCATAACCGCGATCTACAATTTCCGCCTCGTTGATAATCGTTTTGCCAGAAGCAATAAGGCCGGCAATAATCAAAGTCGCGCCAGCGCGCAAATCAAAACTTTTTATTTCTTGTCCAACAAGCGGTGTGGGGCCAGTAATAACCACCCGATGGGGATCGGCCACAATGGCATTGGCTCCCATTTTCACAAGTTCTCCAATATAGCCCATTCTTCCTTCAAAAAGTGGATCTTGGATCAAGGTTGTTCCTTGGCATTGAGTCGCAAGCACGCCAAACGGCGCCTGAAGATCGGTTGGAAAACCCGGGTATGGCAATGTTTGCAAACGAAAAGATCGTAAATTTTTCGAAGATTTAATTTTCAAATAATCCTTGCCGACTTCCAAATTTACGCCTGCCTCTTGTAATTTAAGTAAAATAATTTCAAGGTGCTCGGGGACGATATTCTCTATCGTAACTTCGCCACCAGAGACTGCCGCGGCCACGGCCAAGGTTCCGATTTCAATTTGGTCAGGAATTAAAATGTGGCGCGCGCCATGTAATTTCTTTACACCGGAAATTTTAAGCGTGTGCGTGCCCCCGCCAGAAATTTTTGCGCCCATTTCACTTAAAAATTTTATTAAATCCTGGACATGCGGTTCGGCGGCAGCCAAGTGCACCTCGGTTTCCCCCTCTGCCAAACTCGCGGCCATTAGGATATTCTCTGTTGCCGTAACGGAAAATTCTGGTAAAATGATAAGTGAACCGCGAAGGCCGTTGGTTTCTAAATGAAAATGACCATCCGCGTGCGTAAATTTGGCGCCTAATTTTTCCAGAGCGTAAAAATGCGTATCTGGCGGACGATTACCGATAATACAACCGCCTGGTTCGGGAATTGTTACTTTCTTAAACCGAGCCAGAAGCGGCCCCAAAAACAAAATTGACGAACGCATGCTCTTAACGGACTTCTCATCAAGTAATTTTATATCTGCATCTTTGGCGCAAATTGTTACCTCGTGATCTCCGGTCCATTCCACGCTCGCACCCAAGCTTCTTAAAATCTCAAGCATCCGCAAAACATCGGAAATTTTTGGGACATTTCCTATTACGCATTCTTCGGAAGTTAAAAGAGTCGCCGCAATAATTGGGGTTGCCGCGTTCTTCATTCCCGAAGCCTTAATTTTTCCGCTTATTGGTTTTCCTCCTTCAATAATAAATTTGGACATATTCCATAACTATAACTTTTTTCTCTCGAAAAATCAAGACAAACCCATAATTCATAATTTCCACAAAATGAATATTCGCAACCGCCGCATCGTTTATCTCTCCTTCATTTTTATTTTTTTAATTATAACTCCGATAGTTATTCTTTATACGTCCGGATATCGTTATAATTTTCAAACAAACAAACTCCAAAAAACTGGCATTCTAATTTTAAAATCAAACCCGTCGGGAGCGGCAATTTATTTAAACGGTAAATTAAGAAAGGAAACAACCCCAGCCAGAATCGCAAATCTCTTTCCTGATGATTACACTATTAAAATTGAAAAAGAAAATTTTTATCCTTGGCAAAAAACTCTTCCCGTCCAAAGCCGCCTCACAACTTTCGCGGAAAATATTACTCTTTTTGGAAAGACTCTCCCCGCCGAGATTGTAGAAACCAATTCCGAATTATTCAGCCTCGCGCCCAACAAAGAAAAAATTATTTATCTAGACAAGAGAGAAACGGGAAGTGAAGTCTGGCTTTTAAATTTTAGAAATAGCAAAAATAGTTTAGTCTATAGAATTTCCGAAGAAAATAGTGAGATTGTCAACCTTGAATGGAGCAACGATAATGAAAAAATATTAATCACCACTCTCTTTTCTGAGCCGACCGATTCCTATAAATATATTTTAATAAATACCCAAACCGAAGGAATATCTGTTTACCAAAAATTATCTGATTTTTATTTAACCTTCCGGGGCGTTCCCATAAATTCCGCCGATGCCCGCCTTCTCCCAACCTTAGATGTCTCGGCCGGATATTCTGGCGTAGTCGCCGCGCTTGACCAAAAAGGAAAACATCTTTCAATAGTTAAGCCTCCTTCAATGGATATTCTTTTTGAAACCAATGCCGACAAAATGGTTTGGTCGGCTGACGGGAAAAAACTTCTTTACACGATTGATTTTGAAATTTGGACTTATAATTTATCCACTGAAGAAAATAAATTTGTTAGCCGCTATAGCCAGGAGATAAAAAAAATTAATTGGGTTAATGAAAATTACATTGCCGTACTCTTGGACGGAACCATAAAAATTATCGAACTCGACGAACGGGACCAAAGAAACGTTGTTGATATTATAACCCCGACGGAAATTAATGATTTCTTTGTTAACCCCATAAAACAGAGCATCTATTTCTCTGGGATTCTTGGAAACAAAAAAGGAGTTTTTGAACTCCCTTATTAAATTTATTCTTAATTTTATAGTTCCACTACCGAATTATCACCGATAATCATTTTATGGCCGAGAGGTAGACTATCACAAGAAGAAGCGATGATTGCGTTGTGTCCAATCAAACTATCAACAATTCTCTTTCCACATTTTATATTTGCGTTATCAAAAATAATTGAATGTTCGATCTCTGTATTGGTGATTTTTGTGTTATTGCCAATTGAAGTGTATGGTCCGATATAACTATCATTGATTATACAATTCGTTCCGATCACGACCGGACCGCGGATTAAAGATTTACCGCCGATAAACGTTCCTTTTTCAATTTTTACTTTTCCTTGGATAACAACCCCTGGGGCCACATTGGCCTCATTTTTTATATCTGATAAATCGTGTAAGATCAATTGGTTTCCTTCGAGTAAATCCTCCGGTTTTCCTGTGTCTTTCCACCATCCAGTAATTTCTTCGTAGCCAACATTAAAGCCCTTATCAATCAAATACGTATTAGCGTCCGAAATTTCATATTCACCGCGCGGAGAAGGAGGAATATTTTCCACCGCGTCAAAAATACGGTGGTCATAAATATAAATTCCTGTTTGAGCAAAATTACTTTTGGGGTTCGCTGGTTTTTCTTCAACGCGGAGTACTTTCCCATTCTGGATGACTGGCACGCCAAAACGTTCCGGATCGGATACACGGGCAAAAGCCAAAAGGACATTAAGTTTTTCGTTAACAAATTTATCAACAAATCTCTTGATGCTTCCCAAAATAATATTATCGCCAAGATAAAAAATAAAAGGCTCGTCGCCTAAAAAATCTTTTGCGTTTTTGACAATATGCGCTAAACCTTTCGGTCCGCCAGACTGTTCAATGTATGTTATTTTTAAACCCCACCTACTGCCATCGCCAACCGCCGGTTGGATTTCTTTTTCTCCGGGATTAATATTTATCCCAACCTCTTTCACTCCCGTCTCGGCGATTTTTTCCAACGCATAAAACAGCATCGGCTTATTGGCGATGGGAATCAAGTGTTTATTAGTTGTATAAGTTATCGGCCTCAACCTTGTTGCTCTGCCTCCGGCCGTAATCAGGGCTTTCATAATTTATTTTATTTTTAAATAATCCGTCAATGCCTCTTCCCATTTTCGCATCGGCGGCAATTTTGTATTTAAAAGGATTGAATACTTTGGCCTTTTGGCTGGCCTTGGAAATTTATCAGTTCCCACCGGTACCAATTTAACATTTTTACCGGATATTTCAAATATCTTCTTCGCCCAACCATACCAAGTACACGAACCTTCATTTGTTACATGATAAATTCCAAATATTTTTTTCCATTCGATAATTTCTCTTGTCCGCCGAGCGAGATCCGAGACATAAGTTGGCGAACTCACTTCCTCGTCAACTAGCTCCAAACAATCTTTTTCCTCCGCGCACCTCAGCATCACATCAACAAAACCTTTTTTTGCTCCTTCACTTATGGCTGGCTTACCAAACAATCTTGAGGTTCTTATTAAATAATATTTTTCATTTTTCAACTGATCTTCGCCTAGCCGTTTTGACATCGCATAAATACTCTGTGGATTTGGCCGAGCGTCTTCTTTATAGCCATCAATTTCTTTCCCGTCAAAAACATAATCAGTACTGTAGTGAACTAAAGTCGCGCCCACTGCTCCGGCTGCCAGAGATAAATTTCCCACAGCATAACCATTAACTCTTTCCGCCAAATCTTTCTCCCCTTCTTCAATTTTGTCCACCGCATTGTAAGCCGCGGCGTTAATAATAATTTCCGGTTTTAGGTCGGATATTTTTTTACTAACTTCTTCTTTTTTTGTAATATCAATTTCTTCTTTATCAAATCCCACCACATCATAACCGTTCCCGCCAAATTCTTGGACCAACTCCTGCCCCAACATTCCCTTTGCTCCAATGATTAAAACCTTCATATTTAAGCTAAATTTTAACTTTTTACCACTCTTTCTACTTTACTAAAATCACCGCTTTTCGTCAATCCTTAAATCTAAAATAAAAAACACCGTCCCGGCAATGTTCAGTTGCCAAAACGGTGTACTTCTCTAGGAACGCCGAACGAGCTTGGCGATCACCTTCTCACCGAACGGCGGTGCCGGTTCGACAGTGATACGGAAAATCCATTCCCGACCCTCGCCCTTCGTCAGGAAATCACCCTCCTGCCGCGTGTCCCGTTTCGCGTGATTGAGCCTGCCCAGCTCTTTGAAGTGGGCGATGATATTCACACACGTCGACCTCATCATCGCCTCCCGCGAATACAGTTTGCCGTTGACCAAATAGCTAATAGCAAATTCGCTGGCCGCGATTCCTTCTTCGTCGGGTCCGACGTAGATCTCATCCGCCTTGAGCTCAATCGCCCGCAGAAGGATCCGATTTACGAGACTCACGACTGCTCGATCGGGAACATGCTTAGTCACTCCTTGTTCTTCCATCTTCTCCTCCTTCACCAGCCAATGCGCTGGCTTTTCCCCAATTTTTATAATAGCACAAAGTGTATAAAAAAACACCGCTTTCGGCAGCAGATGCTGCAAAAAACGGTGTGTGTTTCTGTCCTCCTTGTTCTTGTCTAGATCAGGCCGCGGCGGCCTTGCGCACCTTCGACGCCTCGACCATGGCGCGCAACTCCTCGTTGCAGAGAGCGTGCCAGCGGGCGAGAAACTTGTTCATCTTCTCCTCGGGACAAGTGCGGCCCGCCTCCGCACGATAGATGATCTTGGCGATCTCGAACTTCTCGTGCCGGATCCTCTCCAGCTTGCTGCGCTTCTTCTTGGGCTTGTGCAACCTTGCCACGATATTCCTCCCGTAGCCGACTACAGGCCGGCCTTGGCCAGGGCCGCGAGCGACCGCCCGTCGGTGGAGTGCTTGAAGAACTGGAGCACAGTCCTGCCTTCCTCTTCCGGGAAGTCCGTCTCCATGAGGTAGACGGCGATCATGCCCATGATGCGCTGGGGACTGGCCTCGAAATAGCCGACAGGCTCGAGACCTCTCTCGGCCAGTTCGCCCTTGGAGATGCTGGACGGCTTGAGCTCCAGAATCCCGCCGTTCAGGCCCGTGGCCTTGTGCACGCGTACGAGCAGTGCGCCGTACCTGCGGGTCGTCTCGATCACGACGTGGCCCACGATGCGCGGCATAGTGGGATCCGCCGACTGCGGCACGTTCGGCTCCTCGTAGAGCACGATCTGCCCCCACCCGCCGCGGTCCACCATGCGGATGTCGAAGAACTTGCCATCGCCACGAGCGATTCGTCCGGTCGCCGGATCGAAGTACCAGAGCTCGACCCCTTTGCCCTCGGAGAGTTTTCTCGCCGCCACCTCCTCTGGTTCGAGGTAAACGAATGCGCCGTCCAGCCTGCGCACGGCCCCCTCCAACGTGATCACTGCCATCTTCTTCTTTCCTTTCTTGAAGCCCCTTTGGCTCCTCTTTGATATTGATAAGGTTAAGATATAAAAACCAAAATGTCAATACTAAAAAACGGCCGTTTGGCCGCTTTTTTATTTATAAATTTATTCTATTTTTTATTCTTTTTTATTTCTCTTTGTAATTCTACAACTAACCCCAGAGCCTTAGGACCGAATTCTCTAAGTAATGCCTTTTTAGCCTTCTCGCCTTGCTCTCCGCCTTTTCTAATCATCCCTTCCAAACTCTGCACGCGTTCTCTCATTTTTCTTTCCTCCTCTAGGCTTCCCAGGCTCTTTATGTTTTCTCCGGAAAAAAAACTATTTTCCATATGTTTATGCTTTAATTTTCACTACCCCGATAATACGGGCTCGCCTTTTTAAATTCTTCATAGTCTTCAATATAGTCGCTCCGATCAGGATTATAATTTGTCGATGAAAGCGCCAAAAGAATGGCGTCCGGAGAAAAATCTTTAAAATGATGCCAAACAAAATTTGGAATATACATCGCCCCGGTCGGACCAGTGAGCGGAATTTCTTCAAGTCCCTGGCCTCGGTCAACAACAGCTGTACAACTTCCGGCAATCAAAACAAAAAATTCTTCTTCAACTTTATGGCAATGCGCACCGGTCGGCGCCGCGGGCTTTGTAATAAAATAAACGCGCTTCACTTCAAAATCAATATAATCTTTCAATTCTACCGGACTCATGACAAATTTTGGCGTATCAACCTTTTTTAATTCAAAAACTTTAAATTCTTTCGCCATAATTTTTATTTAATGTGTGGATTTAATTCTTCTTTTCTTTTTTGTAATTTTTCCACCCATTCTTTATTTGCCAAATACCATTCCACAGTCTCGCGCAAACCTTGTTCAAATTTATCGCGGCCATATTCCGGGTTCCATCCTAACGCCAAAATTTTTGACGCATCAATCGCATAACGGCGATCGTGTCCCGGCCGGTCAGTCACGTGTTCAATCATTTCTTCCCCCTTGCCCATAATTTTTAACATCATCTTGGTAATCTCCATATTACTGCGTTCATTATCAACGCCGATATTATAAACCTCACCCACGACGCCTTTATGAAGCAGTAAATCAAGAGCGGCCGCGTGATCGGTCACGTGGATCCAGTCGCGGACATACAAGCCATCGCCGTAAACCGGAACTTTTTGTCCGCCGAACAGTCGGAAAATAAAATACGGAATTATTTTTTCGGGGAATTGATACGGGCCATAATTATTAGAACAATGTGTAACCACGACCGGAACTTTATGAGTGACAAAATAAGCATTGCACATTAAATCTCCTCCGGCTTTGGCCGCGGCATAAGGCATATTGGGCCAGATTGGCGTGATTTCCGTAAATTTTCTATCCTCATCAAGCCCAAGAGCGCCGTAAACTTCGTCAGTTGAAACATTCACAAACTTTTCTATACTATTGGCCCGCACGGCGTCCAAAATCATCTGCACACCCAAAGTATTAGTCATAACAAAATCTTTACAGCCGCCGTGGATGGAGCGGTCAACGTGCGTTTCCGCCGCAAAATTAATTACATGGCTAATTTTATGCTCGGCAATAACTTGGTTTAACTTTTCTAAATCACAAATATCACCCCGGACAAAAGTGTAGTTTGGATTTTTTTCCACGTCGAGCAGATTATCCAAATTGCCGGCGTAAGTCAGCTTATCGTAATTTACGATTTTGTAATCCGGATATTTTTTTAACATTTGCCGGACAAAGTTTGAACCGATAAACCCCGCTCCGCCACAAACTAATAAATTCATATTTTTATTTTTTATTGACAAGCGAGTGAGAGAAACGAAAATTTTATTTTCATTTCCGAACGAGCGCAGTCAACACAGGGCTTTGCCCTTTATAAAATATTTTCTTGCCAAGGCCCATGCCGCCAAAACTTGGCCGTCCCAAATTTCATTTGTTTCTACCATTTTATCGATTTCTTCCGGCGTCTTAAATAAAATTTCAATTTCCTCAGTCTCGTCAGGATGGCTCTTTGTCTTCTCCAATTTTTTCGCCAAAAATATTTTCATTATCTCATCATCTAACCCAATATTTGGAGCTATCTCCCCAATCAAACGTAGTTCGCCGACCTTGTAACCGGCTTCTTCCTCAAATTCGGCGCGCGCCGCCTCTTCATAAGATTGGTTTTCTTTCACTCCACCCCTGGGAAACTCTATGCTTTCTCGTTTGAAAAGATAATGCCGCTGTCTAACCATAACAATCCGCCCATCATCTAAAACCGGAATCACTAATGCGCCACCATTTGTGTGCATGTAATAATAATTTCCTTCTTTGCCGTTTGGTAATACATATTTTTCGTGCCTGTATGTCCACCACGGATTTTTGTGCAAAATTTCTTCACTTAATTTTTCCCATTTTTTCATATAATTTCTTTTCTAATTTTTTCTCCAACTTCCGCCATCTCCCCTTCCCCATATTCTTTTCTGGACCATGCCTCCAGCCCATCATTTTCAAACCGCGGAATAATGTGCCAATGCAAATGCGGCACAACCTGGCCGGCGATCGCGCCGTTATTTTGGCCGACATTAAAACCCTTTAGATCAAATGCTTTCGTTACGCCCCAAGCAACTTTTTTTATCGTGAGCATAATTTCTTTTAGAATTTCATCGCCTCCATCAAGCAAATTTTCAAAATGCTCTTTTGGGACAACAAGCGTGTGGCCGGGATTCACCGGATTAATATCCAAAAACGCAACCACTTTATGATTTTCATAAACTTTAACTGAAGGCAATTCTCCCTTGATGATTTTACAAAAAATACAGTCCATATTTTTATTCTTTAATTTTTTGTTTATCCAATAGTATTGTCAGAATACCAGATATAAACGGAATCATCAAGAGTAAATTAAAACTAATATAAAAACTCACAAAGCCGGGTTGGAACCATTCCAAAAGAGAAAAAAATACAAGGGCGGCAAAAGAAACGCCAAACAAGTCTCTAAATGTTTTGTAAAAAAAATCTTTGGCTTTCATAAATTATTCTGAACCGAAAATTATATTCAGTCTCTTTACTACTGCGTCAAGAATTTTATTAACCACCTCTTTTTCAGTAAGCGGCTTTCGAGTGAAAAGCGCTTCTATTGCAAAAATCTCCACGTCGCCATTTTCTGCGCCCGGCGTAGAAAAACCAAATCTAAACTTCCGTCCTTCGGGGGCGAGTTTTCTAAAATCAAAAATTTCAGTAATTATTCGCGGTTCTGCTCCCGTCGGCGGCAATTCGCGAAAATCAAAAGACCATGATTCCTTACTCCCAAGTCCCCCGAACTTTACTGGCACTCCGCTAAGATTTTTATATTTTACTGTCACGGCCACTTGTTCAAAATGATCGATTGGATTTAAGTCGAAATAAACCGGCTCGCGAAGCAAGGTACGATAAGGCGTATTGTCCGCGTCGCGCAAAATTCCCGAAACCCTGTCTTTGGGATAAAG
>Ga0172380_10002007_pt1 | contig 33224 bp, 34 predicted proteins | sample Leawe162metaG_FD_119747 | JGI IMG/M metagenome (GOLD analysis project Ga0172380, IMG submission 119747) | Leachate microbial communities from a municipal landfill in Southern Ontario, Canada - Leachate well 162 metaG | ecosystem: Engineered > Solid waste > Landfill > Unclassified | place... | reverse complement strand
GGGAGGGGTCCCCCTCTCGTGCGAAAAGATCGATGGTCTTTTGCCAGGAAGCCTCCTGCCGACCGTTGATTTCCCCCAAGTAAAGAACGTGTCGCTGGAGAACCCTGCCCCCGGACACCCTCCAGTCCGCGAAGTGGGGCTATCTGATATATGAAAAGGTATCAGAGTCAAGAGGAAGATTCCGGCATGCTGCAAATGCGAAAATGCCCGATCCTCTTTCTCAGGATGGAAACGCCCGCTTTTCCTCTCTCTGAGCGGCTCAGAGGTTCAGCAGATTTCTATCCTTCGGAATCGCTGGCCGCGCGCTCCCGTTTCGCGGGCTTGTTCCGGATCACTCGAACCGGAGGGCTTGGGCGGGTGGGATGCGGGAGGAGCGGAGGGCGGGGAGCCAGGCGGCGGCGATGGCGGCGGGGATGATCCAGAGCGGGGTTCCGAAGAGGACGTCGGGCGGGTAGCGGAGTTCGATCGTCCACCCGAAGAAGGCCTTGTTGATGACCCAGGTGAGGACCATGGACATGGCGGCACCGCAGGCAATGCCGACGAGCGAGGCGAAGAGGCCAACGAGCCCGGCCTCGGTGAAGACGAGGCCCATGATCTGGGTGGGCGAGGCCCCCTGGGAGCGGAGCACGCCGATTTCGCGTTCCCGTTCGACGACGAGCGTGGTCAGCGAGAGGAGCACCCCGGCGACCGCCACAAACACCGCGATCGCCCGGAGGACGGAAGTGACCGCGAAGGTCTGGTCGAAAATATCCATGATGCGGTGCCGGAGGTCGGCGTTCGTGTAGATCGAGTATTCGCCCATCTTCCCGAACCGGTCCCGGAATTCCGAGGCGAGGGAGGCGGTGAGCGAGGGGTCATGGAGCCTGAGGGAGAGCGAGTGGACGCGGGAGTCGTCCCATGCCCGGTCAAAATTCACGCGGTCCATCAGGATGAGCCCGGAGTCGCGGGTGAAGTCCCTGATGACGCCGGCCACGCGGAACGGGAGCGGGCCCCGCGGGGAGGTGATCGCGATCTCGTCTCCCGGCTTGGTTCCATGCCGGTTCGCGAAGCTCTCCGAGACGACCACATGGCCGGGCGTGCGGAAGAGCGCTTCCGCATCGCCGGATTTCGAGAGGAAAACCATTTTGCCGCGGGCCCCGCCCTCGACGACGCCCATGACGGCTGTTTGGCCCTCGAGGGGGACATGGATTTCGCGGAAGGTCCCCGCCGTTTTCACCAGGCGGTTGTGGCGGGCCCATTCGAGCGCATCTGCTGGGATGAAACTCTGGAGGCCGGCGATTTCATTCGCGGCGGGCGCGACGAACAGATCGGCCACCAGGGTTTTTTCCAGCCAGGCGGCCACGCTTCCCCGGAACGAATGGATCATCACCGAGACGCTGACCGTCATGGCGGCGGCCACCGCCAGCGCGGCGATGGTGACCGCGCTCCGGTGGAGCGAGCGCACGAGATGCTGGACGCCCAGGCGCATCATCCAATTCCGGAATTTCATCATCCCGCACACGCCGGTCACCACGGCCGGGACAAGCGACGAGAAACCGGCGATCAAAAGCCCGACCGAGGCGAAGCCGAGATATTTCGTGCCGCCATGAAATGAGGACCACGCGCTGAGGGCGGCAAGCGGCAGCAGGACGAGGCCCGGCAAAAGCCATTTCCCGGACCGGAGGGGGAATGCGGTCACGGGCGATCCCGGGTGGAGAACGTCGACCGGGTTGCACGACGCGGCTTCCGACGCGGGATGCCACGACGCGATCAGCGAGGCCCCCATCCCGACCGCGAACGCCATCGCGGTCTGCGTTGGCGTGATGGCGAGTTTCCCGACACTGACCAGCGCGTAAAGGGAGGACACCGTCTGTCCCACCGGGGCGGCGAGCAGGTGGGCCAGGGGCGCGGCAACGAGGGTTCCGGCGGCCGACCCGAGGAACCCGCACAACAGCCCGTCTCCGAGGAACAGGGCCGAGATTTCCGCCCTGGTCGCACCACTCGCCCGAAGGATGCCGATTTCGACGCGGCGGCGGACGACCGTCGCGGACAGGCTGTTGTAAATCAGGAACACGCCGACAACCATCGAGACGAGGCTCAGGGCGGTGAGGTTGAGCTGGAAGGCGGCCAGCATCGACTCGGTCTCGGCACCGCGCCTCGCCGGCGGGGCCACCGTGGCGTCCGGAGGGGCGATTTTTTGCAATTCCGGGATCACGGCGTCCGCGCGCAGCGGGTCATCGAGCTCGATCTGGATCGAGGTGAGACGGTTCTGCAGGCCGAGGAGTTCCTGCGCCCAGCCGATGTCCATGGCCGCGAGCCGCTCATCCGCCTCGAGCAGCGCGTCATCGGTCCGGATGACAAACCGGGGCTGGAGTTCCACGGATTTGCCGGCGGCGAGCACGCGCAGAGGGGCGGTGCGGTCGTTTGAAACCGCAATGGCCGATGGCTCGCGCAGCCAGGCTTCCAAATCCAGCGAAGTGCCGTCCGGGGTGCCCAGTTCGAAAACCCGGAGCCGGTCTCCGGTGAACGGGTCGATTCCCAGCAGGCGGAGATATTCGCCCGGACGGTCGGGCAACGTCACGATGCCTTCAACCAGCGGGGTCGCCGAGCGGACGCCCGGCAGGCACGCGACGGCGGGGCAGATGGAATCGGGGATGTCCCCTCGGATTTCCAAATGGGCGCGTCCCGCGACGAGGCCCACGGCGTTTTGGAAACTGGACAGTGCCCCGCGATTGGCGATCTGGATTGCCAGGAACACGGCCACGCCGAGCGCGATGCCGAGGATGTTCAGCGCGGGCAGAAGCGGATGCCGCAGCATCGGGCGGATGACCTGCCGGAAGAACAGGGCCCCGAATCGCGGGGTCATCCCTCGGCTTTCACGGCCGCGCGCTGGAGGAGCCGGTGGAGGCGTTTGATGGCGGCGGGGTCGCTGATTTTCTGCCCGTCCTTGCTGTGGATGTAAAAGGAATCCATCGCGACGTCCATTTCCGTGGTGATGCGCGACAGCTCGATGATGAGCCCGGCCGAACCCATCGCCCGCAGGAGGTCGTAGAGCAGGCCGAGGCGGTCCGGAGTCTGGATGTCCAGCAGCGTGTAGATCGGGTGCGAGGAGTTCTCGATGGTGATGCGGGTGGGCAGATCGAAATCCTGCGAGAGCTTGTAGGAGCGCAGGCGGGTGTCCCGGCTGATCAGCGGCGTGAAGTCAAAATCCTCGACCGCCAGCGAGTCGGCGAGCCGGGTCTCCACCCGGGTGATGTCCTTCTGGCCGGTGACCGGTTCATGCCCGGTGCTGGCGACGCGGAAAATGTCGAGGGCCAGGCTGTCGCTCCGCGTGAAGATGTCCGCGCTGAGAATGTTGATTTGCGCGGAGAGGAAGGCCCCGGCGATCCGCTCGAGCAGGCGGGGCCGGTCCCACCCGCACACCCAGACTTCGCTGTGGCTCTGGTCCGGGCGGGATTGCCAGTGGAAGACGGGGGCCAGGGCCAGCGAGTCGTCCTTTCTCTGGTTTTCAAAAAACGTGCGGAAGAGGCGGAGGTGGGCGGCGATTTCCTCGTGTTCGAACATTTGGAAATACCGGTCCGGCATGAAGTGGAAATGGGCTTCGGCCTCTTCGGTGAAATCGCGCCCGAGCTTGCGGAGGATCGTCTGTTGCTGTTCCTCGCGGTTGCGCAGGAGTTGCAGGACGGCCGTCGGTCCGCCTTCCAGAAACTGGCAGGTCTTGCGGTAGAGCGACCAGACGAGGCCCTCCTTCCAGTCCGACCAGTTCTGGTCGCTGGTGCCCATGCCGTCGGCGAGGGTGATGAGCATGAGGGCGTCGAGGTTTTGGCGGTTGAGGACGATGCGGGCGAACTCCTCGATTGTGGCGGGATCCTCGAGGTTCCTCGACTGGGACATTTTGGACAGGACGTAGTGCGAGTCGACGAGGGTGATGAGCATGCGGCGGCGATCCGGGGACAGCTGGAGGCGCCGGGCGACTTTGTGCGCGAGGAGGGCGCTGGCTTCCTCGTGGTGGCGGTCGTTCGCGGCCTTGCCGGTGTCGTGGAGAAGGAGGGCGAGATAGAGGATCGCGGGGTCCTCGACCTGCTGGAAGATCTTGCGGTAGCCGCTCAGTTTTTCGGAGTCCTCGAAGAGCATGGCATCGAGTTTTTCGATGCTGACGAGGGTGTGTTCGTCCGCAGTATACCGGTGGTAGAACTCGTGTTGGACGAGGCAGTCGAGCGCGCCGAATTCCGGCATGTAGCGCCCCAGGAACCCAAGGTTGTGCATGAGGCGGAGAACGGGTCCGACCTCGCCCTTGCGCGACAGGATCGCGAAGAATGTTTCCCGCGCGGCCAGGGCGTATTGGAACGTCCGGTTCACCAGGGGCAGTCGGCGCCGGACCAGGTCGGAAAGCTCGGCATGGAACTCGAGCTGGCGCACCTGGGCGTGGTGGAAGGCGCGGATCATACGATAGGGGTCCTCGTGAAAGATTTCGCGCGACTCGGGCTCGATGCGCCCGTGCCGGGCGAGAAAGCCGTCGAACTTTTCGGTTTTCGCCTTCGCCCCGAACATGCCGAGCAGGCCGACCGGCTTCTTGACCGGCCTCGCCTCCATCCTCTGGAGCGCCGCCTCGGTGAGGAGGTGGATGTTCCGCGTGTGGCTGTAAAAATCCCGCATGAAGGCCTCGACTTTGCGGAGGATGGTTTTCTGTTGGTAGTTGAATGCGGCGGCGACTTTGCCCTGGAGCTGGAGCGTGAGGGTGTCCACCGCCCGGGCGTTCAGGTAGTGCATTTCGGTGCGGGTCCGCAGCAGAAAATCATAGCCGCTTTCGAGCAGGCGGCGTTCGGTTTCGCGCAGGACTTTGGCCTCGACCAGCTTGGCGGTCGTCATGATCCCGAGTTTGAAATGGGCGATCCAGAGGAGGCTCTGGTAATCGCGGAGGCCGCCGATCCCGTTTTTGACGTTCGGTTCCTGGAGGAACACGCTCGAGCCGTGCTTGATCCGGAGCTCCGCCTGGTTGGTCAGCCGCCAGGCGATGTATTCCTTTTCGCGCCCGCGGACGCAATCCGCCTGGAAACGCTCCTTGAAGAGGTTGAAGATCTCGCGCTCGCCGGCCAGGAACCTGGACTCGAGCATCGAGGTCTTCGTGATCATGTCCTCGTTGGCTTTCCTGATGGCCTGTGGGATCGTGCGCGTCGCGTGCCCGACCTTGAACCCGAGATCCCAGAGGACCACGAGAGTTTGCCGGATGATGTCCTCGACCGCTTTGTCCTGTTTGGTGCCGCTCTGGAGAAAAAGGATGTCGACGTCGCTGAACGGCGTGAGCTCCCGTCGGCCATATCCCCCGAAGGCCGCGACGCAGAGCCTGCCGGAGAGACCTTTGGGAGCCAGCGAGTCGACCACGCCCGCGAAGAGTTCCCGGAAAAGGATGTCGACGAGGTCGGATCGCTGCCGGGTGATCTCCCTTCCTCCTCCGCCCGCGTTGTGCCACATCCGGAGCCGTTGCTCCTCCACTTTCCGGAAGCCTTTGAAAATGGTGGTCGGATCATCCCGTTTCCGGCTCGTGCGTTCCGAGAGGGCGCGCGCGGTTTGTTCAAGTTTTTGCTCGTGGGGTGAAATCATGGTTCCGGTGCGCGGATCACGATTTCGACGCGTCGGTTGATCTGCTGCTGTTCGATGGATCCATCCCCGGGGGAGAGGAGGCGGGATTTTCCGTAGCCGACCGTCTGGATGGAGTCGGCGGGGAGGCCCATGCCTCCGGTGAGCCAGGCCTTGACCGAATCGGCGCGTTTGCGGCTGAGTTCCAGATTGTATTCGTCGGAGCCGAAGGAATCGGTGTGGCCTTCGATGACGAAGCGGGCACCGGGGTTTCGCTGGATGAGAAGGCCGAGTTTCCGAAGGCTGGCGAGGGCTTCGATGCGGAGGTCGGGAGAATCGTAGTCGAAGAGCAGGTCGGTGGGCATCAGGATCGGGGCGGTCTCCGGGGTGAGGGGGCCGGTCTGGGCCAGCAGATCGTCGAGGTTGCTGAACCCGTTTTCCGGGCCGGGAGCGCCACCCCCGGAGGATTTCACGCCTTTCTCGAATCCGGGGCCCGGCAGTTGGACTGCGGGATTTTCGCTCAGGGAAGGTTTTTCGGAGAGCAGCTCGCTGGCCGGGGATTTGTCGTCCGGGAATGCGGCCTCCTTCGAGTGCAGGGATTGGAGCGAGCCGGTGAGGGACGGGGCGGAAAGCTGCGGGCTCTCGGAAAGGATCGATCTGTCGAGTTTCGGTGCCGGGGGCAGAGTCGGCTGGTTGCCGGAAAATTTTCCCAGGGCGACCTGTTCGTCGGGGAGCTTCACGGCAACCGGAGCGGCTGCGGCGCGCTTGGTTTCGGCGGGCGCGGGGTTGAGCAGCCGGGGGTCGAGGTCCGGGCTGGCAAGCTGGAACCGGCGGGGCGGGTTGGGGTCGTAGTCCACGCCGCTCAGCGGGTTGATTTTCATGTGGTTCGACCACATCCAGAAGAGGGCGTGCAGGAGCAGCGACAGGACCAGGGCGGGGAGAATCCAGGGCCTGATGCCGGTGCTGGAAGAGCCGAGATCGAGAGTGCGCGAGCGCCGGTTCATGGGTTTATCCTACAGGCGCGTTTGGAAAATATCCATCAGAGGCTGAGAAAATTCGCGCGGTTTTTCCAGCGGCAGAAATGATCCCCCCGCGTCGAAGGCGTGATTCCCCGATTCACTTCTCCCCCTCGGCAAGCCTCATTGACTGTCGGCTTTTGTCTCTTCGGGAAATTCCAGCGCGGCGATATCTTCATAAACTCTGGCTGCGGATGGAACCTGCAGAAGCATGCTCCAATTTTCGATGAAATCAGGAACTCGGGCGCGATGCTCGGGAAAGTGGAATTTCTTCCGCCTTCTCCCCTTCCATTCGCTGGCTGCAATGAGAAGTTCCTTCAAAACCTCTTTGGGATCCGGGATCCCTTCCAAGTTTCTGATGGAGGGCATCCGAAGCGCGATTCGTCCGCTTGGATTGCCGGATGCGCCGCGAATGGCTGCCTCGGAAATCAGGAGCCATGCTTCGGTCATCCGAACCGGAACCACAGGAATTGGAACGGGGGACGCTGTCACTTTGACTTCGGAAAACGCCGATGCGATCTCGTTCCGCCGTTTGTCAGGGGATTCCTTTTCCGCGTCCCGGTGAATAAACAGAACGTCTGCGGGGAAAAGTTCCAGCGCCGCGCGCATGCGACCAGCGAGTCCTTTCGGCTTTTGAGGCAGGTTTTGCACCTCTGCGGCCTGTCCGATCCACTCGATATTTCCGTGATGTTGGGACAGCATCCACCTCAGAACAGAAAGAAGTGCCCGGTCGGATGTTCCGTCGGCCAGCAGGGTAAACTTCTTCATTCCGGGGTTTTCTCAAGATTCGGGAGCAGCATCTGCAAATCCTCCCGATCCACCACCCGCCGGGAATTTCTCTGGTCTTTGGAATTTGCCTGAATGGGGTTCAGGTAGGGCAGAAGCAAACCGCGCGAGATCGCGTCGCCCGTGACTTCCTGTCTCCATGTCTTTGGCAAGCCGATGAATGTGGGCACTTGGATGAGCCTTTCCTCGTATCTCCGAGCCCGGTCAACCACGATCATCAAACTGTCATCCGACACCTCCGAAACCACGAGCGGGGAGTGGGTGTTGATGATGATCTGCCGCAGGGGGTTGTCTTCGCCACACGCTTCCACCGGGTCCACGGCAATGTCCCGCAGGAGGGCGATCATGGCGGGGATGCGTTTCGGGTGGATGCCGTTCTCCGGCTCCTCGAGGCAAATGACGCCGGTCAGCAGCGGATCTTCTTCGAGAATGGCCAAAGCGAGGAATCGCAGGGTGCCATCGGAAAGCCCTCGGGCCGGGATGGCATTGCCCGAATGGTCGTTTACGACAATCGAGTAGGCTTCCCGCACCGCGTCCTCGTCGAGCTGGATGCTTTTCACGTTCTCAACCAATTCGGTGAGCCGTCCGGCGAGCCGGGCGGCAACCTGTCGGCCATCGGTCTTGGAATCAATCAAGCGGTGGAGCGTTGCGGGCATGTGACGCCCATGCACATCGATGGAAGTCGGCTCGTTGTAGCTGTCGGGTGCCCGGAGACTGGATGACTCCAGGGCGAGAAATCGCCAGGACTCCATTTCCCTCTTCGCGCAAAGCGCGGTGGGCGACTCCGAGGCGTTGGCCGTGGAGAGCACGGTGCGGGGAAGGTTCTTCGCCAGGGCCGGGAAGGGTTTGCCGGAACTCCCGCCATCCTGATGGCGCCGGATGACCCGCTCTCCGTCCTCTTCGATGGTGGAGATAAAATAATCCCGACGTCCTCCTCCTTCGCCCTTTTGCTTGAGGCTGGCACGCCAGGCCGGGGAGTTTTTGAAGTGCAGGAGCTTGGTGGCCTTGGTCCAGGGATGGTAGCCGAGCTGTTCTTTCACGATCTCCAGCGGCATGTTCGTTCCCGACATGGCTCGCTCCACAATGGAAAGCTCGTAGGTGAGAAATGTGAACGTGGCCCTTGCCGTCTGGTTCAAATCATCCTGCGCGGCGGGCGGCACGATCATCTCGACATAAAAATCGATCTGGCGTTTCCCCTTTTCGCCACCATGGCAGAAAATGTGCTCCGGGTTCGAGGCCTTGCCGCCGTCTCCCCGGATTGCCAGCGCCGCCTCAAGGATGGTCCGCGAGGCCGCAAGGCTCAAAAACTGGATGGCATCAAAGAGGTTCGACTTGCCGCTCCCGTTCGGCCCCGCAATGCAGGTGAACTCGCTGAAAGACAAATCCACATCCTGCAGGTTCTTGAAGCCGTTGATGTTAAGTCGTGTGATCATGGCGGCCCTCCTTGCGCGGTTCTGTGTGGTGAAAACTCATTTCGCAGAGGATTCGACGATCGCGATTTCTTCATCCTCCCCGGTCGCATCAAGGCTGCGCGTCGATGCCAGCGCAGATTCAATCAGTGCGATCTCGCCAGAGGTCAGGTCGAAGAAGGCATCCGGCACCTGCATGGTCTGCTTCTTCGACTCGTCAAAGCCGTTGCACAGTTCGTTGAGGAAATCGCGGAAGCGCCCCCGGTCGAAGGCGGCCTTGAAGGTGCTGGCGACGACACGTTGGGCGGTGGTTTTGTCCATCAAGGTTCGAGCGGGGCAGCCAAGTCGAGCCCATGAGGGGTAAAGAGCTTGAAATCTGCCGTATTGAGTGTGGCGAGCCGTGCTTTTTGGCTGATGGCGGTGGCGGCGATCATGGCATCCACCCGCAAGCGGCGCGAGCGTGCCACCGCATTGAAAAGCCGGGCGGCGATCACTGCCTGCGAGCCTTCAAACGGGATGATTCCCTTGGTGAGAAAAGCCAGCATCGTATTGATCTGAGCTGGCGACACCGGGCCGCAGAGAAACTCATACCAAGCGGGAGCTGGCGTGCAAAACGTCTCTCCGGCTTGGAACCAGGCGAGAATATGACGCGATTCCTGTCGGGCCTCTATCACTCCGCCAATCAGAAAATTTGTATCGAGGCAGATCACTCGCCCCTCCAATGCTTCCGATCTTCATACACTTCAGCGAGATAGGCATTTCCCTTTTCCAGATCAAGCCCACCGCCCGTGGCAAAAAGCTCTCGCAGCATGGCGGCGGGATCTGGCTTCTCTGTTTCGTTTTGTTTTTCCGCTTGCGCGACGGAACGACGGACGACTTCGGCCTGAGAAACCTGCCAGTGGGCGGCAAGCCGCTTGAGACGTTGGGCCGTGGTTGCATCCAGCGCAAAGGTCGTGCGGTGCGTCATGGTTTGCATACCATCTTTCATACCATTATTTTCTCAAACGTCAAGGCAAGTGGGAAGAAAGGATGACCTTGCGAGGCGCAAGCGTCAGAGGTTTAGCTTGGCCACAACGAGAAGCCCACGGAGGGTGAGGAGCGGGTCCACGGCATCGAAAAGCGATGATCCCGACGCGATGAGGGCGGCATCGCCGCCGGTGGCGATCACCTTCGGGCGTTTTTGCGGGAACGCCTCCTGTTTCACGCGGAAGATGATTTCCGAAACCAGGCCGCGATAGCCATACACAGCTCCGGAAATCATGGCGTCGCGCGTGGAGCGCCCGACGGCCGAGACCGGTTCGCTCAGCCTGATGAGCGGGAGCAGGGCCGTGCGGTCGTGCAGATATTCCGTCATGGCGTTGAGTCCCGGGGCGATGACGCCGCCGATGTAGTCGCCTCTCGCGGAGAGGACGTCGAAGGTCACCGCCGTGCCGAAATCCACGACGATGGCGGGAACCCCGTAATGAGCCTTGCAGCCTGCCGCGTTGGCCAGGCGGTCGGGTCCGATGCCGCGAGGCGAGGGGTAGTCGATGCCCACGCCGAGCGCGGTGTCGGGTCCGACCCAGCAGACCCCCGGACCGCAGGCGGCATCCACTTCGCGGTTTTTTTCCGGGACGACCGAGGCGGCGACGGTGCCCCGCAAGCCGTATCCCGCCGTGATCGCGCGGATCTGGTCCGAGTGAAGGGACTTGGTCGGGAGCCGGTGGACCCGCCCGACCCGCGTCCCCTGCGCCAGGGCGAGTTTGACGAAGGTGTTGCTGATGTCCACCAGCAACACGGCTTCCCTCGCAGGGGCTCCCGGAGGCCTATTTTTTGGCGGTCGGGGTCGCATTCCTTGGCCGGAGAGCGATCGGTTTTTTTCCCAGGTCGTGGTGGTCGACATCGTCCGGGACGCCCGCCGCGTTGACGAGCCCCTCTTCCTCGGGAGGAAGGAACGGTTTGAACCGCTGCTTGTCGATGGATTTCATGTAGGCTTCGTGGGCGTTCACGGCACCGGACATGAGCTGCTCCATGATCGCGTCGTCCATGAACTGCATGCCCTCGCCTTTTCCCGCGACGATCACGTCCTGGAGTTTCTGGGTCGCCCCCTCGCGGATGATGGCTGAGACCGCGTTGTTGACGACCAGGATTTCATTGACCGCGACACGGCCTTTTCCGTCCTGTTTTTTCATCAGGAGCTGCGCGACGACCCCGCGCAGCGAGGCGGAAAGCATGGTGCGGACCTGGGCCTGCTGGTCGCTCGGGAACACGTCGATCATGCGGTCGACGGTTTTCCGGGAGTTGTTCGTGTGCAGGGTGCCGAACACGAGCAGGCCGGTTTCCGCAGCGGTCAGCGCGAGCGAGATCGTCTCCAGGTCGCGCATTTCGCCCACGAGCACGATGTCCGCGTCCTCGCGCAAGGCGGCCTTGAGGCCGATGGGGAACGTGGGGGCATGTTCGGGCACCTCGCGCTGGGTGATGATGCACATCTTGTTGCGGTGCACGAATTCGATCGGCTCCTCGATGGTCACAATGTGGCGCGAGAAATGGCAGTTGATGTAGTCGATGAGGGCGGCCAGCGTCGTGCTTTTTCCGGATCCGGTGGGTCCCGTGACGAGCACGATCCCGCCGCGCATGTGCCCGAATGTCTTGATGACGGTCGGCACGCCAAGCTCCTCGAGGGTTTTGATTTTGGTGGGGATGATGCGGAAAACCGCCCCGTAGCCGTTCGTCTGCTTGAGGTAATTGCAGCGGAAACGGTTTTCCTCGTCCATTTCGTAGGCGAAGTCGAGGTCGCCGGTCTCCTCCAGTTTCTGCCACCTTCGCGGCCCGCAGATTTCCTGGAGCATGAAGCTCATTTCTTCATGGGTGAGCGCGGTTTCACGGATCGGCATGATCTCCCCGTGCCGGCGGATTTTCGGGGGCTGGCCCTCGCCCAAATGAAGGTCCGAGGCCCCGGTTTCGATGAGGACATCAAAAAATTGATTGATATAGGCCATGTCAGCGGTGTCCGGTGATCTGCAGCATCTGGTTCTTCTGGTCGGCCCGGTAGACCGCCTCTTCGGCGGAGATGATCCCGGCTTCGAACAGCTCGGTCAGCGAGTCGTCCATTAATTTCATCCCGAGCTTGCGCCCGGTCTGGATGATGCCCGGCAGCATGAAGGTCTTGGATTCGCGGATGACGTTGCCAACGGCCGGCGTGTTCATGAGGATCTCGATGGCGAGCGCGCGCCCGGTCCCGTCCGCGCGGGGGATGAGCTGCTGGGAAATGACCCCCCGCAGAGACTCGCTCACCATGATCCGGATCTGGTCGCGCTGGTCGGTCGGAAACACGTCGAGCACGCGGTCGAGGGTGCGTGCGGCATTGCTGGTGTGGAGGGTCCCGAGCACGAGGTGGCCGGTTTCGGAGGCGGTGATCGCCAGGGAGATCGTTTCCAGATCGCGCATTTCACCGACCATGATCACGTCCGGGTCCTCGCGCAGGGCGCCGCGGAGGGCGTTCCCGAAGGAGGCCGTGTGGGTGTGGACCTCGCGCTGTGTCACGTGGCAGCCTTTGGAAGGGATCACGTATTCGATCGGGTCTTCCAGGGTGATGATATGGTCATGCCGGTGGCGGTTGATCTCGTCGACGAGCGCGGCCAGCGTGGTGCTTTTTCCGCTGCCGACCGATCCGGTGACGAGCACCAGGCCGTTCTGGTATTGGGTGAGGAGCTTGAGTTGGGGTGGCAGGCCGAGCTCGTCCATGTCGCGGACGCGGCTGTTGATGATGCGAAACACGAGGTCGTGCCCGATGCGCTGGCGCACGACGCTCGTCCGGAAACGGCCGAGGCTGTTCGAGTAGGCAAAGTCCACATCCCCGCGTTCGGTGAGCTGCTGCTTCTGCTTGTCGTCCAGAAATCCCATGGCCAGGCGCTCGGTGTCCGCCGCAGTGAGAACCGGAGCCTGGTTCCAGATGGGTTCCAGGATCCCGTATCTCCGCCAGATCGGCTTCGAGTTCACGCTCAGATGGATGTCGGAAGCATCCGACTCCTTGCCGATCATGAGGTATTGGTCGACGTGGTCGAGCGTATGGATTTCCTGCTGCCCGGCGACCTCGGTTGTGGGGGATTCCTGACTCACGTTCGGATGCGTTTACCAGCCTGCGAAAAGCATTCCAAGTTTTTCCTCTGCCCGAGGCGGAATCCGCCCGTCACGGGCAATGCGGGGCACGCGATGCGCGGATTGCCGACGGGAACAACCTGAAACCGGAGAGCTATTTGCCTGCGGGAACCGGTTCGGCGGGAGCCAGTGCCTTGGCGAGCGAGGCCAGGCCTTTGTATTTTTTCCCGGTTTTCTTGACCATGCCGCGGGAAACGAGGTTCTGGAGCTTTTCGTAGGCGCGGAGGCGGAGCATTTCCTCGCCGCCACTGGCCGCATTGCGGGCCCGAAGGCGCTCGTGGACAACGTCAAACAGCTGCTTGAATTCAAACGAACTTTTCTTGGTGAGAACCGCAACCAACTCCTCGGTCACCAAATCCGGAAGACGACGAGAGAAAGCACTTTTCCGTTGCATAAGCATAAGAGTTGCATAATACCACAGGATTCCCGGTTGGCCAGCCAATTTTTTTTCCGCCCTGGGGCTTCCCGCCCAGAGCCGTCTCATCTGATTTTTTCATGGATAGGTAAACTGCGTGAGTTTTGCAGGAGTTCGGCGTGTAATGTAGTTCATGGAAAGCGTGGGAAAGCGAAGAAAAGTGGGGGAAAGTGGTCAAAAATGGTTGTCAGGGCGGGGTTGGTTGGAGGAAGGTATGCGAGAATGGAAGCGATCCTCCTCAAACTCATCGGGCAGCTCAACAGCAGCGTGTTCGTGCTGGTGGCGATCTTGGCGGTCGTCTTGATCCTGGCTTATAAAAGCGGGGCAATGATGACGGTGTTTTCGCATCACCAGAAGAAACTGGAGAAGTTCGACGGGCTCAGCGACAGACTGATCGAGGTAAAGACGAAGGTGGATCTCATCTACCAGAACACGATCCCGAACAAGGTTGTGGCGGCATCGAGCCCGATTGCGATCACCCCAACGGGACTCCAGATCGCGGAAACAATCAAAGCGGAAGATGTTTTTGAAAAATATGTCGGGCAGCTTTACGGGATCGTGGAGAAGGCGTCGCCGCAGAATGCCTACGACATCCAGGTGGCTTCGATGGCGGCCGCCAAAGAAAAGATGATGTCCTTGCTGGATGCCAACGAGATCAACACGATCAAGGCTGAGGCGTTTGCAAAGGGGCTGCTCGCAGAAGACATCATGGCGATCTTCGGGGTGCTCTTGCGCGACCACATCCTCAAAGCCAAGAGAATCCCAGTGACAGAGGTGGACAAGCACGCGAAGCCGTAGTGGAGCATGACTCAATATTGATGTTTTGAGACTTCCAGCTTGGACATCTTCGCAGCAGGGAATGCTGTGATTTACGTTTGCAATCTGTTTAAAACCAAGATGTTCCTTCTGTTTACGGCTATTCCGCCAATTTGAGACATCTTTTCCGGCAAGGCTCACGGTCGCTCCGTCCGGGAAGATTTTTCTTGTGGGAGCGGGCTTGTGTATTAGTTTCTCTAATGACATGAACTCACCCATTAAAGTTGCCGTGACCGGTGCCGCCGGTCAGATTGGATACGCCCTTCTTCCCCGCATTGCCTCCGGCGCGATGTTCGGACCGGACCAGCCGGTCATCCTCCAGCTGCTGGAGGTTCCGGTCGAAAAAGTGATGAAAGCCCTCGAGGGGGTGGCCATGGAGCTCGAGGACTGCGCCTTTCCGCTTCTGAAAGGGATCGTGCTCACCGATGACCCGACCGTCGGGTTCGGTGGTGCCAACTGGAGCCTGCTTGTCGGCGCGAAGCCGCGCGGGCCCGGCATGGAGCGCGCCGACCTGCTCAAGGACAACGGGAAGATCTTCACCGCGCAGGGCAGGATCATCGACGAGGTCGCGGCCGACAACGCCCGCGTCGCCGTGGTCGGCAACCCGGCGAACACGAACTGCATGATCGCCGCCAGCAAGGCCCGCCGTCTCACGCCCGACCGGTTTACCGCCATGGTCCGGCTCGACCAGAACCGCGCCCGGACGCAGCTCGCCAAGAGGGCCGGCGTCCAGACCACCGACGTCAAAGACATCTTTATCTTTGGCAACCACAGCCCCTCGATGTTCCCCGCATTCGGGCTGGCCAGCATCTCGGGGAAACCCGCTGCGGATGTGATCAAAGATGACGCCTGGCTGCAGGGGCCGTTCTGCGAGACGGTCGGCAAACGCGGCGCGGCGATCATCGCGGCCCGCGGAGCTTCCTCCGCAGCATCCGCCGCGAGCTCCCTCGTGGACCACGTCCGCGACCTCACCACCGTCGGGGCCATCCACTCGGTGGCCGTCAAATCCGACGGCCATTACGGGTTCGACCCCGAAGTCTGGGCCGGGCTCCCGGTGAAGACCACCGCCCCCGGTGCCTACGAAGTCCTCACGGGATTCGATCTCGATGCCTTCGCGAAATCGAAAATCGCCGCGACCAACAAGGAACTCGCGGAAGAGCGCGCGATGGTGGCCGACATGCTCGGCTGACGCCTGCGGGTTTATCCGGCGGGACGCATCCCTGCAAAACAGGGAGAAAAGGCGTCCCGCCTGTTTGGGGCCATGCTCAGGCGCTGCGGAGTTGATTGCAGCTTTCGGAGAGGCGCGGGCCTCAGAGGATTTTCAGCCGGGTCAGATCCTGCGAGTCCACGATGCCGATGGGTTCGTTGTCCGCGTTGACGACAACGAGGTCGTCAATGCGGTGCTGTTCGAGGATTTGCAGCACCTCTGCGGCCAGCTTGTCACCGGGGATCGAGATCGGGTTCCCCGTCATGAAATCGCCGACTTTTTTCCGGCCGATGTCGGGATTCTCCGGGAAGTGGCGGGAAAAGTCCCCGTGCGTGAAGATGCCGTCCAGTTTTCCGTCGCCCGAGACGATCACGGCGGCCCCGGCGCGTCTCGCCGTCATTCCGCGCACCGCGTCGAGGACGGTGTCGTCCGCCGAGAGGATCGCGAGTTCCGAAACCGGGCGCATGATCTGGTGGACGCGCAGGAGCAGGCCGCGCCCGAGGCTGCCGCCCGGGTGGTAGCGGGCGAAGTCCTCCTTCCGAAACCCGCGGGCCTCGAGCAGGGTCATCGCGAGGGCGTCTCCGAGCACGAGCATCGCCGTCGTGCTGGAAGATGGGGCGAGGTTGAGCGGGCAGGCTTCCTGCGACACCCGGACGTCGAGCACTGCGGACGAGGCCTTGGCCAGGGTCGAGTTGACATCGCCGGTGATCGCCAGGATGGGCAGGCCCATGCGGACGAATGACGGGAGCACGGCCAGCAACTCATCGGTTTCCCCGCTATAGCTCAGGGCCAGGACGACATCGCCTTCCGCCACCACGCCGAGATCGCCGTGCAGCGCGTTCAGGGAGTTGAGGACCACCGCAGGCGAGCCGGTGCTGGTCAGCGTCGCGGCGATTTTTTCCCCGATGTGGCCGGATTTTCCCACGCCGAGAATGACGACCTTCCCCCGGTTTTCAACGGCGGATTTGATCAGTTCGACCGCCCTGGAAAAATCGTCTCCGAGGCGGGCGCAGACGGCAGCGGCCTCCTGAAGTTCGATGTCGAAAACCCGGCGGGCACGTTCGAGGTAATCCATCGCGCCACCATGCGACAACCAGGCGCTCCCTGCAAAGCGCAAACCGCTACCGGAAATCCTCCGCCCGGGAACTGATGCCGCGCAAAAGCAGGAATCCCCCCGCCGTCGCCGCCAGGGCCGCCGCGCCGAGGATCACAAAACCCGGACGGTAGGCGACCACGTCGAACATCCTCCCGACAAGCACCGGCCCGGCGGAATTCGTGGCGACCATGCAGAAGCCGAGCAAGGTGAAATGGCCGGCGCGGTTCTCCGGCTTGGGGATCCCGCTGGTGAGCGCGTTCATGGCCCCCGAAAACCCGCTCCACGCCACGGACGCCATCGTGGTCGCGGCGAAGACGGTGACAACCCCGGGGAACATCGCGAGAGGGAAAAATGTGGCCGCCGACAAGGCGGGCCAGAGGAGCAGGGAATTCCGGGCCCCCCAGCGATCGGTGAGCCATCCGGCTGCGGGGCTGAGCGTGAGACGGGCGATCGATGCGGACATCGCGAGGTAGGCGGCCATCTGCGCCTCGAACTTCAGCTCCCGGAAGGCGAAGACGGTCGCGAAGATCGAGAGCTGGCCGACAAGCGGGGAGATCAGGCAGATCGCGAGCGTGAGCCGCAGGAATTTCGAGTCGCGCAGGAACGCCATCCACATGGCCTTGCCCCACGGGATCGGGGACCGTTCGACCGGGGTCGGCGGTTCTTTGGCGAAGAGGATGGCCGTGTCCGCGATCTGGCACAGAAGCCATGCGAGGACGAGCAGCGCGCCGAAGCCCTGTGGTTTTGGGAGCGCGACGAGCACCCATGCCGCGAATCCCCCCCCGGCAATCCCCAGCAATCCCCCCACACCCGAGGTGAGGCCGGCGAGGCGTCCGCGGAGGCGCATCGGGATACAGGCGGCGAAGAATTCCTGGTTCGGCAGCCCCCCGAACCCCGCCGCCACCTGTCCGGCGCACATCATCCAGATGATGAAGGCGACCATGACGGCCCCGCTGTTCGAGACCCCGGCCCACACCGCCACTCCCACGATCCCGGTGGGAAGCAGATAGAAAGTGTCCGCCACGTAAAGGTAGAATTTTTTGTGGCGGAATTTTCTCGTGATCCACGGGGACAGGAACATGCCGGGGAACATGGCGATGAGGACCCCCTGCACGATTCCGACCTGCGCGTTCGTCGCCCCGTAGTGGACCAGCAGGGGCTGGAGCACCACCATCACCTCGGCCGAGCCCATCGCGAAGATCGAGCCCATCCACACCAGGCAGGCAAAATTCCGGCGCACGTCGCGCGGCGAGAGTTCCTGGCTTGGCATGGCATCCATTGTGGTTTTGGGCGGGCGGGCGATGGGAAGATGGCGGGGACAAGAAGGCGTTCGCGGGTCCGCCCGTGCGGGCGCTGGTCCCCGCATTCCCGGCCGTCCCCCCCGACCGATCCTCCCGTGGTATGACGGATGTTTTCCGCAATGACAAGGAGCGGTTGAAATGCCTACGATCCCGGATGGCCTCGCACGAAATTGCTTTGTCGTATTGCCTGACGGGGCGGGTGTAAAACATAGTATTATTCCATGATCAAGACCATCAGCAAAATCGGCAACTCGCAGGGCATCATCTTCGATGTGGCGTTGCTGGAACTCGCGCGCATGAAAACCGGAGATCAGGTGAATGTCGAGATTCACGACGGCGGCACGATCACCCTCACTCCGCTGCGTCCGGGGCGTTCAAAAGCCGAGGTGTCCCGCGTCATCAGGGAGACGATGAAAGATTATGCCCGGACAATGAAAAAACTGGCATGAGCGCCACGCCGGATCATTGTTTTCACCTCTCGCTCGAGATTGTTCAGGAGATTCATGGGGAAGCGATCTTGCGTTTTGGCGGATCCGGCGGGCTGAGGGATTTGGCCTTGCTGGAGTCTGCGGTTGCAGCCCCGCAGGCGACATTTGGCGGTCGGTCACCTTGCAAGGATCTCGCCGAGGTCGCAGCGGCCTATTTGTTTTACCTCTGCTGCAACCATCCATTCCTCGATGGCAACAAGCGTGTGGCTCTGGGTTCATGCCTTGTCTTTCTCCGCCTCAATGGAGTTCAGGCGGCCGACGATGGACCGGAATGGGAAGATCTGACGCTCGGCGTTGCAGCCAGCGTCATTGATCGGGATGAAGTCACAGAACGCCTCCGGAATCTCCTGCCGGAAAATGCATGACCCCTCCAGCGAAGCCCGCCGGGTTTGAGGACCGCTGCAACATTTCGCAGGCGGCGTCTCCAACGACATGCCTCTGCCAGTCCAGTCCGGCCGCCGAAAAAATCGCATGCTTTCGCTCGCTTTTTCGCGGGCGCGATGACGTGTATGCCCGGAGGTTCGAGAACCCGCGTTCCGGCAAGTCCGGTTACGCCCCGGCCTGCGGGAACGAGTGGGTGCGCGGGGTTTGCGAGAAGCCGCGCATCAAATGCTCGGACTGCCCGAATCCCTGCTGGCTGGCTGTCACGGACGAAGTCGTCTGCGGACACCTTGCCGGGCGCGATGCGGGCGGCCGCCCGTTCGTCATGGGCCTTTATCCGATGCTTCGCGACGAGACGTGTTTTCTGCTCGCCGTGGATTTTGACGGGGAGGGATGGAGGGATGACGTGGCGGTTTTTTCCCGGATGTGCCGCGAGCGGGGAATGCCGGCGGCCATCGAGCGTTCGAGGTCGGGTGATGGTGCCCACGCCTGGTTTTTCTTTGCGGAGGCGATCCCGGCCACCCTCGCGCGCAAGCTCGGTTCGCACCTGCTCACCGAAACGATGGAATCGCGCCCGCATCTCGGGCTCGGCTCCTACGACCGGCTCTTCCCGAACCAGGACACGCTGCCTCGCGGCGGATTCGGGAATCTGATCGCGCTCCCCCTGCAAAAAGTCGCGCGGGTTCGCGGCAATTCCCTGTTTCTCGACGAACGGCTGGAGCCGCACGCCGACCAGTGGAAATTCCTCGGACAGATCGAAGCAATCCCGTTGCTGCAGGTCGCGGCGCTGATCGGGGAGGCCGAACGGCAAAACCGCGTGCTCGGGGTGCGCGTGGCTCCGGACGAGGAGTTCGCGCTGGCTCCCTGGCAGGCCCCGCCATCGCGCAGAGCCAAAGACCCCCCGATTTCCGATCCGCTGCCGGACGCGATCGAAGCAGTGTTTGCCGATCAGATTTATCTGCCGAAGGATGTCCTCCCAGCGGCATTGCGCAACCGGATCGTCCGCCTCGCGGCCTTCCAGAATCCTGAGTTCTACCGCGCGCAGGCGATGCGGCTCCCGACATTCGACAAGCCTCGCATCATCGCGTGCGCGGAGGACCACCACGGGCACATCGCCCTTCCGCGTGGGTGCCTGGACGACCTGCGGCAACTTTTCAAAACCCACAAAATCCGCCTCGATCTCCAAGACGAGCGCCAGGGAGGAACCCCGCTGGACGTGGAATTTTGCGGCGAACTCCGCCCCGGCCAGCACGCGGCTGCCGAAGCCATGCTCGCGCACGACACCGGCGTGCTCGCGGCGACGACCGCCTTTGGCAAAACCGTGCTGGCGGCGTGGCTCATCGCCCGCCGGGCGGTCAACACCCTCGTGCTGGTCCACCGTCAGCAACTCATGGAGCAATGGGTCGAACGGCTTTCCCAATTTCTTGGCGTTCCGGCAAAATCCATCGGAAGCTTTGGTGGCGGACGACGAAAACTCAATGGCTCGCTGGATGTCGCCCTGCTGCAATCGCTGGTGCGCAAGGGGACCGTGGACGATGATGTGGCGGGCTACGGGCACCTGGTCGTGGACGAGTGCCACCACCTCTCCGCGCGGAGTTTCGAACTCGTCGCCCGGCGCGCCAAGGCCAGGTATGTGGCCGGCCTCTCCGCCACCGTTGCGCGCAAGGACGGCCACCATCCCATCATCTTCATGCAATGCGGCCCGATCCGCCACCGGGTGGATGCGAAAGCCCAGGCGGCGGCCCGTCCGTTCGAACACCGCGTCATGGTCCGCCCAACCGCGTTCCGCGCCAGCGCGGAGCCGGACGCCGACGCGCGCATCGAATTTCAACAGCTCTGCGGAGACCTGGTCCATGACGGCCCCCGCAACGCCATGATCTGCGCCGATGTCTCCGCCTGTCTTCGCGAGGGCAGGCATCCGCTCGTGCTCACCGAGCGGACCGGGCACATGGATGTTCTCGCCGCCCTTCTCGCGCAATCCGGCGCATCGGTCTTCCGCTTGCAGGGGGGAATGGGGAAAAAGTCCATGCGGTTGGCGCTCGACGGCTTGGCGTCCGACCGTTCGAGCCTCGTTTTGCTTGCGACCGGGAAATTTGTCGGCGAGGGGTTCGACGACCCGCAGCTCGACACGTTATTCCTTGCCATGCCGGTTTCGTGGAGGGGAACGATCGCGCAATACGTCGGGCGGCTCCACCGGCTGCATGACGGAAAAACCGAAGCGCGCGTTTACGACTACGCCGATTTGAATGTCCCGATGCTGTCACGGATGTTCGACCGCCGGTGCGCGGGATACGAGGCGTCCGGGTATTCCCTGCTGCTGCCCGCCAGCGCGATCCCCGGCTGGCCGCCGGAGGTCCCGCTTCCGGTTGACCCGGAATGGAAACGTGACTACGCGGCCAGCGTGCGTCGCCTGATCCGCGACGGCGTGGACAACGAGTTGGCCGATCTCTTTGTGCGGGCTGCGATTTCCCCTCCGCCCGGAGCGCAGGGCATCGCCCGGGCACGCAGCGCCTCGGAAGCCTTTCTCTTCAGGCGGCTGGAATCGCTCCCGGCGACACGCGGAAAATTTCGTCTCAATGCCAGGCTGCCGATCCCTTTTGATCAGCAGGGGGGGCTGGAGGCGGACTTCCTCTCCGAAGACGCGAGGCTCGTTGTCGAACTCGATGGCCCCCAGCACCTCGCCGACGAGGAGGCCTGGAGGCGAGATCGAAGGAAGGATGCCCTGCTCCAGCAGCACGGGTATTTCATTCTCCGGTTTCTGGCGACCGACGCCGGCAAACAATTGGACCTGGTTTTGGACTCGATCCTCTCCGTCCTCACTGCCCGGCTTTGACAGATCGGTTCAAAAGAAATGACGTGCCCGGAACCTCTTCCGTTCGAAATGCGAGATTTGAATTGAACCGCGGCGGATTCCATGCCTTTTATTGCGTCATCACGCATATATGAAACCATCTTCCATGATCGTCGTTGGCTGCGCCGTTGCAGTGGCTTTGGCAGCTTGTCAGCAGACCGAGGAGGGGTCCTCGACCAAGGGCCGCAACCGGTTCGGCTACCATGGCACGGCGGAGGACCCGAACACCACAAAGTTCGCCACACCGACCCCCACCCCGGATGCCTATACGCAACCGACTCCTCCCCCGGAGGACACCCCGAAGGTGACCACGCCCACGCCCACGCCTGCCGCAACAACCGCAGCCCCGGCGCGCGAGATGCCTTACGGCACTCCGGTTCCCGGGAAGCCTGGTTTTGTGACGAGCCCCCACTCGCCTTACGCCGGATATGTGGACGTGCGCGGGTTCCCTCCCGGCACCGAGGTGAAATGCCCTTATTCGGGTAAGATCTTTCTGGTGCCCTGAGCCGGTCCGTCGCGATTCTTGGTCCCGGCCTGATCGGGGGATCGCTTGCGATGGCGATGCACCGCGGCCCTTCACCTTGGGAAGTTTCGCTTTGGACGCGGCGCGAAGCGTCGGTTTCCGCCGTGTCGGCGGTGCTGCCGCGATGCCGGGTCTCGAATGATTTGAAGACTGCTGTCGAGGGCGCGGAGATCGTCGTGCTTTGCACCTCGCCGCACGCGATTGCGGGTTCGGGCCGCTCGCTGGCAGAGATCATCCCCGCATCGACCCCGGTCACCGACGCGGGAAGCGTCAAAACCCGGATTGTCGCCGCATTGGAAGTGTCGCTGGGAGGGCGCTTCATCGGGGCGCACCCGATGGCGGGGTCCGAGCAGAGCGGCATCTCCGCCGCCAGGCCGGATCTGTTCGACGGGGCCGTTTGCATCATCACGCCAACCCCGCAATCCAACCCGCAGGCGCTCGATCGGGTCCGGGGATTTTGGAGGGAGGCGGGCTGCCGACTCGCCGAGATGTCTCCGGCCGCCCATGACAAGGCCGTCGCGCGGATCAGCCACCTCCCCCACGCGGTGGCGGCGGCGCTCGTGCAGGCCGCCATTTCAAAAAACCCGGAATTCGGCGCGCTCGCCGGGACCGGATACCGCGACACGACCCGCATCGCGACCGGTCCAGAGGCGATGTGGGGCGAGATCTTTCTGGACAACCGGGAGGAACTCCTCGCCGCCATCGCCGACTTGCAAACCCACATCGGGGAGTTGAAAAACGCGCTCTCACGGGGCGAACGGGAGGCGGTGGAATCATTCCTCCGCGCGGCTGGAACCCTGCGGGCCCGGGAAATCGGATGAAATCCTCCTCCAAGAACACGCTCAAAGTCCGGCGCGCCCCGGCGATCGAAACGGAGCTGACGGTCCCCGGTGACAAGAGCATTTCCCATCGCGCGATCCTCCTCTCGGCGATCTCCAACGGGCGCTGCGCGATCACCAATTTTCTCGAGGGCGAAGACTGCCGCAGCACGGCGAAAGCCATGAGGCAACTGGGCGTCGAGATCGAAACGCCCGAGCCCGGGACAGTCGTCGTCGAGGGCAACCGCGGGGTCTTTCGCGCCCCCTCCGAGGACATCGATTGCGGGAACTCGGGCACGACGATGCGGCTCATGTCGGGCCTGCTCGCAGCGCAGGGCTTCCGCTGCCGCCTGACCGGTGATTCCTCGTTGTCGAAGCGACCGATGCGCCGCGTGATTTGCCCGCTTCAGGAAATGGGGGCGCGGCTTTCCGCCGAGGGGGTCAGGCAATGCCCGCCGCTCGTCGTCGAGGGCGGTCCGCTGACCGGCATCACCTACCGGCTTCCGGTCGCGAGCGCCCAGGTGAAGAGCGCCGTCCTCCTTGCCGGGCTGTTCGCCAAGGGCGAAACCACTGTCGTCGAGACCACCCGCTCGCGCGACCACACCGAGCGGATGTTCGAGTATTACCTGATCAAGTTCCTCCGCGAGGACGTGTGGGAAGGGGATTCGCCAACGGGCCGAAAACTCCAGGAATCCCGCATCACCGTCAAGGGCGGGCAGATCCCGGAATCCCGCGACTTTCATGTGCCGGGCGACATCTCAAGCGCGGCCTTCTGGCTCGTCGCCGCAGCCGCCCAGCCGGGATCCCAGCTGATCGTGAAAGATGTCGGGCTCAACCCCACCCGCACGGGCCTCCTCGACGTGCTGGTCCGCATGGGGGCCCGCATCCGCGAGGTCGTCGAAAGCTCCCCGCACGGCGAACCTTCGGGGACCATCGACATCAAAGGCTGCAAACTGCACGGGACCGAAATCCAGGGCGCGGAAATCCCGAATGTGATCGATGAAATCCCCATCCTCGCCGTGGCGGCGGCTCTGGCAGATGGGCGGACGCTCATCCGTGACGCGGCCGAGCTGAGGGTCAAGGAAACCGACCGGATCGCAGCCGTTGCCGCGAACCTCCGGGCGATGGGCGTCGAGGTCGAGGAATTCCCGGACGGGATGGCGATCACCGGCGGACGCCCGCTCAAAGGCGCGAAACTCAAAAGCTTCGGCGACCACCGGATCGCCATGGCGTTCGCTGTTGCCGGCTTGTTTGCCGCAGGCGATACCGTCATCGAGGACACCGCCTGCGTGCAGACCTCGTATCCGGGGTTTGAAGCGACCCTCCGGCTCATCCAAAAAGGAAAAGGCATCGGGAGACGCACCCCGGTCATTTCCTCGCTGGGCTCAAAAGCCCGCGGGAGAAAGAGCGGGGAGCCATGAGCGTGGTCGCCATCGACGGGCCCGCCGCTTCGGGAAAGAGCAGCGTCTCTCGCCGGCTGGCGAAACGGCTCGGCTTCGTCTACGTGAACTCCGGCACCATGTATCGGGCGATCACGTGGGAGGTCCTCCGCCAGGGTGCCGACACCGCGTCCGCGCCGGAAGTGGCGGAGGCGCTGTCCGGTTCGGATATTCTGTGCGGGATCGGGGACAACGACGAATCGTTCATCCGCATCAACAGCCGGATCCCGGATGCCGCCTTGAGGGACAGCCGCGTCAACCTGCATGTCTCCCTCGTCTCGGCGGTCCCGGCGGTCCGCGACCTGGTCTCGGCCCGCCTCCGCCTCCTGGCGAAAGGCCGGGATGTCGTGATGGAGGGCCGCGACATCGGGTCGGCGGTCTTCCCCGGAACCCCTTACAAATTCTACCTCGATGCCCCGCCCGACATCCGCCGCAAGCGCCGGGCGGCTGAAGGGCAGTCGGACGAGATCGATGCCCGCGACAAAATGGATTCCTCGCGGAAGGACGCCCCACTCATGATCGCCGGGGACGCGCGGGTCGTCGACACGTCCCACCTCACGCTCGACGGCGTCGTGGAGGCGATCCTGGACATCCTGCGCCCTCTCGGGATCACGCCGCGATGACGATCATCTACAACATTTTTTACAATCTGGCCAAGCTGCTGGCGCGGGTCTTTTTCCGCATGCGCGTCGTGCATCCCGAGCGCATGATCGAGACCGGCCCGCTCATTCTGGCCGTGAACCACGCGAGTTTTTTTGATCCTCCCCTCGCCGGGATCTGCAGCAGGCGGGGGGTCTTTTACCTCGCCCGCAAGACGCTTCTCGAGTGGCCGTTCTTCGGTCCGCTCTTTCCGGCGATGAACGTCATCCCGGTCGAGCGCGACGGCAACGACATGTCCGCGCTCCGCGAGGTCATCAAAAAAATCCGGGAAGGCAACGGGGTGGTCCTTTTTCCCGAAGGGACGCGCTCGAAAGACGGGAACCTCCAGCCTGCGCGGGCGGGCATCGGCCTCGTGATCGCCAAGACCGGGGCCCCCGTGCTCCCGATGCGGATCTTCGGTGCCTACGACGCGTTTCCAAAAAACGGCAAACGCCTCCACTTTCCGCAGATCACCGTCGTCATCGGCGAACCGCTCTTTTTCTCACGGGAAGACACCGCCCCCGGGACGCGCGAAACGTACCAGTTGCTGAGCGATCGCGTGATGGGAGCGATCGCCGCGCTCCAGATCGAATGAGGCGGGATAGCGAGCCTCCTCCCAACCCGGATGTTTCACCGGAGCCTCGGCCTCCCGAGCACGGGCGATCTCCCGGCGCGGGTCATGCAATCGGCATTGTCAACAAGCCCTGTCGCACGATCGGGATGATCATCTGTTTGGCGGCCCACACTAGCGATTGCCAGTCACAATCTCGGGCAGAGGGGGATCCGCCGGATTGGGGACGAGAGGGTCGGGAACCGAAAAATTTGGCTCGCCTGCGGTCCTGTTTTCCTCCTCCGCCCCGGCACCGAAGCGGACGTGGAGGACGGCATTCCGGATGAAGACGGGTTGGCCTGTTTCGGTTCCGGACCGCTTCAACACCAGGACGAGCGAATTTTCCCCGGCGAGCCAGAGGCGGGCCGGGAGAAAGACGTAACCGCTCCGCCATCCGGCCATCACCAGCCGTCCGAGGCTGTCTGGAACGAGCGCCGGATCGTCGAGACGGAACTGGGAAAACCCCAGTTGTCCGACGGAAATCGAGTTGCCCCGGACCTGGATCGTGGCCTCGGGGTCGAGGCCGAGGACATCGAGTTTCAGCAACGCGCCATCGACGGCTCCCTGGATGGGGGCGATGAACTCGATTTCCTCGTCCAGCGCCTGCACCGGGGCCGAGAGTTCGGCTTCGACAACCGCCCCGCGGCGGATGTCCCCGCTCAGGGGAAGGTTTCGCCTGCCATCCACTTCGGTGCGCTCGAAAACCCGAAGGGCTTCGTCGACGAGAACCGGATCGGTGCCGCCGCCGAGAACCGCCAGCGGGTCTTCGCGGGCCGGGCGGACGGCGAGGCTGACGAGTTTGTCGAATTTTGCGTAATAAGAAACCAGCAGAACCCCTCCCTCGCGGGTCAGGGATTGCGGGAGGAGAATGGTCCTGGCATTGAGGCCGAGGGAGGCACCCATTTCCCCAAGCCCTTGGGAAATGGTGGTCGTCGAGCCATCCGGTGCCCGCCATTCCACGGCGGGGCCTCCATCGCCACAGTCGTCGAACACGGCGGTCAGCGCATAAACTTCGACGGCAGGGACCGCCCAGAGCGCCGGCAAGGGAATTTCGATCGTCGCGGTCTCCGGGCGGACAGCTGCCGGGCTTTGCATCCAACCCGGCAGGGGGCTCATCTGCAGGGACGGCTTCAACGAAAGGACAAACGGCGCGAAATTGCGCCCGGTGTCCAGCGAAGGATCGCTCGTCGCGGCGAAGGCGGATGCGGACGGGAGAAACCCCGTCAACAGCAAGGCCAGCAATATCCGCTCGAATCCGCGCATCGCCCCGCACTTAACCCGAAAAACCGGCAGAGGGGAAACAAAATAGCGGCATTTGCGGGGCTAATACGACCCCTCGACCCGGGCCGCGACGTCGCGGTACCCGTAATCGATTTCGTAAATCTGTTTCATGCAGGCGACGGATTTTTCTTTGTCGCCCATCTTGTCGTAGACGAGGCCCAGGTTGTAAACGACGTCTTTCTTGACGGCATCCATCAAGGTCAGTTCCGAGGCGGCATCCGAGAGGGTTTTTGCCGCAAGGTCATACATCGCGCGCGCGGTGAAGCACTGGCCGAGGAGACACATGGAACGGATGCGGGCGTTCGGGTTCATCCTCGCCTTTTGGAGCTCGGGAATCGCCTCCTGGTAGCGGTGCAGGCTCACGAGGATCTCGCCGAGGTCGTAACGGAACTGCAGGTCGGTCGGGTTTCGCTCCACCCGCCGGTTCGCCTCGTCGAGAAGCAGTTCGGCGCGCTGGAGCGCGAGGGAATCCAGCTCCGCTTTGTATTGGGCGGCCTCCTCGGAGCCGGGGTTCGCGGCGATAAAATCCTCGCGGGCACTGATCGCGACATCGAACTGCTTGAGGCGGAGATCCGCCGCTTTGCGAACGAGCGCCTGGTCGGAATTCCCGGTCAGGCTGGCGGCGTAATTATACCAGCTCGTGGCGTTTTCGTAATCTTCCTTTTGCTCGCAAAGCTCCGCGATTTTCCTTGCGGCGTCCACGCTGTCCGGCTCGCGCTCGATTCTTTCGCGCAGCCCTTCGAGGAGCTGATCGATCATGTCGTCGCTGCGGACGACCCGCGATTGTTGTTCCAGCGAGACGGCCTGGTCCTTGTCCTTGATGAGATCGCGGTAGGTGGCGTCCTCGCGCTCCCACCCGCCCTTTTGCATCGAGGCGGCGGCCGAGGCATCTTTTCCGCCCTTGATGGCGGCCAGATCATTCGGGGTGATCTCCGTGATCCTGTTGTAAATTTCGACCGCCTTCTGGGGATTCCCCTGCTGCATGTGATGCCTGGCGAGTTCGTGCAGGACTTTTGTCTCGCGGGGAGCTCCCTCGATGATCGTCTCCAGGGCGAACGCCGCGACCTCCGGGATATTCGCGGCGATGGCCGCTTCCCGGAGGAGCTGGTTCACCTGCGGGTTGTAGGGGTCGGTCTCGAGAATTTTTTCCGCCGCGTCCATGGCCGCAGCAGGGTCCTTTTTGATGAGTCCCTGCACTTTCATCGTGCTGAATGACGCGCTGGAGAGGCCGCCGAGCATCCCTTTTTTGCCCGCGTGTTTGGCAATGGCGGCCTTGCGGGCAAGCTGGCGCCCGGCCAGGAACTCGGGGTTCGCCTTCAGGAGCGGCTGGAGGAGCTGCACGGCATAACCGAAATTCCGGAGCTGCATGGCACTCATCGCCTTGAGCCACGTTGCACGAAATTGTTCGGGGAGATCCTTCTCGGTCTTGACTGCCATAGGAGGTGCTGACTTTAGCGACCTGCCGCCGGTTCATCAAGTCCCGCTGTGGGGAGATTTTTCCGGTGGGGCGGGAGGGAGGAGTTGCATCAGTTTCGAGAAATCCCCCCGCACGTTCTCCGGATAATTTTCAGGCCCGTGTTCGAAAAGGACCACGAAAAGGAATGTCATGACAGCCACGAGGGCTATCCGGATTGTGAAGGCGAGCAGCGAGGTGATCATGTCAGAAGGGATGGTTGGATGGAAAATCCGCGTTTGAGGGTGTCGCCGGGCGGGATCACCTGGATGCCCGCCTTTTTTTCAAAAACCCCCTTGTCGCCCAAAGCCAGGCTCACCATTTCCGCCCCGGTGCGGGCGATGCGCACACGCAGCCCGCCGGACTCCATCTCGTCCAGTGTTCTGCCGTCCTGCCGCAGGATTCGAAATTTCATGGGTTTCGGGGATCACATCACAGGTCTTGCGGAATTTCAAACTCCGCGTGAAACTCGTTCGCATGGCCAGGCTCCGCGAGGAAGATCTCGTCCAAATTTTTCACCGCTCCAGCGGGCCGGGGGGGCAGCACGTCAACAAGGTTTCCACCGCCGTCACCCTGAAACACCTCCCGACCGGGCTCGTCGTCACCGCCTCGGATTCCCGATCCCAGTCCCAGAATCGCGCGCTCGCCCGCGCCCGCCTCGAAGAAAAATTGGCGGAGGCCGCGCGCCGGAAAAAACTCGCCTCCCTGGCGGAAGCCTCCCGGGAACGCCGCCGAAAGGCCAGGAGATCGAAGGGTGCCAAGGCCCGCATGGTGGAGTCGAAGCGAAGGCGGGCGGAGACGAAAACCCTGCGCGGAAAAATCCGCCCGAGCATCTGAGCCGCTCCACCGCCGTCCGGCCCCCCCTCAGATTTCGAAGTCCTCCGGCAAGTCCACGCCGAGAAAATCCACCGCCGCATCCCATGTGCTGAAAACCGAACTGGGGGTGATCAGCGAGATCCCCTTGCTGATGAGCATCGCCAGGGCGGTCCCGGCCGGACCGGAGGCGATGATCGCCGCGTATCCCATCACGCCGTCGGCGACCGCCATCATGGAATGGCAGAGCGCCGTCACCTCGCCCATCCCGATCTTGAGCGCGGCGCGCGTGAAATCCACCAGCAGGTGAAAAGCCCGGTCGAACAAAGGATCGGACCAGATTTTTTTCAAAAGCTTCAGGATGTCTTCCAAACCCGTCGGCCCCACGAACCGCCCGATGATCAATTTCTTTTCCGGAAGGATGAGGTAGGACGCGGACATTGCAAAAGGCGGGACGCTACAAAGTCCCGCTGGCTCCGACAAGCGCGAACGCGCGTCACATTTTCCTCCGCAGCTTCCGCAGCGCGATGCGCGCGGCCTCGTCCGTCTCCTCGACGCGGAGCGCGAGGCAGCCGCCAAGATACAGCAGCGAAGCCGTTCCCATCGTGGCAAAAAGGACAACGGCGTTCTGCCAGAAACCCGGCATCGGAAATACCGCCGGGGCAAAATGGATTCCGGCCCAACAGGCGGCCCCGAGCGGCACGGACGCGAGGGCGCACCGCGCGAGGGCGAGGAGGAAGCGGCGGCTTTCCAGCGTGCCGACCGGCCCGAGCATCAGAAAATAGAGCGCGGAGAAATTCAGCGTCGCGCAGATCGTGGTCGAAAGCGCGAGCCCGCGGTGCCCGAGGTCCATTTTGAAAACGAAGACGTAGTTCAGGGCGAGGTTCAACGCGATGGAGGCGAAGCTGACGAGCATCGGCGTCCACTTGCGGTCGATGGCGTAAAACGCGGGGGAGAGAACCTTGATGCACGAGTAGGCGACGAGCCCGAGCGCGTAGAACTGCAATGCGGATCCGGTCTGCAGGGTGTCGTCGGCCCGGAATTCCCCGTGCTGGTAAATCAGGCCGATCACCGGATCGGCCAGGAACCAGAGCCCGACTGCGGCGGGCAGGGTCAGAAAAACCGCCAGCCGCATCGCCTTCCCGAGCGTGGGGCCGAACGCGCTCGTGTCCGATGCCGCCGCGATCCGGGACACCACCGGCAACGTGATCGTCGCCACCGCCACCCCGAACACCCCGATCGGCAACTGCATCAAACGGAACGCGCTGTTGAGCCAGGTCACCGCCTCTTTGCCCACGTAGGAGGCGAAGCTCGAGTTGATCAGCACGTTGATCTGGACGGCACTCGCCGCGATGACCGAGGGAACCATCAGGACCAGGATCCGCTTGATGCCCGGATCGCCCCAGCGGAAATCCGGACGGAACCGGAATCCCGCGCGCCTCAAGCTCGGAAGCTGGACGGCAAATTGGAGGAACCCGCCGACGAGGGTTCCGATGGAAAGCCCGATGAGCGCCTTCTGGCCGAACCCGGGATCGATCAGCCACCCGAAGAAGGCCCCGCCGGCGATGGAGCCGATGTTGAAAAAGCTCGATGCCATCGCGGGTGCGGCGAACACATTCCGCGAGTTCAGCATCCCCATCACCAGAGCCGCCAGCGAAACGAGCAGGATGAACGGATACATGATCTGGGTGAGCAGGATCGTGACTGCGGCGTCCTGGGCTTCAAAACCGGGTGCCAGCACGCCGATCAACTGCTTCGCAAACACGATGCCAAGCACGCTGACAACGCTCATGAAGACCGCCGCGAGCGTCATCATTTTCGAAGCGAGAACCCAGGCGGACGACTCGCCGTCCTTTTGGATCCGCTGCGAGAACACCGTCACAAATGCCGTCGAGAGAGCCCCCTCGGCAAAGAGGTCGCGGAGGAGGTTGGGCGCACGGAACGCGATCAGAAACAGCCCCATCGACGCCGTGCCGAACAGCGAGTTGAAAAGCACCTCGCGCGCCAGGCCGAGCACGCGGCTGCACATCACGGCGGCCGCGATGATCCCGCTGGCCCTGGTATCGAGTTTCTGGCTCATCGTGCCGACGCCTTGCGCAGGCGCTCCATGATGGCCGCCCCGAGGCCGTTTTCCGGCACGGGTTCGGCGACGATCCCATCGAGCCCGGCTTGATCCAGCCGCCGCATCGCCCCGTAGAGGTTCACGCCCGCTTCGCGGAGATCCTGGTTGCGCGTGAGGTGCTCCACTTTGTCGAACCCCTCGCCGGGGGAGTTCCAGGAGAGAAGCCCAATGGATGGTGGGGTGGGGCGACCGTCCCGGTTGCCTGCCTGTTGGGTGAACAGCAGGCGGGACGCCTGCTCCACGGGCGGCCCGATCCTCATCGGTGTCCTCGGAGCATAGTGGCTGGGCAGACCACCGGGCGCGGAGATCCCCGGCACGGCACCGCAGACCGGGCCGAACGGCATCAGTTCCTCCACCGTGACCGGGCCGTTCCGCAGGATGTGAAACCCCTCGTCGCGGACCAGGACGATCGTGGACTCGATGCCGTGGGCGCATGGACCCCCGTCCAGGATGAGGGGGATTCGCCCGCCCAGTTCCGCGAACACATCCGCCGCACATGTGGGGCTGATCCGCCCGAACCGGTTCGCGCTGGGCGCGGCGACCGGCTTTCCAAACGCCTTCAAAACCGCCTGGAAAACCGGATGGGAACTCATGCGGATCGCCACGGTCTCCTGCCCTGCCGTCACGAGGTCGGGAACGATCTCCCGGCGCGGAAGCACGAGGGTCAACGGGCCGGGCCAGAAATGTTCCGCCAGCCGGCGGGCGGTCCCCGGAACGACCGCCAGCCGGTCCAGCCAATCGATCCCGGGGATGTGGACGATCAGGGGATCGCTCAACGGGCGGTCTTTGGCCTCGAAGATTTTCAGGCAGGCTGCGGGATCGAGCGCGTCCGCCCCGAGCCCGTAAACCGTCTCCGTGGGGATCGCCACAAGCCCGCCCCCAGCCAGAAGTGTGGCGGCCGCCTGGATTCCCTCTCCTGCGGCGGCGACGCGCGTCTCGGCTTTCGATGTGCTCAACTCGGTTTTCCGGGGAGGGCGGTTCGTGACGCACAAACATCGGGCAGCCCGTTTCGAACACTCGGGTGGTCGCGGGCCGGTGTCTCGACCCCGGCCGGAAGCGAAGGCGGCTGGATTTTCATGTTTGTGACGAAATTGTTACCTAACAACCGTTGACTCCCACGCGGCGGAATTTACCACTGCGGGCGCGAGGTGTTGTTCTGCCCCGCAGAAATACCAGACACCGCATGCCAAGAGGAACAGTAAAGTGGTTCAACGACAAAAAGGGATTTGGGTTTATTGTGGACCCAGAAACCTGCGAGGACGTTTTTGTCCATTACAGCGCCATCGCCTCCGAAGGCTACCGCTCGCTCAAAGACGGGGACGCCGTGGAATACGAGGTCGAGACCGACCAAAAAGGCTCGCGCGCCAAAAAGGTCGTGAGATTATGACCGGGTGCTTCCAAACATCGTTCTGATCGGCTTCATGGGCTGCGGGAAATCGTCCGTCGGCCGACGTCTCGCGTCCCTGACCGGGCACCGGTTTGTGGACACCGACGAGCTCGTGGCCCAGGCCGAAAACAAAAGCATCACAGAGATTTTTGCGTCCGGCGGGGAGGAGGTTTTCCGGGAGATCGAGGGGCGGGTGCTCGCCGATCTGGTCGGCGTGGCGGGAATCGTCCTGGCCACCGGAGGCGGCGCGGTCCTGCGCGAAGCCAACCGGGTCGCCATGAAAAAAATCGGGGCGGTCGCCTGGCTGGACGCCGATCCGGACGCGCTTTTCGAACGCGCCTCACGCAGCCAGAGGCGCCCGCTCCTCCAGACCGAAAACCCCAGAAAAACCTTCGGCGATCTCCTCGCCTCGAGACGCGCGATTTACGAGGCGGCCGCGGATTTCCGCCTGGATTCGACCGGCCTCGCCCACGATGACGTCGCCCGGAACATCCTGGAGCGGACGATGCGGCTCCAAGCCCGGTGAACACCCGATTTCAGACATCCCGACGTTACGCGCAGGGCCAATACCCAGACTAAAGCAACCCGCTTAAAAAAAGAAAGTTAGGCGCAAATTCTGGACAAGCAGCCCAAAGTTTTTTATCGCTCTGGCGATGAAAAAAGCAGTCAACCCGCCGATC
>Ga0172380_10002006_pt1 | contig 33229 bp, 37 predicted proteins | sample Leawe162metaG_FD_119747 | JGI IMG/M metagenome (GOLD analysis project Ga0172380, IMG submission 119747) | Leachate microbial communities from a municipal landfill in Southern Ontario, Canada - Leachate well 162 metaG | ecosystem: Engineered > Solid waste > Landfill > Unclassified | place... | reverse complement strand
CCATCTAGCCTATTCTCAACTGAAAAGAAAGCATACCAAGCCCTTCGTGCCGCCGTTGTGGCAGACTATCGCGGCAAACTAGCAAGTATTGACAAGAAAATTTCAGAATTGTAGGCCATGACCACCGCCCAACTCGACCACCTGCGCAAGATCGACGCGCACCTTGCCAACCTCCTCGACATCGCCAAGAGGCGGACGCCGGGGAGGTGGAAAACCCGCAAAGGCAGCCGACACGGGTGCGACGTTGAGACCGACCGCCACGCCATCGCTCAATGCGACTTCTGCGGCGACAGTGAGGACGAGGCCAACGCCGCCTACATCGCCGCCTGCGCGGGCAACGCGGAGGCCGGGTGGGAGAGCACGCGGGCGGTCCTCCAGCTCGTCTTGCTGTACGACACTCACAAGCATTGGGATTTAGTTGGCATGTCCATCCTCGCCCAATGGCCGCTGGAAACGCTTGCAACGGCTAAAGTTTAACCCACAGTGTCGGCACCATGTCCGAACCCATCAAATACCCCAAGACCATCTCGTGGAAGACCATGCGTGATGAGGAGATTGCCAAGATCGTCGGCTGCCACCCCAACACCGTGCTGCGCCACCGCGCCGAGAAGGGCAAGCCCAAAGCGCCCCGCAAGCCCGGCAGCGGCAGCAAGCCGCGCATCCTCGACAGCAAGCTCGACCTCACCAAGACCGCCGCGTGGAACGCCAGGAAGCAAAAAGCACATCCCCAGTGGGTGGCCTATCGCATGCGGCTGCTCCGCGAGAAACTCAAACAGGACGACGCCACGTCCGACGACCAGGGGTTCTGGGGTAGTAATTGAAACGCTCGATACCACGACAGAAGCCTTAAAAACCTAGCACTATGGCCGAAGAAACCGACACCCAAAAACCGAGCATCGAGGCTGTTGAACCTGCATCCGCTGGTTCGACTTTGCCCGTTAATACGGAACTCGTGCGCTGTGACCAAGTGGGTTGCATGAACGGGGAATTTGCATGGCCTTCGAGCAAAGGCTGGTGTCCAAAATGCGGAGGAACCGGAAATCTTTTGCGCCGTAAGTCGAACGGAAAGGATCAGGCATGAGCGCGAACTTCGCCAACCGCCAGTCAGCATAACAACCTCAAACCATGACCTTCTTCAAAACCCTCTTCACTGAAAAGCTCGCCGCCATGCGGGCAGCGGCCCCACGCGCAACCCTGCGCATGCTTCACGAGAGCAACGGCTTCTCCCTCTACCTCGACGAAGCCGTGGCCGCCCGCAAGGTGTCACAGCTTGGCACGTTGACCGACCACGCGGAAGACATCCTGGAGGACAGCGTGCCGGTCCTGTTCGTCCCGCTGGAGCAGACGATCAAGTTCGTTGAGGAGGTGACGCTGACGCACTCGGTCGCGTTCGTCGATGTGACGCTCGCCAACCGGGTCCACAATGCGAGGCACACCATGTACGCGTATTTTCCGAAGCGTGTGTCAGCCTCTCTGGGAGATGTCCAAAAACGCCTTGCCTGCCACGACGGTTGCAGCCGGTGGGGTGTTGAGGACATGTTTATTTTGCGAGGGATGTATGACAAACCGGAATCGGCACCAGAGACCAAAAACGCAGACGACGACTTTTGGGGTTGACGATCTGTCCGCGCCGTTTCAGTATAGTGAAACAATATGAGCCTCGACGACAAATTCGACATACGCGATTCTTTCCAGAAAGGTTTTGCGAAACTGGTGGCAGAGCACTTGGACAAGTGCGACTCACGAGACGCCGTGGAGGACGTGAAAGGCATGCTGCAAGACTGTACCAGTGTCTATGGCTGCTTCTGGGAAGAGGTTTCAACCAAGTTTGGGAACAACACATGAGCCACAAACCCGAAACCCTTGGCGAGCGGCTCCAGCGCCACCGGCAGAACGCCGGACTCACGCTTCCCGACCTGTCCGACAAGTCGGGCGTGGCTGTGGGGACTATTTGGAACGTCGAGAACAACGTCGGAGATCCTCAGATTTCCACGCTCCAGAAGCTCTGCAAAGGCTTGAACATCAACATCAGCGACCTCGACCTGTAACCGCCAATGGCTCAATACTTCACAGGCAAGAGCGTCTCTAGCCACACGCTGACCGCGTCCCCCGCCAACACTTTTCGAGACTTCGTACAGCAGTTCATATCATTGCCGGTGCCTCTCTCCGTCACGAAGGAAGAGTACTGGGCAATGGATAAGAAGGAACGCTCGGTCGCCAAGCAGGTAGGGTATGTAGTTGCCGCCACGTTCCCAAAATCCATTTGGGAAGGCAGGAAGTTGGAGTACGCGCAAGCATGCTCGCTGCTGATCATCGACCTGGACAACTCCGATGACGCCCGCCCATTCGTTGCAGACCCCGGCCTCTTGATTGAGGCACTGGGGAAATACAATTTCGTGGCGTACCAGACACTCTCATCCACGCCGGAAAACCCGCGTATGAGAATCATGGTCGAGGCGCACGACGTTTCGGTTGAGAGGTACCCGGACGCGGTTCTGACCGTTGGCAAGATGCTGGGACTTGCCAATATTACGCGAGAGTCGGTAATTGCCACGCAGCCACAATTCAGGCCGACCGTGTTCGCGGACCAAGATCCTGAGATGGAGCACCCTGTTTTAGTGATCCACTTTGACGGCAGGTCGTTCAAGCCCGACGACATCTCCGCCGACGTGGACTCGTTGCCGGGCATCGTGTCGGGCAGCAAACCGAGTCGAGGCCCATCGTCCGGCAGCATTGACGATTTCCTCACCTTCTTCCAGTTTCCGGTGGCAGGCATCGACCTGCCGCAGATCGAGGAGGCGCTGACTTTCATTGACGCCGACTGCTCCCGCCCTCTGTGGCTGGAGATCGCCGCAGCATTGAAGCACCAGTTCGGCGCGGCCCACGACGATGAGGCGTATGCGCTGTTTGACTCGTGGAGCGCCACCGGCAGCAAGTACGAGGACGACAAAGACACCACCACCGTTTGGAAGTCGTTCCAAGAACAGGCCAAGGGCCGCAAACCTGTCACCATCCGTTCGCTGCTCAAACGCGCTGTCGAGGGTGGCTGGAACAGCGACCAAGTCAAAGAGTCCAGCTTCAAAACGGTGTCGAACTGGATCATGTTCGAGTGCAAGTCGGCGGTGCAGCTCATGAACGAGGGGGTACGCCGCATCGCCGCCGCCCCGCTGCTCTCGCACATTGAGGAAGGCGCTCTCCTGCAAACGCTGGTGATGAAGTCCCGTCAGGACTACCAGCAACCACTGCCGCTCATGGATGTGAAGCGCGAGTTGAAGGCTCTCCGCGAGTCGCTTATCGCCAAACGCAGCGAGTCCGCCGAGGTCATTCACCCACCATGGTCCTTGGGGTTCGTTTACATCGCCGCCACCGATACCTTTCTGCGTCACCGCACCCGGCAGGAGTACAAGAAAGTGCCGTTCGACAGCGTGTTCTCGCGCAAGCTGCTGCCCACCGCCGCCGAGTTGCAGGCCATCGGTCGTGACGTGACTGAGCAAAGCCTCAACACGCCCAAGTGTTTGCCGTCGCTCTACCTGCTCAACCACCTCAAATGTCAGACCGTGGATGATGTCACCTACAACCCGTCAGCGCCGGAGGACATCATCACGAGAGAAGAGGGCAAGCTGTTCGTGAACCTCTACCGCCGCAGCTACCGCGAGGCCGACAAGTCGTTGGCGAACTACGCTGAAGACGTGTTGTGCGAGCAGCTTTGCAACATCATCGCCGAGCCAGCCTACCGCACCCACCTGCTGGACTGGATCGCCTACCATGCGCAGTTCCCCGGTTCAAAGGTGCGTCACGCGTTGCTCATGCAAGGGGTGGAAGGATGCGGTAAAACCCTGCTTTTTGGCGTCATCCGCGCCATCCTGGGCATCGACAACACCCGGCTGATCAACTCGGACACGATCAAGAAGGGATGGAACGACTGGGCCTTCGGTTCGCAGGTGGTCTGCATTGAAGAGCTTCGCGTGGCCGGGCAGAACCGTCACGAGTTGATGAACACTCTCAAAGAGCCGATCACCAACGACTATCTGCCGGTCAACGAGCGCAACAAGAACACGCGCAACATCCAGAACCGGACGAACTACATGGCCTTCACCAACCACCATGATGCCATCGTGGTCGGCGAGGACAGCCGCCGCTGGTGGGTGGTGAAGTCCAAGTTGCAACACAAGGAGCAGATCAGGGCCATCGTGGACAAAGACCCGGAGTACTTTGCCCGGTTTGCCGAGTCGCTCGCCACCCATGCGGGCGGCTACCGGCACATGTTCGAGAACCGCGTCATCAGTTCCAGCTTCAAGCCCTCCGGCCCTGCACCGATCACCACCTACTTGAAAGAGATGGTCGCCGACACCAGCGACGACGTGACCGCCGTGCTCAACCGGATATGGGAGAACGACGAGTGTCCGTTCATCCAGAATGACGTGGTGGCCGTGGGTGCCCTGAAATCCGCGCTCGACGAGGAAGGCGTCAAGAACGTCACCCCCAAGTACCTCACCCACGTCCTGCGCAACGCCGGGTTCTCCCCCTTCGGGCGGCACACGGTTGCGGGCGAGCGGCAGTACGTCTGGGCACGCGCCGACCGCCTCGACGGAAAAGATCCTGTGCAAATGTTGTTGCGCAACGCTGAAAATTCATCCAATATCTCTGACGCCGCCGAATGATCCCCGCCGCCGACTTCATCGCCCTCCTCAAGGCACACCCATGGGGCTTCGAGTCGCTGCGTGACAAGCCATACGACCGTGGACTCGCCTCCCAGAAAAAAACTCCTCTACCTCTGCCAGCAGCAACCCGAGTTGTTCCGCCTTTACAACCACGCCGAGAACCGTTTTATCCGCTCCCTCCCTTTCGACTTTCAATCAGTTCCCGGCACCCTGCCGGGGAAGGATGAAAAACAACACACCCAAACACACCACCACCCTATGAAAGAAGCCTTCACCCTCTTCTTCGACATCTGCATCAAGCCGCTGATCGAAGCCATCAACGGTCTCGCCCAATCCAACGGCGCGACCTACGCTGCCCCCGAAGCCCCCGCCCCCGTCGTCGAGAAACCCGCCAAGGCTGCCAAAGCCAAGGCCGCCCCAGCGCCGGAACCCGAGCAGCCTGAGCAGCCCGTCATCACTGAAGCCCGTCTGCGCGAAACCGTGAAGACCCTTCCAAACGAAGGCAAGGCCAAGCTCAAGGCTTACTTCGTGAAGAAGTTCGGCTACAACACCATGGCCGAGATCGCCGCCGAGCACTACGCCGACATCCACGCCGCCGCCGTCAAGATCGGCGCTGTGGACACCGACCCGGATGCTCCTGCCGACGACATCGGCGACATGTGAGCCTTGGAGGAAACTAGCAATCCGCCGTCACTCCGATAAGGGGTGGCGGCTTTTTGGGTACAAACTTATGGACTGCGAAAACTGCAAAGGAACCGGTAAATCCACCAACGGAGAAGGGGTTGTCATCACCTGCTTTTTTTGCAACGGTTGGGGCAACACATGCGACACCTGCGGCGAGGCTTGTGAAGAGGGCATGTGCGACTGCGATCAAGAGGAGGAACCTGAAGAGTGAAGACTGACACCACCCCCGAACACTCACGCCTCTCCCCGTCCAAGGCCCACACTTGGACCGAATGCACGGCTGCACTGGCTTTCGTCAAAGCCAACGAGCATCGGCTGCCACCCGACAAGCCGGGACCGTCCGCCATGGAAGGCACCAAAGCTCACACGGTTGCCGAGAAATTGCTGCTGGGTGAGGAATTGCCCAAGTGGGCGTTGGCTAACACCAAAGAAGCCAAAGCCATGCGGACTTTTGGCAAAGCATACGCCGAGTTCTGTCATGACGTGATGGGGCCGAAACGTGAAGTCATCCGCTGGGGCGCTGAGTTCCGGGCACCACTGTATTACCTGCCCAGCGAGCGTGGCACCGTTGACTTCCACGCGCTCACCAAGAACGGCGCTCACCTCGTTGACTACAAGTACGGCTACGACCCGGTGGAAAGCGAAAACAACCTGCAAATGGCGATCTACGCCCGCAGCTTGATCGAGAACATGTTCGACGGGTTTTGGATGGCACTCCCTGCCGACGACTACCCCGTCACCATGACCATCTTCCAGCCCCGGCTGGAGCAGGACCACGTCACCTGGACGACCACCTGGGGCGAGTTGAAGAAATTCACGGATGAGCGGATCACACCAAAGGCCGCAGCCATCCTGCGCGGAGATCCCGGCGTCTTCAAGTGCGGCCCGAAGATTTGCAAGTGGTGCCGGGCGACCGCCATCTGCGAGACGCACAACGACGCCATGCTGGAGGACTTCAAGGACGAGGTGTTGGAAGTGTTGGAGGGCAACGAACTGCTTCCTGTCACAACCGTTCCAGACGAGCAACTGGTCAAGTTCTTTATCAACCGCGACAAACTGCTCGACCGGATCAAGGAAGTCGAGAAGTTTGTCACCGGGCGCATGCTCTCCGGCAAGAAGCTGCCCGGCGTCAAGCTGGTGCTCTCCCGTGGCGGTCATCGCCGCTGGACCGATCCCGCCGAAGCGGGGGAACTGCTGCTCAGTTGCGGACTGCCACACGACGAAGTCTATCCACCGTCTGACGTGATCACCCCAGCCGTGGCGGAGAAACTCACCGACAAGATGAAAGGCCCGAAGATGATTGAGATGCAACGCCTGATCATCAAGCCGCCCGGATCACCGATGGCGGTGCCTGAGAGCGACCCGCGCAAGGCGTACGAGAACGACATGACCAGCGACTTTGCTGGCGTAGATTTGGAAGAAGAATGATTTTGGGGTTGACCCGCAGAGCCATCTGTGGATATTCTACCTCTACCGCACAACGCGGCGACCCGAGAAACACACAAACCGAGACACACAAACATGAGCCAGCCCACAGTCGATCCCAACATTGTCGTCCTTCGCGGACGTGCCAGCTACCTCACCATCAACGAGAAGCAGCGCCAGGATGAGGAGCAGAAACGCAAGAAGAACCCGAACCCGAAACCGGGGGAGGAAAACAAGGAGACCGGCTTTTCATGGTCCCTCATCATGGACAAGGAGCGCAACGCCGCCGACATCCAGAAATTGCACGACTTGCTTGTGCGCGTTGCGTCCGAGCACCCCACCTGGAAAGGCAAAGTGGTGATGGTCAAAGGCAATCCAAAACCTTTGGTGCCCCAGAGCGACCCGAAAGCCGAGAAAGTCGTGCTTCTGGGCACCTGCCTGAAGGACGGGGCGGACAAAGCCGACAAAGACGGCTACGGCGAACACGTCATGTTCATGAGCTGCAACCGCAAAGCCAAAGATGGCCCCCCTCGCGTTCTGGACAAGAACAAGCAAGACATTCGGCCCGAAGAGTCCCACTATCCTTACTCAGGTTGCGATGTGATTTCCAGCATCCGCGTTTGGATTCAAGACAACGACTATGGCAAGCGCATCAATGCTGAAGGCCGCATCGTCATCTTCGACAAGCACAACGAGCCGTTTGGCAAGGGCACTGTTGATCCTGACACAGACCTTGCCGGCGTCGATCTGGACGACGAAGACGAGTCTGCGCCAGCCGCCAAACCGGCTGCCAAGAAACCTGCCGCCGATCTGAGCATCGACGACATGTAAACAACTTCGACGCTTGGGTTACGGCTCACCCTTAAAAGCCCGCTTGTGAAAGCAAGAATGAAAAACACCGCCGTCAAATGGGTAGTCAAGCTCTGCCCAATGTGCAAGCCTTCTGTGTAGCAAATGGGACCGAAACAGATAGTGAAGGCCATCGGTGACAGCCCGGAGAGACGGGCACCAATTTCAAGACGGACGTTCGATCAACGGCAGGTCGGCAGGGCGATGCTCGGCAGATTGAGGTTCAATTCCTCAGCGTCCAACCAATTCGATAAGCCAAGAGAGTCGTAACCGAGGGTTTAGGTATTTCCCTCCTATTGGAGTAGCCGCCAGCCTGCTTGGTATCCTTGGCGCTGGCACCCATTTTTTAACCTGACCTTTTATGGACTTTGGCTCTTTTATAATGTGCGGACTCGCCCTGCTCACCATCCTCCGCATCACCGACGAACTGCTGGAGCAGCGTCGGCGTGAAACCAAAACGGGCGAGTTTGAACCTGAAGACGCAAGAGACGACGAGGAGTAAATCGTATGGCATCATGGCATTTGGACTACGAAACTAGGAGCGCGGCGGACATCAAGCGCACAGGCGCTTTCCGCTATGCAGAAGACCCGTCCACCGAGATTCTGTGTGCCGCCGTGGCACGGGATGACGAGGAGCCGCTGCTGTGGGTGAACCCCAAGTTTGAGTTCGACGACATGAGCGTGTGCCGGTCGTCGCCGGGAGTCGATGAACTGATTGCCGAGATGAACGCCAGCGACGCCCCGGTGTACGCCCACAATGCTTACTTTGAGCAAGCCGTCACCAACCACTGCCCGGACAATCTGAATCTCAACCATCTTTGGTTCCAGATCGACTACCGCCGCTGGCGCTGCACTGCCGCCATGTCTCGCAGAGCCGCTATCCCACCATCGCTGGAGAAAGCCGCCGAGACGCTGGGCTTGACGCAGCAGAAGGACAGCAAAGGCAAAGCTCTGATCCGTAAATTCTCCATTCCCCAGAAAGCCTCCGGCAAGTTCATCAACCCCATCGACCGGCAGGACGATTTTATCGCTTTCTGCCAGTACTGTACTCAAGACGTTCGCGTGGAACAGGGCATCCACAAAGCCCTCAAGCACTTCGAGCTGACCGGCAACACGTTAGCCGCGTTCCAAGCCGACCTCGCCATCAACTCTCGCGGCCTGCCGGTGAACCTGCCTGCCCTGCGTCACGCTCAAACACTGATCGAGGCCAACGAGGCCCGCATGACCGAGGAGTTCCGGCAGTTGACCGGCTTCAACCCGACTCAGCGCGACGTGCTGCTCAAGTGGCTCAAGGAGCACGGGTTTGAAGGAGACAACCTCCGCGCCGACACGCTGGACGAACAGTTGGAGGATGAAAACTTCGACCCCACCACGACGATTGGTCGAGTGCTCTCCATCAAGAAGTCTCTCAGCTTCGCCAGCATCAAGAAGGTCAAGGCGATGATCGAGTGTGCGTGCGCCGACAGCCGGGTGCGCGGCACATTGCAGTTCTACGGTGCCAGCACAGGTCGAGCCTCCGGTCGTCTCATCCAGCCGCAGAACTTTAAGCGACCGACGATTGCCAACACCGACGCTTCATACGCCGACATCTGCGCAGGCGAGAGCGAGGAGCACATCGAACTGTTTCACGGTCCGCTGCTGGAGGTTATCGGGTCATCCATCCGCCACTTCATCCACGACCGAGAAGGGCCGATGTTTGACGTGGACTTTTCAGCGGTTGAGGCACGCATCGCAGCGTGGCTGGCGAACGAGGAATGGGTGTTGGAAGTGTTTCGCACCCACGGCAAGATTTACGAGGCCACCGTCTGCCGTATGACTGGGATGCCCTTGCAGGAGATGCTCGACTACGCCAAGAAGCATGGCAAGCACCACCCCGACCGCTTCAAGGGGAAGGTCGCTTCTCTCGCGCTTCAGTACCAGGGCGGCAAGAACGCGCTCATCGCCATGGGCGCTCTCGACATGGGGTTGAGGGAGGAAGAACTGGACGGCGTCGTTGAACAGTGGCGAGAAGCCAACGCCAGCATCGTCAGACTGTGGTATGCCTGCGACCGTGCTGCCAAGAACGCTGTCACCAACTTCGGGTCACGCCACACTGTCGGCAAGCTGGAGTTCTTTTGCGCTGTCACTGCCGGAGCCAAGTACCTGTTCATGCGCCTGCCGTCTGGCCGTCGCATCGCCTATCGTGACCCCAAGGTCGAGGAAACAGTGTCCCGCGACAAGAAGACAGGCGAGATTGAAACGTGGGGGAGCGGCAAGATTAAAACCCGCCAGTCGCTCACTTACTGGGGGCAGATCCCAGGCAAGGTGATGTGGGGCAGGTGCGCCATGTATGGAGGCGTGTATTTGGAAAACAGCGCCCAGGCAATCGCCGCAGACCTGCTTAACAACGGCACCGTCAACGCTGAGAAGCGCGGCATCCAAGTCGCGACACTGGTTCATGACCAATGCCTCGCCTACAAGCGTGAAGGACAGAAGATCGAAGACCTGTGCGAGTGTCTGACGACGCTCCCCGCATGGGCCGAAGGACTCCCCATCGCCGTCGATGGTCAGGTTCAACCCTACTACACCAAGTAACCTTATGAGCGAAACCCAGAACACCCGAGGCCGCGTTTGTCGGTGCGGCAGAACATTCAAGTTGCACAAAGACGCAGCCGACTTTCTACTGTGCCCCGAATGCAGGGCACAACATCGCAACAGCAAAACCAAAAAGAGGAGACGGAAATGAAACCCCCACCCCTCGAAAAGGAGATCGAGAAAAAAATCTGCGACTACGCCAAAAGCAAAGGCTGCTACGTCCGCAAGTTCGTCTCCCCCAACAACCGTTCGGTGCCTGACCGGCTCATCATTGCGCCCGGTGGTGCGGTCCTGTTTTTGGAGATCAAGCGTGGCGGGTGCAAGCCCACCAAGGCGCAGTTGGTGGAAATGGAGTCGCTGTCGAAGGTGGGAGCGCACGTCGGCTGGTGCGACAACGTGCTGGACGGGAAGCTGTGGGTGGATGGTGCGGTAAAGAGAGGACAGGAGGACTTCTGGGGATGAGCAAATCACTCACACCAACAGGCGGCGATAACCGCGTTTACACTCCACCCCCTTTGGCGCGTGCAATCGTGGGGCACTTTGATCCGCAGGGCCACACCCTCGACCCCTGCCGTGGAAAAGGGGCTTTCAGCAAAGCGTTGTTGGAGGCAAAAGGAGCAGCGTCAACAGCCTACTGTGAGATCGACGAAGGGTTGGATTTTTTAACGATGCAGGTCTCACGCGCTGACTGGATCATCACCAACCCTCCTTGGGGCAAACCCTTCTTCCGGCAGTTCCTCGTCAAAAGCATGGAGGTGGCAGACAACGTAGTGTTTCTCTGCTGCACCAACGCCCTGTTCTACAATGGTCGGTACAACGACATCGAGGCTGCCGGGTTCGGCATCAAGGAGATCGCCATGATATACCCGGTCCCTTCAGCACCGTGGCCTTCATCCGGGTTCAGGCTGTCAGCCAATCACCTGCAACGCGGGTGGGTCGGAGACACCAAATTCTCGAAGATAAATTGGTCTGAGGGAGAGGAGGACTTCTGGGGATGAAACTGCGCAAAACCAAAATCCCTGGACGCTGCCCCGTCTGCCGGTGCAAAGGTTCGCCGAGGAACTTGTCCGATCACCCCAATAGCACCCAGTTGTGCGGCTCACATGCCAAAGAGCAGTGGCGTCTAAACAACCCCGTGCATTGCGCCTTCGACAACCTGCGCAACGCCGCCCGCAGACGCAAAATCCCGTTCAGTCTGACCTTCGACCAGTTCAAAGTCGCCATCCTGCCAACCCGCTACATGGCTGATAAAGGTAAGACGCGGTATTGTCTGCACATCGACCGCAAAGACAGCGCCCGTGGCTACGAGGATGGCAATATTCAGGTGCTCACCTGCACGGAGAATGTGCTCAAAGAGCATGCCGAGCGTCGGCAGAGGTTCGTGGATGAGAAGATCCGGGGACGGGTTGTCGAGGAACCTGAAACCGAAGAAGACCCCTTTTAGCATGACCACCGTAATCCTCGAATCGCCCTACGCGGGCAACCCCCAACTCCACGTCCGCTACGCCCGTGCCGCCATGCGCGACTCGCTGATGCGTGGTGAAGCACCGATGGTGAGCCACCTGCTCTACACCCAAGTCCTTGACGACGAATGCGTGTCCGACCGTGCCATGGGAATCGCGGCAGGACTGGCGTGGAAGGCGGACAAGACCGTCGTGTACACCGACTGCGGCATCAGCCGTGGCATGGAATATGGCATCCTTGTGGCACAGATGGCCGGTCGTCCAATTGAGTATCGCACGGTGGAGGGGTGGAGCGCGTGAACTTTGTGCCCGAGCCGCCACAAAAGCTGATGATCGACAAGATCGTCAATCAGGATGTCGTGTTCGCACTGGTCGGCATGGGGATTGGTAAGACGGCCTCGGTGCTCGCCGCCTTCCGTCAATTGCAGCAGGACTTGGAAGTCGAATCCATGCTGGTCATCGCTCCGGTGCGAGTGTGTAACATAACCTGGGGCATGGAGGTCGCCCAGTGGAACCAGTTCAAGCACCTCAAGGTTGCCAATTTGCGCACGCCGCTGGGTCGTCGTGCTTTTATCGCTGGTCAGGCCGATGTGTATGTGGTGAATTTTGAGGCCATCCCCAACTTGGTGAAACTGGTGGAGAAACGCGGCGGCACGGTGCCCTACCAGATGATCGTGTACGACGAAAGCACCAAGGCCAAGAATCCTGCGAGCAAGAGGATCAACCTGCTCCGCCGTGAACTGCCTCAAGTGAAGCACCGGGTCGCGATGACCGGAACTCCCGCTCCAAACAGCCTGCTCGATCTGTTCGCCCAAGTGCGGCTGCTCGACGATGGGCAACGCCTTGGCCGCAGCTTCGATCACTTCAAGAAGACCTACTTCGCCGCCACCGATTATCAGCAATACAACTGGGAGCCGATACCCGGAGCCGCCGAGCGCATAGATCAGCGCATCGCCGACATCACCCTCACCCTGCGCACCTCCGACTGGCTCAAGGATTTGCCCGACTGCCACATCGAAGACGTTGAGGTCAAACTGCCTGCGCACGTCATGGGTCAGTACGAAGAGTTCAAGAAGGAATTGATCCTCGAACTTCGCCAAGAAGTTCAAATCACCGCAGCCAATGCCGCCGTGCTCGTGCGCAAGCTGTTGCAGTTTACCTCCGGCGCGATCTATGATGGGGAGAAGAGGGTTCACGAGGTTCACGACTGCAAGACGGACATGCTCGCCAAGATCGCAAAACAGACCAAAGGACCACTGCTGGTGATCTGCGATTTCAAACACGAGCAGGACCGCATCCGCCGCAAGTTCCCGCAGGCACGCTTCTTCGCCGACGCCAGAACACCGGCTCTCCAGATGCAGCTTATCGCACAATGGAACCGCAAGGAAATCCCGATGCTCGTGGGGCATCCGATGTCCATGGGTCACGGGCTGAATCTCCAGACCGGCTCACAGGCCATGGTGTGGATGTCCCTCACTTACTCGCGTGAGTGCTATGAGCAGACCATCGCCCGGCTTCACCGCCGAGGACAGAAAGACGTGGTCACAGTCCACCGTTTGATGGTGCCCGGCACCGTGGACGACGTGGTGGCCGAGGTGCTCGAAGAAAAGCGCAACACTGAACAGCGGTTGCTCACCGCCCTGATGCTCCTCGAAGGCGACCGCAAAGGCAAACCCCTGAAGTTCGTGCCAGCCGAGGAGCCGGACTTCAACGAGGAGGATTTTTGGGGATGAAACTCAACCATACAAACACCATGAAAGACAGCGACAAACCAGAAGCGCCGGAAGGCTACACAGTGATGCTCGGGAAGGAGGTGCCTCCAAGGCTTCTCGCTTCCTCCTTAATGCGGGTATGTAAAGTGGGCGGAGAGATAGTTTGGGCAGATCCCCCTGTCGGGTACGGGGGAGGGCTTGTTGGAATTGCCCCTAATGTGTGGCACGCCGTCCCGAACGCCAAGGATGAGACTCCGGGCAAACCAGAAGCGCCGGAAGGCTACACAGCGATGCTCGGGAAAGACGTGCCAAGCTCGGTGCCAGAGGGGACGCTGGTGTGGATGGCGGGGGGAGGCTGGATACCTTCGGTAAATGTAGGAGATTGCGCTGTGCGGGATTTCTGGTACGCCGTCCCAGATGCCAAGGATGATGGCTCGGCCCTGCACCTGCGCGGCCCCTATCGCCTAGTGTCTCCCGACACAGACCCCAAAGCCTCACAGTCCATCGCCGAAGAGGCCGCAGCCGTTGTCGCTGGAGACCGCGCAGCCGACTACGGCGACGTGAACGAGTCTTTCGCCCGCATCGCAAAACTGTGGAGCGCCTACACTGGTTCAAACATCTCTCCGTGGGATGTGGCGCAGATGATGATTCTGTTGAAAGTCAGCCGAGCCAAGACGAGTACGAAGCGAGACACCTTGGTTGACATCATCGGGTATGCCGAATGTGCGAACCAACTCAAGCACGGAACTTCCGTGGACAACCGCCCGCCGAAGGGGCAGAATGTGGTATGATTTCCATCGACGACGCCTTCCAACCGTTGATGCCTCAGTGCTTGCCGCTCAGGTACAAAAACGCGCCCCCGGCAAAAGGGGAGCAGCCAATACGGCTCATGACTCCAGAGTATGTGAGGGAAGGCAACTACGAGGCCATCACGGCGATAGCCGAAGGCGGCTGGCCTTGCATCATCATGTGCAAGGTTGAAGAAGTCCCACCCAGATTCCGAGGCTACCCCGCCCTGTATCCTCTCACCCACTTTTGATGGCCCAACCCTCTCCCCAGCAGATGGAACGCACCCACATCGCCCGCTACGGGCGGTGGTGGAAACGTCTCCCCGGCGTCCCCAAGACGAGCGCCGGGTATGACCTGTTGCAGGAGGCGGCGGTCGAGAAATACATCTGCGGCAACTACGACGCGCTGGTGGCGCTCCCCGGCAGCCAGCTTAACCCGTGGACGTGGCACTTCCGCAGGTTCATCACGCTGATGCTGGACCGGCCCGAGACCAACCCCCGCTACCGTTTCGAGTGGAACCCATATGCGATGCGGATGCTGGAGGAGGCTTACGCCAACAACTTCCTTGCCGTCGCCGGTCACGCCAGTTGCTCGAAGTCTGAATTTTTCGCCCTCTACGCGATTGGGCGGTTCCTCATCGGCGCTCGGTTCCCTGACTGCCCTGTGGCGTCTCCCGAGTATGTGAAGGTGTTCATCACCTCAACGTCGTTGGACGAGTCTCGCGGTCGTATCTGGGGCGTCGTCGAGGGCTACTGGGCGGAGATTTGCCGGTTCTTCGGCGGCGAGCAGTACATGCAGGCCAAGCTGGTGTCCTCTCTCGGCAAGATCGTGAGAGTGAACCCGGACGGAAAGCAGAACCAGCTTGCAGGCATCACGCTCGTTGCCGGGGGCAAAGGGCAGGACAAGGACGCCTCCACCAAGATCGGTTTCAAGAACCGCTGCGTGATCTTTATCGCGGACGAACTGCCGTTGCTCACACACAGCCTCTACAACACCGCCATCACCAACTTGCAGTCCAACGAGTACTTGCAGTTCATCGGCATTGGCAACCCCACCTCGCCGTTCGACCCACTCGGCGTGTTCATGGAGCCGGAAGAGGGATGGAACTCCATCGACGAAACCTTCGACGGCTGGAAGACCAAGCGTGGCTACTGCATCCGCTTCGACGGGGAGAAGTCTCCCAACGTCCTTGCCGGTCGGGAGGTGTGGAAAGGCATTCTCAGTTTGCGCACGGTCACGGATCTGCGCCGGGATCTCGGCCCCAAGTCACCCGAGTACTACCGCATGGTGCGCGGCTTCCTCTCCCCCGATGGGGACGCCAACGCCATCTACACGGAAGTCGAGGTCACCAGCAGCGGCAGCCAGCACAAGGTCAGCACATGGCTCACACCGCCCACCTTGATTGCTTTCCTCGACCCGGCGTTCAGCCACGGCGGCGATGAGGCGGACGCCTGCTTCTGTCGTGTGGGTGAATACTACTCCGCCATCCACCAGCGCACCGTGAAAGGCATCGAACTGGTCGAGACGATCAACCTCATGGCGTTGGTCGATGCCAGCAACAAGACCGTGGACCGCAACCAGCAGTTGGTGAATCTCTACCACGAGGAGTGTAGCAAGCGCGGCATCAAGGTGGAAGACCGGGGCGTGGACAGCACGGGAGCCGGTGATCCGTTCTCGACCATCATGGCGATCACCATGGGCCGGGGGTTCCAAATGGTGAGTTTCGCCGGAGCGCCATCCGACAAGACCGTGGGCACCACCAACTCGCGCACCGGCAAAGACCGATTCGCCAACCGGGTGTCCGAGCTGTGGTACGTCGGCAAAGACCTGAGCAAGGCGGGTCAGATTCGCGGCCTCGACCCGGAGACGTGCATCCAGATGTGCGCGAGAATGTACAAGCTCGTGGACCGGGAGAAGGTGGAGGTGGAGTCCAAGAAGATCATGAAGCAGCGGACCAACGGGCGCAGTCCCGACCGCGCCGACGCCTTCTTCGGATGTATCGAGATCGCCCGTCGCCGCCATGGGCTGACATCCCTCGCCAAAGCTGCCCGTCGAACCGCGTTGCCGTCGAGCACGCCCAAGAACCCGATGGCCGTTCGTCACGCCGCCCTGGTGGCTGCTGTGACCGATCAGAAGGGGCGGGGCAAATACTCCGACCTGCTCACTCCCGCGTTAAGCTCCGACCGGGGTTGGGCTGATCAACATTTCCATTGACATTCATCCTATCAAACGCGAAGAACGCCGCACCCATGGACTCAGAAGGATTTAAATTCATAGCGCAGGGATCGCCCGTTCACGCCATTGACCCTCTCGGCGTTTTTGCCGAACCGAAAGATGGGTGGGACGGCATCCGAGAAAACGAACAACGCCCTCCCTACACCGAGGAGCAACTGCGGTCGTTTGACGGGCGGACGGCGTTCAACATCAACTTCGGACACCCCGAACTCCGTGAAGCCTTGACCCCTCCCTGACATGGACCCCGCCTTCTACGACGCCGCCTACGCACCATGACGTACTACGCAATATCAGATTTGTTGGGCAATTTAGTTCCTCACTGTTTCCACCCACAGGCTTACGAGGTAATCCACAGGTTTTATTGCCGTGAAACCGGATACGCTGGATATGGGGGATGCCGTTCAGAAGAGTTTTGGGAAGCCAAGTTAAGGGAGGGGTATTCTTTGATTGCGATGAGCGTGCCAGAGCCTCTTCTGGCAGCAGTTTTCCCACATGAAAAAGTGGATTTCGACTTTTCCAAACCCTCCCCCTTAAACCCCGATTGACATGGACCCCGCCTTCTACGACGCCGAGTACTATTTGACCGGCCCGGCCTCCGGCAAATCGAACTACGAGAATTATTCTTGGAAGCCCGACCTCACGCTCCCCATGGCGGACTGGCTCAAGCGCATTCTGTACATCAAAGAGAATGATACGGTTCTCGATTTCGGGACCGCTCGCGGATACCTTGTGAAAGCCCTGCGCATGCGCGGGGTGAACGCCTTCGGCTACGACAGCAGCACTTGGGCAATCGAGAACTGCGACGAGGGGGTGAAGGGTTATGTGTCCAGCACGCTGCCCGACGAACGGTTCGACCACATCATCTGCAAAGATTGCGCAGAACATGTCCCTCTGGAGCAACTCAAGCCGCTGCTCAAACAACTGACCGCTGCCACACGGAAGAACCTCCTCGCCATCGTCCCGTTGACCCACCACCCGGACGGTCCCTACCTCCGCGATGAGGACAACGCCGATCCTTCACACTGCAACGCGTGGCCGCTGGAAATGTGGATGGATTTGCTGAGAGAAGCGGTGCCGCTTGAAGAAGGATACGTCACCGGCTCATGGCACTACCCCGGCTTGAAGCCCGCCTCGTCCGAGATGTTCAAGTCCTGCGGGTTCATTCAATTCACACGCGTATGAAATCTAACCTAATTCAGTTCGACGGCACTTGGGTGTGTGCATCCGAAGTGGTTGCCATCACCCCTTCTTCGAGAGAAGGGTGTATGGTTTTCCTGCGAGGCAACGTCAATGTGGAAGGCGGCGTGCATTTGTCAATATCCGCAGACCAAGTCGCAAAGGCGGTCAATCTTGAACTGGAGGCACGCAGATCATGACCGCCCCCTCCCTTCTCGGCTGCCCCTTCTGCGGGGGTCGTGCGATTACCGTCAAGCACGTCAGTGGTGCGTTCCTCGTGACAGGGAGGACGGTGGCGTGGGGTGTGGAATGCGCCGACTGCGGATGTGGCACGTCTCGCATCTTGCAGACCGATGGAGCAAAGACACCGTACGACACGACGGACAAAGCCACTGAGGCATGGAACCGGAGGATACCGCTATGAGAGTCGGAGTCGTTTGCCACTTCCACAACGAACGCCACGCCCTCGGTCCTTGGATCGCCGCCGCCGAGAAGATGTCCGACGAGATTGTCCTCGTCTCTTCTCCCATGGATGGCACACCGGCTGACCCTGAAACGATTGCCATCGCAGAGGCGTCGGGGCACAAGCTGATCCACGACACCCTGAGCCAGGGCTTCGGCGCGTTGCGCACCCGCTGCATTGGGTATTCGTCCTGCGACTGGGTCGCCCTGCTCGACGCCGACGAAAGAGTGTGGGACAGCGCCCCCAGCATGGTTTGCACCGGCACCGGCAAGTTCCCTGAGACGCTGACCCCCGATCTGCGGGTGACAACAGCAGGGCGTCCGATCAACCAGCGCAAGAACCTGCGCGACTTGATCACCCACGCCGAGGTGGAGGGTGCTCTCGCCATCTGCGTGTCGCGTCGTCACTGGTTCGGTGCTCCTGGTGAGTGGGGCCGACCCTGCCAGCGGTGGGATCAGGAGCACGATTGGCAGCTAAGATTGGTCAAGAACTCACCCTTCGTCTGTTACGACCCCGAGGTGAAAATGCACGAGAGGCTGCTCGACACACGCACTTGGGCGGAGCCTCGCTTCATCCGTGTCACCGATGGCTCGCTGTTCATTGATCACTACTCGTGGCACTTCAAGAGTTTGGAGCCGGAGCAGAACGCCGAGGACGCCAAAATCTACGAAGAGTTGACCCCCGGATGCGTCGATGAGATGTGGCTCAAACACTTTCCAAAAGCATGAACCCCACACCCCATAAATTCATTTATGCGTCCGGCCCAGAAGGCGGAGTGGTATTCTGCGAAAGGTGCGGGCAAGTTGCCTACAACACCCGTACCATCATTTCCCAACTCGCCATCCTGGCCGACCAGTCCAAGCTGCCTTGCCCTCTGCCCGAACCCGCTAAGCCATGAACCTCGTCCTTTCCACAACTGTCGGCTGGAACATCGGGGATCAGTTTATCTTCATGGGCGTCCGCGAGTTGCTGCGTTCAGCGTGGGGTACGTTCTCGGTCGTCATCCACGACCGCAACCCTGTGAAGCTCATGTCAGGCGGCGTGGAGAGCCACAAGGTGATTGCGTGCGGGTGGGCTGACGCGCTGGTGATCGCCGGTTCGCCCGGATGGACGACCGAATGTGCGGAGATTTACCGAACCGCGCTGGACCATAAAGTCCCCATCTACTTGATAGGTATCGGCGCGGGCGCTCCTCTCGAATCGCTGGCGGACGAAGTGGCGGGCAACCCTGACATTGTCGAAGCCCTGCACGAGGCCGCGTTGGTGATCTGCCGGGATGAGGTTGTTCGTGATGTGGTTGGCAGGCACCGTGAGGACCACCACCTTTTGGCGTGTCCAGCGTCATACTCCCCACACCCACTAGGCACCCCCGTTGGTCCTGTGGGAGCGTTGATTGCTCTTGGTCCACACTACGAGGGCGATTGGGGCGCTGACAGAACTATGGCCCACCAAATCGCCGACCTGGAGCGCAGTGAGGGGAAAGCCTTCTATTCAGAAGACCCGCAAAACTACCTCGCACGGTACGCAGGAGCCTCGCATGTCACGTCCTCCCGTCTCCATGCTTCCGTGGTTTGCCGGGCCATGGGTGTGCCGGTGACAAACCTCTGGCCTGACGACGATTTCAGGTGCGCCACGGCTTGGTCGGTGATAGAAAGCCTGCCGGATTCAAGGCCGGACTATTGGCGATTGCTTGCACGATTTACCCCTAAAATAAACAAACAACCTGTATGAAAACCAACCAACGCCACATTTCAACAGCCAAACCCGACTGCCGCATCTTCGCCAATACGGCGGTGGATGCAACCCCATGCGAAGGGCCGCCTCCACTCCCCTCGGAGATCCGACAGAAGTTTGAAATGTTGTATGCGGAAACCGCAAACCTCGAAAGGATTGTGGAGCATGTGATTGAGAAAATCGTCCCCATCACCCGTCCCTTCCCACGAGGCGATTGCGGGAAAAACTCAGGAGACGCCGCAAAGTCGGCGCAGGCTGAGATCAGCAATGACATCGAGCGGGTGGCAGAGCGACTAGCTAGCCTCTCCAATCGTATCAGTGAGACAATTGATGCTCTCGCCATCTGATAGAACTCCACGATCCTCAGAGCCGGAACAATTTACCCCAAAGAAACATGAGCGATAAGTTGCACCTCGGCTGTGGAAAAGCGTACCTGCCCGGCTGGTTGAACATTGACCTGTTCAGCAACATCAAAGCCGACGCGTACTTCGACGTGACGAACCTGCCCTACACCCACGGTTCGTTCAGCGAAATATATTGCTCCCACATCCTGGAGCACGTCCACCGCCACGCCGTTGTCGCGACACTCAACCACTGGCGCTCCCTGCTGAAACCGGGCGGCATCCTGCGTCTTGCAGTCCCCAACTTCGAGACGGTCTGCGAGCACTACCAGCGGTTCGGCGATGTGGAGATTTTGATGGGTCTGCTTTACGGCGGGCAGGACAATTACCTGAACCGGCACACCACCACCTTCGACGCCAAGTACCTGACAAAGCTCCTGACTCAGGCCGGATTCTCTGAAGTCGGATTCTGGGACTGGCGGCAGACCGAGCAGAAAGACCACGACGATTTCAGCCGCGCCTACCTGCCCAAGTTTAACGAGCAAGGGCTGCACATGAGCCTGAACATGCAGGGGGTCCGCCCTTGAACATCGTCCTCCACGACGCGGGCACGAACGATTACCTGACGCGCATGTACTGGGAGCCGCTGTGCTCTTTCATGCCACAAATCAAGCGCGTCAAATCCACGGACGGCATCCGTGACAGCCTCGTCATCGCGCACGGCGACTGCCTAACCCCTGAACGCATCCTGCGGCTCAAGAACGACGGCAATAAAGTTTGCTCCTTCGACATCAACGACTCCTCGTATCTGTCCAAAGCCTACGCCCGTCTGCCCGCTCAGCAGGAGATCGACCTGATCTTCAAGGTGAGCGGCGTCCCAAAGCGCAACGAAATCGCGGAGACGAGCATTGACGGCAACTTCAAGATCCTCACCAGCCGCGAGAAGTTTCTGCCGGACGACCAATGGGCCGAGTTTGAGAAGCTGCGTCCACGCATCAAGCCGCTGCCCTATGTGCTGTGGCACCCGCTGACCCCGCCACAAGCCCCTGTCGTGCCGTTTGAGCAACGCAGCGGCAAAGTGCTGCTCCGTGGAGGCAACCACTTCTGGCGCGTGATTCTCGCGTTCAGGCTGATGCAGGACGGTTTGCTGGACGAGCGTTCCGAGTTCGCCACTGCCGCCCGGTTCACGCCGGAGATGGAGCAACGCTTTCAGTTCTGCGACGCCTGTAAATCCGAGAAGGGAGAGCGTGGATGCACGCCTTACGAACCGGAGTCGCGCCCCGAAGGCTGCACGAGTCCCGTATCCAAATGGGGTCAGGATGGCTCGTTCTTTGGTGGTCCGGTGTTCGGCAAGCAGGAGTTCGGCAAATGGAACAACTGCTGTCCCCGCAGCTACCTGTGGCTGGCGCGGCAGTTCGAGGCGAGGCGGGGACCGCTGAACGCCGAGTTTCTGGAAAAGCTGTTCAACGGCGATATGCGCCAGACTGAGGACTTTGCACAGGACTTGGGCAGCGCCTCCTTCGCGGGGGACTTCAAGTGGCTCAACACGATCAACCTGCCGCCCCGGTTCTGGGAGGCTGCCAGCCTTGGGACACCGAGCCTCTACGCCGCACGCACGGCAGATCAGGACTACTGGCCGCACGTCGAGGCGGGTGTCCATTACGCGACGTTCAGCGAGGACATGTTGAAATTTGACATTCGCGGCATCAGGTCGAATATCTGGTCCGACATGTCACGCGCCGTCAAAGACCTTTACGAGACGAAGATCAGAGGGACCGACCACTCGATCTCGAACGCGCTTCTGCGATACATGGCGGAAAACATTGAGAACATTTTATGAGCACCCTCCCATCCGCCATCGCTGACAAGCCTGAACTGGACACCATCCCTGGTGACTCAGAGACGTGCAACCATGAGACGCCGGAGTCCATGAAGGAACTACTCAACGAGTTCACCAGCACGTCGTCCAAGATTCCGTGGCACCGCGACATCATCGACGGACTGCATCAAGGCAGAGGAGTGCCGAAGGTGAGTGGAATTTTTGTGGGGGACGCTTGCCAGCACAAATGCTCCTTTTGTTCTACTGCGAACCGGGGCAACGCCGCTCTGACCTTGCATCAGGTGGAGACTTATGTGGATCAACTCATTCCGCTAGGTCTGAAAGCCATAATTTTGAGTGGGGGAGGGAATCCCATATTGTGGAAGGATCGTGAAAAAGGCTACGATTTCAATGACTTGGTGGACACGCTGCACGGCAAAGGTCTTCAGCTCGGGCTGATCAGTAACGGCCTCAAGAACATGGTGCAGTATCCCGATGGCCGCACTTCTTGGAGAACCGTTCGACCCGAGACCTTGGACAAACTGACGTGGATTCGCATATCTCTCAGCGCATGGGATCATGGTGAAGAGGTGGAAGTACCGGACATCAATCCAGACCTGACTGCTCTCGGCGGAAGCTGGGTGTACCACGATTCCTACAAAGACCCGCTTGACCGGCACGGCAAAGTCAGTCGTCCCGAAGACCTGCAAACCCCTTTGCTCGCTGGCGAGGAAGCGGATCGCGTGACCTACGGGAAGGACCGTCTGCCCTTCATCAAGCAGAAGCTCAAGGAACTGCTTTCCACAAAACCGTTCACCTACATTCGGGCGCTGCCGAACTGCTATGAGATTCAGAAGATCCCGGAACGGTGCATCGAGTTGGAACAGATGGCTTTGGAGGTTGATCCAAGAATCATGGTGCAGTACAAGCCGCCCGCTCCCCACACCTGCTGCCTTCTTGGGTACTCGCATCCCGTGCTGTGGCCTTCTGGCGACGTGACACCCTGCGATTCGGTGACATTACTGGATCAGGCGAACCGCTCACAGGGCGGCAGCGCCTACGTCATTGGAAGATGGGACACCATTCATGAACTCTACGAGCAGCCTGTGCGCTCGCTCATCGACCCCATGGTGCATTGCCAGAAATGCGTGTTCGGCACGCAGAACCGAGCACTGGATGCCATCTGGAAAGGTGCTGACCCGCAGCCGTCAGGACCGGAACCTCGGCACAAGAACTTCATTTGACCCTCACCCTTCAACCCCTATGAGCGCAAACCAACAAGGATGGATCGGTGTCGATCTCGACGGAACTCTGGCAGAGTATGACGGCTGGCAAGGAGTCGAGCACATTGGCGACCCAGTTCCTCTCATGCTTCGTCGCGTGCAAAAGTGGGTGGCTCTGGGGTGCGACGTTCGCATTTTCACTGCCCGCGCTTTTCGCATGCTCTACCCAGCCGGAACTCCAGAGCACGAAGAATCCAAACAGGTCGTCGGGCACATCCATAGATGGCTTGAGTCGCACGGTCTGCCGCCTCTGCCCGTCACCTGTTTCAAAGATCTCGGCATGGTCGAACTGTGGGACGACCGCTGCGTCCAAGTAATTCCCAACACCGGAGAAAGGGCTGACGGAAAATGAAGACCTCGTCCACGGGTGATATTGGGGACATAATTTTTGCCCTCTGCATCATCCGCCAGATCCCCAACAGCCCCCACACCCTTTGCCTGCGTTCCTCGCCTTCGACCAAGGCCAAAGGACCGGAAGGCGTGCAACGCATGTATGATCTGCTTGCGCCTCTCGTCTCCTCCCAACCCTACATCGCAGACATCCAGATCATCCAGCCCGGAGACCCGGTGGACTGGAAAAGCGAGGATTTCCGGCTGGCCGGTCACTACACCAAAGGCGAGACGCTGATGTGGGCGCACCTCAAGCACCTCATCAAGGTCAAGGGCATCGGGCAGGACTTCACCGCCTCCGAACCGTGGCTGTTCAACATCGAGCCGTCGCCACGCTCCAAAGGGCGTGTCGTGATCAACCGCACCGGACGCTACCGCAACGAGAGGTTTCCGTGGAAGGAGGTGGTCGCTCACTTCCGCAACCGTCTGCTCTTCGTCGGGCTTCACCACGAATGGCGCGAGTTCATCGGTCATCACGGCTACGTCGAGTACCAGCCCACCGCCGACATGCTGGAGGTAGCGCAACTGATCAAAGGGTCGGACCTGTTCATCGGCAACCAGTCCTGCGCCAACGCCATAGCCGAAGGGATGAAACACTCCGTCGTTCAGGAGACGCACCTGGAGTTCCCCGACTGCATCTACGTCCGCCCGAACGCCTCCCATGTGGCGGATGGGGTGATCACCCTGCCGGACGGCACTGTGCTGCGCGGAGTCCGCCCCAAGCGTGAGAAGAAAATTCACATCACCCCGCCGAGAGGATGGAATTACCAGGGCATGACATCGCCAAGTTTCAACCTTTTGGCAAGAGAGGTTGCGAAGAGGGAGAATATCACTATTGGTGAGGCCGAGGACGCCGTGTACGACGCCAATCTCGAACGCTGTCCCGCCTTCTTCGCCGACCACGGAGAAGAGGCCCAGTTCCTCCGCGTGCAACAAGCCCTTGAAAATTACAGACTATGACCCTCAACCGTGCCATGCGTAAGGCCATGAAAAAGGTTGGTGCCGCGAAGTGCTACCTGACCGGGCTTCGCAGCATGACTTCGCACGGCATCCTGTTCGACTCCAAGAACCCGCAGTGGACGCACGCCCCCTTCGAGGATTACATTCTCGCGCAGGGCGAACCCTCCGACCTTCCGCCCGAATGGGAAGAAGTGAAACAAGCCAAGAATCTCAGACCATGAAAATCGCCATCCCCGTATCCGCCCACGACAAGCACCTGCTGCCCGACCTCACCGACGCCCTGCTCAAGCTCGGTGGGTTGGAAGAGCATCCCATCGTCTTCTTTCCCACTCCCGCCGCCAAGGACACCGCCTATGAGCATGCCGAGCGGTTGGGCGCGGAGACCTATCCACTGACCCAGGACTTCGAGGGTGGAGCGCCTGTCGCCTGCAACCGGCACTTCGCCAGCGCGGTGTTCGCTCTCGCCAAGATGGGCAACACCGACCCCTTCCTGTGGATGGAGGTGGACATGCTGCCGGTGAAACCGCGATGGGCCGACCGCCTGTTCGAGGACTACCGCATGGGCGGCACCCCGTTTCGTGGTGTTCTCGTCAACACGCCCTTCAACGAGAACGGTCAGATCGTCTTCCGCGACGGCGACCAAATGATGATGGGCACCGGCATCTACCCGCCCAACATGGAACGGGACGAACGGATCAAGCCGTTGCTGCTCGACCTCGCCAAACCGTTTTCGATGAACCCGCGTGAACCGTTCGACGTGTACCTGCGCTGGCCCATCCGCAACATCGGCGTGTCGCACACTGAACTGATCGCCGACATGTGGGCGACGCAGAACTACCGCATGGCAGAGGGCATGCTCATCTGTGACTCTGTGGACCACGGCGACCGTGTGGTGCGAGCCAGGGAAGGCTCTGTCAGTCTCAAAGCTCTGCTGGTGCATGGCTGCAAGGACGGGTCGCTGGCTGACATCGTGTTGGGACGGGGGCAGGTGCCTGCGAACAAGAAAGAGTTTTATGTGCCAAAGGGGCGGATGGGGCAGACAGCAACCCAAGCCGAGTGGGCACTTTACATCATCGACAGCGGAGAGGTGGCGAGCGGAAAGATGCTCAACAAACTCCAGCGAGACATGGTGGATAAAGCCGTTACGGCAGAAGAGCCCGCTCACGCCGAGGAGGACTTCTGGGGCGACGAGGAAAAGCCAACCGAGATCATCCCCGTGGTCGCGCCCACGCCCCCAGTCCATACCGTCACGAAGGTTCCCGAGCCGGAAACCAAACCATCTGTGTCCATCGACCTGCCAGAAGAGGTGAAGGTGAAAACGCCCGAACCGAAGCCCGTCAAGAAGATCACCCGCGCCGACATCGAAGCCGCGCTCGGTGGCAAGAAGATGCGCGTCAACGATCTGGCCGAGAAGCTGAAGGTCGAGGTGCCTTACCTCATCGGCACCTTCGCGACCAACGGGTACCTCGTCGCCAAGGCTGGCTGGGTGCAGAACACCATCCCGATCACGGAAAGCTAACCGCCCATGACTCCAGAAACCAACACCACCGCACGCCTGCTCACCGTACGCCACGTCCAAGTGGTCGAGAACAGCGGGAATCTGCACCTGGAATGGGAAGTCACAGGCAAAAAGCCTGCTATGTTCCGCGTTCGCAAGGATGGCCGTGATCTGTTTCAGACCAATGAGCCTAGGCTTGCGTCCAAGTTTTACCACGCGCAGCTTGGTCTGCGCACGGAGGGCTGATATATGGTGGACTATTCCACTCTCGACGCTGCCGCCCTCGACGCCTTATACAACCGGCTTATCGCGGACAGCGGGAAATGTGAGGTGCCCCCAAACGCGGAGATACCCGCTCTCGTGTTCGATTCTCAAGAGAGTGAAGACCGGTTCCTAGCACTGATAGCCCGCGAACAGGCAAACCCTTCCCCAGAACGACAACCCGGCGCGTCTCGCTGGCACTTCGTCGCAGGTGGATGGGTGCAGACAGAAGGGTGACACCATGGATACACGCCCCATGAAACGCCGCACACTGTTCCAGATGCTCGTGGGGCTGTTCGCTGCCCCGAAGCTGCCTGCCATCGCCCCGAAAGCGCCTCTCACGGATATTGACAAGCTCTTCATACGGGACGCAGAGTTGCTGGCTTCCCGCCTTCGACCTCGCTGGAACCTCATCGCAGGGCAGTGGGTGAAGGTTGAACTGGCTCCTCCACAGCCAGTTAATCCTGAATATCTCAGCATGCCGTACGAGGACTGGAGAGAAGAGTTGAAAATAAACAGTTGACGGCTTTGCTTCAAGAGTCCATCATCGGGTTCCATTCTCCAACGAATCGCACTCTTATGAAGTAATCATCTCACACGCTGTCACGCCGCAAGGCAGGTCCACGGGAGCCGACAGGGAAGCAAACCGTAGTATGAAAGATTTCGATGTGCGATAATGCCCCCGACGCCTCTACACAAAGCGCACCAACGGGGGCTACTTTTTGAAAGCAAAGTCCCGGAGCGGCAGGAGATGCGCTGTGCCAAAGACGTTTGGCACGTCCGGTTGACCCAGATCAGGGCTACACATCCGGTGTCGGTGAAAATCCGGCCTCCGGGACTTTGCTTTCCCGCATCCAGCACTCCTCCCAATAGTCCGGCTGCTTCCCCAGCTTCACGTCCACGGCTTTGAGTACGTCGAGGGGGTAGTAGGTCTTGCTCGACACGTCGCAACCGCAAGCACTGCACCCCTTTTTATATAGCTCCGCAGGCCGGTGAATCTTCCGACCGCCAAGCATCTCCGTCAGTTTGCGTGACACCCAGCCGCACGGGAATGTGCAAGCCACGTCTGCCATCTTGGGGCATGACAGGCAGATGTCAGCACGGCGGCGGTGCTCCTCGTCACTGACAAGCTCGTTGCCGTACAACTCATGCAGTGTGAGCAGGAACCGCTTCACGTCATCGCCGGTCAGGCGGATCTCCGGCGCTCCCGCCTCGACACACCCGAAGCCGGGGTTCTGCTGGCACATCTCATCGACGACCACCTGCTCCCAGCCGCTCTCGACCACATGTCCATTGGCGAGGCGCTGCGCCTTCACCTGCTGAAGCATGACAGTCAGGGAGTTGGACGACACGGGTACTCCGGTGAGCGGGTCGGTGTATCTCCACATCCCGCCTGCCGGGACGACGGTTTCGTTGAAGGGCTTTTTCACGGGAGGGTGTGGGAACGAATGAACTCCAAAGGTTTCTGGAGGTCGTCAGCGATTCTCTCCAAGTCCTTCGCGGCCTGCTCGGCCTCGGCCTTCAGCGCCTTGCCGCCCGGCGTGTCTTGCAACCCTTTCGCCTTCATGCGGGCATAGGATTGGAGCACGTCATACAGACCGTCGCGCTTCTCGGAGCCGTAGAACGCCTTGGACATGATCGGCTTGAGCACCTCGTAGGTGGCGGTCTCTTGGGGGGTTTTGGCGGTGTTCTTGCCCTTCAGACGGTTGAAGGTCTTCTTGAGGTTGTTGAACTTCTCCCCCACCATGTTCTGCGCGAAGGAACTGGTAAGATCGTCCTCGTGACGGGCGCGTTGTTCATCGCGCACCCCCGCCATGTTGTCACTGGCGAGGAGAGTTTTAACCCCCGGCTGTTTGAGCACGTTCCACACGCCCGGCAGCGGGGTGTCGTAGGCGTTCGACCCGATGCCGAATGATTTGAGGTGGTGCTCCCCAAGACCCAGGATGCGGGCGACGTAACCCTCATCCCAGATGCGCTGCTCGACTTTCTCGCGTCCACGGTAGCTGTCCCGTGGAGGTGTCGGCCCCAGCACGCTCATCGCGTCGGAGGCAACCTCGAACGTGGGGTTGAGGCTTGGGATGACGCTCCGCACGAAGTCGTTCCAGAAAACGTCATCATTCACAGGGGCAATCTCTGGAGCCAGCATCTTTGACGTGGCGTAGTAAGCCAAGGGGTCGGCCTCACGACTGAGTTCCGTGCCCGGCAGACGGGGCATGATCGGCACCCAGTCGGCGGGAATGACCTTGTGACCCCATGGGGGTTCGACACTGCCATCGGGGAGCACCCACCCCAGCAGGGGGCCGATGCCGCCGTGGCTGAGTTTGTAGCTGGACTGCCGGTCCATGGCTTCGGCCCAGTCCACCTGTTTGTATTTCTCGGGATCGTCGTCATCGCCGCCCGCTGCTGCCGCAGCGCCAAGAGCAATGAGGTAGTCAATCGCCCCGTTTGCGGCCATGGCCTGCAAACCGAACTTCGCGCTCTCAAACAACATGTGCCGCATGAGGAACCCGGCACGGGTCTGCGGGGCGGTCGCCATGACGAGGTGTTTGCGCCACGACTGCACCGCCACACGGAAGAACATCAGCACCATCTCCAGCGCGGCATTGTGGGCACCGGCAACTCCGGGGCGTGGAATGCCTTCAAGGGTGGCGAGATAGGTTGCCTGCGCGTCGGTGAACGCGGGCCTCCCTTTGGAGTCCTTTTTCTCCTTCAACGCCTGATACGCGGCGATCTTGGGCGCTGCTTCGGACACCGACCCGATGAAGCTCATGACATCCACTGCTGAATGCAGGTATTGCTTCAAAGTGTTGTCGTACCACTTCATATCCTTGGCCGCCTTATGCACTCCTTGAAGGAGAAACTCGGGGGAGGACATGGCCCCCATCACGCTGCGGGCGAGTTCCTCCTGCGACATGCGCAGAGCAGCCACGTCGGGCATTGGTTGCAGGATATTGCGGTCGTAGAACTCCTGAAGCTCCTTCGACACCGGCATGCCGGGTTTGTGCATCGCATGCTCTATCGCGATGGACGCGGCGACGACGGACGCAGGGTCTTTTCCGGCGATCCTGGCCCACACCCACTTCGCCATTTGGGGGAAGACTGAGAGGAGCTGCTTGGCTGCTTTGTACCCGGCCTTGGGGCCAATGTCCACGAACGGGGTCGCGATATTACGCAGGGCGTTGGCGATGTTAAAGGCAATCGAGAAGATGGTGAAGTTTAAACGCCACATCTGCGTGTTGGAGCGCAACACTTTGTAGAGGGCGGCAAGGTCGTCCGGGTCGGAGTTTTGCATCAAGGTCACGGCATCCGTGCCATTGACCTTCACCCATTTGTACTCGCCGTCTTCCCAGTAGGGCACATACGAGATGGTGTGTTTAGACTGTTTGGTAAGCTCCTCTGCTTTAATTCTGTCGAAGTCTTCATCTTCCACCGGCTCCAGTTCATTGCTGAGTCCGGTGTTATTGAAGAAGTCCAACAAAAGGAGAGCCTGCTTCTGCTGCTGCATGCGGCGGATCAGCGCGTGCATCTTGAGAGTTCCGACCACATGCGGAGCCATCAAGTCGTGGGCAGTGCCAACACGGGCGGGGCCGAGACCACCCTTCACATGCCCGGTGAAGTACTTGATGGGGGTGAACGGCACATAGATACCGAAGTTAGGCTCGATCACGTCATCCCAAGTGCTCTTGCGGAACAGGCCCAGCTTGTAGGCATCGACCATGGTGCGCCTGACAAGATCGTGGTATCCGTCGTTGATGCGTTGCAACTCGGCAAACTGATCGGGGCCAAGGGTTTGCTCGATGTCGGCGTTGTCAGCCTCGGCACTCTCCATGGTGAGCACCTTGGGGTTGAGCATGAAGCCGGACACGTCGAAGGCGTAGAGCGCCTTCTCTGCGTCAGCGGGAGCGCCCTTGCGCCGTGCCGCTTTCAGAGCACGCTCGAAGCTGTCCCCATCTGCGTGCATCATGCCGATGACTTTGGCGGTCAGCGCATAGAGGTCTTCATCTGCGGCGCTGTCCACCTCGGCCTGAACGTCTTTGCCGAGAAGCCCGGCGTCCACCATCCACTTCAAAAGCGCCCGCGCTTTCACCGGGTCTTCTTCGATCAGTTTGCCGACGCGGCGGCGTTCGTGGATGATGCGGTTGTTGGTCTGGAGACGTTGCAGGTAGTCGGGGTCGATGCCTGCCAGTTTGAGAGGGATGCCCACTGCATTCGCCAAGTCGTTGTCGAATCGGGTGATTTGGCGGACGGCGAATTGAGAGGCTTCTTCCTGCGCCCAGTTGTAGTCTTTCGAGGTGCCGATGCCTTTGAGGCGGTTCCAGTAAGACTTCCAGATACCGCCGTCGCGAATCGCCGTGGGCAGCCACTTGCCGAACATGGAGCGATACAGGCCACGGGTGGCGTCATTGATGGTTTTCTTCGCCCGCATGAGAGCGGAAGACTTGGCGATCAGCCTTTCGAGCGCCGTCGTGGATCTGCCTTGATCGGCTTCGGCCAACGCCTTGTAGAGCGAACCCCCTTGAACGAGGCTCACCAGCAGTTGGTAGGCTTGCTCGACTTCAGGCTTCTGCTCCAGCGCGTTCAAGAAACCAAGAGTGGTGTAAGGAGCGTTCTTGGCAGCCCACATGGGGTCGTTGAGGATGGCGGAGATGAAGTCGGCGTACAACTCTTTACCGCTGCCACGATATTTGTCCGAAGGGCCGAAGTCTCCACGCCACTTCTTGGACAGCGCGATGAGTTCTGGCTTGATCAACTGGGTGATCTTGCTCGGCTTGATCTTTTTGCCGCCGTCCATGAACCAGTCGGCGAGGTCGTTGCCGAAGACTTTGCGGAAGCCGCCAAGAGGGGCCAGCTTGTGGGCCAGCGTCTTAGTGAACCCCGAAGCTGGGAGGAAGTCGAACAGGTGCCCAATCTCATGGGCCAAGGTCTTTGCCGCCTGCACCGGGTCTTTGAACAGGTGCTTGCTCAGTTCGATCTCCGAGCCATCAGCCATGCTGAGTTTGATCCTACCCCGTGCCCGACGCAGTAGAGTGTTGATGCGGATGCTTGCGCCGAGCATCTTGGCAATAAGCCCCATTGCGGGAGTGTTCAACGTCAGCATCGGGCGGTTGGGCGCTCCGGCCTTTGGCGGGGGTGTTACGGTTGGGGGAGGGGGCGTGGTGGGTGCGCCAACAGAAGCGGGCTGGGGCGCGGCTTTGGCCTGTGGTTTGACGTTGGCGGGCACGGTGCCTGCGATGGCGTGGCGGAACCACTCAAGACGCTCTGCGGCATCCGTGTCGCCGAGCTTCGAGGCGTTGATGTATCGCTTCATCTCCGGCACATAGATGTGGCGGTCGGCCTGTTTGAGGGCTTCGAGGAAGTAGTCGTAGTCGCCCCGCAGGAACGCCGCCTCAAACGCTGCCGCGAACTGCGCAGGGCTGGTGAAACGTGGAGGAGTGCTGGTGTTGGGGGAAGGCTGTGGAGGAGCGCCAAGGGTCGCACGTTTGGCCTTGTCGTACATCTTCACGCCTTCCTCGAAACGGCCATCCTCCATCATCACGCCGAGCACTTTGTCAGATTCGCGCTGGTCGGGTTCCTCCGCCACGCTCTTCGGCGTCTCCGGTGCTGGCATCATACGCACAGCCGTTCCCACAGGAGTACCCGGCAACGATAGACCGGCCTGCTCGGCTTCTTGCTGGCTGCCCGCGCCTTCGAGCAGCAGCGTGCCCTTGGCCGTGGGCAGCCCGAGGTTCTTCAGGATCGCTTCGTTGGCTTTCTGATTGGCAGAGAGTTCGGCGGGGGAGGCGAGGCTGGATGCTGGTTGCTGGTTGCTAGATTCTCGTTGCTGGATGCTAGATGCTGGATTTCCAGACGTGCCATCTGCGGCACGGGAGGGCGCTGAATAACCCAGCTTAAACTCACCCGCCGGGACGACACGCATCTGCGTTCCCCGGCGCTGCCAGTCTTCTGCCATGCCGCGCAGGGCATGCGCCTCACTGAAATATTCACGCTGACTCTGCGTGCCATCGGCAAACGCGATGCGGTAGGTGGGTGCGATGAACTCACGCTGCGCGGTGGGCTGCCAGAATGATCCTAGCGCGGCGCGGGCTTCCTTGAGCAGCGCGGCTTTCTCCGGCGCGATTTCCCGCACGACGGTGAGCCACGAGTTTTGCATTCGCTTAACAATGGCGTCCACCAGCGCGGCTTTCGTCTTGCCTGCGGCATTCACCTGCTGTGCGATGCCTGTAACGGTAGCGGCATTGGCTGCTTCCAACTGCTGGCGCAACGCCGCAAAATCCGCTTCGTTGGCAAGTCCTGAATAAACCGCCTCATCTCGAAATTGCTTCACCGTGTCAATGGCCAGCCCGCCCGGCGAAGGTTCTGCACTTTGGGCCGCAGGATTCCGCAAGGGCGCTTCTGCTTGCGGCGCGGGCATCATCCTGATTGCTGTGCCCACATTCGTTCCTGGGAGCGCCAGCCCGGCCTGCGCGGCTTCCTGCTGGCTGCCTGCGCCTTCGAGCAGCAGCGTGCCGTTGTCGTAGCCTTCCTGCACCTGCGCCAAAAAGGCTTGGGGCGTGAGTCCGGGCTGAAGCAGCCGGGCTCGGGCGTACACGCTGGAGAGCGGAGCCATCTGCGTACTGCTGCCACGCACGGCCTCGCGGTAGGCGTTGGCAACGGTGTTGCGGACAGGCATGTCCAGCAACTTGCGCTCCCCGGTGGCCGGGCGTTTGGCCTGCGGGTTGAACATGCTGGCGAGTCCCTGCGGCTTCTCGGTGGCACGTTCACCTTTGACCTTCTCCGCTGCCTCCGCGAGCATGTCGGCGGGGGTGCGGTAGCCGGGTTTGCTCTGCACCGCGCTCAACTTCTCCAGCGGCCCCACGTCAATCGTGCGGTGCGGAGTCTCGAACAGGGCGAGCACGGTCGTCATGGCCTGCT
>Ga0172380_10002005_pt1 | contig 33232 bp, 32 predicted proteins | sample Leawe162metaG_FD_119747 | JGI IMG/M metagenome (GOLD analysis project Ga0172380, IMG submission 119747) | Leachate microbial communities from a municipal landfill in Southern Ontario, Canada - Leachate well 162 metaG | ecosystem: Engineered > Solid waste > Landfill > Unclassified | place... | reverse complement strand
TTCAATGCAAAAGCAGCAGCATCTCTGCGTACCTTGGGAGCCCGAGGATCATTGGTATATGCCATGTGGTTCAGAAGCACCTGATTAATGGGTGGGTGTTTCCAAGGTATTGAACCATTACGGAGGGTTTGACACTGGTTAAATAGAACGTAGGATGCCCTCGGGTGCACGGCAGAGCCGGCACAGGGAGAATGAAACAATGATTGGAAACGCAATTGCGAACTATCACTGCATGGCGCGCAACACCTATCCCGGCCGGGGAATCGTGGTCGGCAGGTCTGAAGACGGCAACCACCTGGTCCAGGTCTACTGGATCATGGGGCGCAGTCCCTCGAGCCGCAATCGGCGCTTCGTGCAGGACGATAAGCGCGTCTACACCGACACGCTCGATCCTGCAATCGAACGGGACCCGCTGACGCTCTTCAACGCAATGAACGAGTACCCACAGTTCTTTGCGGTCAGCAATGGTGCGCAGACCGACCGGATGCTGGACTACGGTGTGAACAATCACCTGACCGCAAGCCTCTCTGTGCACGGCCATGAGTTCGAGCCCGATGCGCCGAGCCGAGTGAGTAAAACAAAAGAGCCCTCATCGGGCTTTTTTGTTTTCGAGCGAGGCGACCGCAAGGAAGCTTTGCTTACCGCGGAGCAAATGAAAATGAGAGGCGCCCGAAAGGGCGTTTTTCATTTGCTCCGCGAAGGAAGCGGAGCTTCCGTGTAGGACTCGAAGACCTTGTGAGCAGATTGTGTGAATACATGGAGCACAATCTCCATAAGGTGTACTGGTCATGTAATGACCGAGAAATGTACCCATGGTCCTACTCACGGAGCCAGTGTAAAGCAAAGTAAAGTGTTAATTTCAGGGGTATTTTGGTATTCTATTATAAATGAAAATAATCGGTTTCAATCTAGACCAAACATATTATGGCCTACCGCTTGATAATGGGGGAGCCTGCTTAATTGTTGATGGTGAGGTTAAGATGGTCATCAATGAAGAACGTTTGAATAGGAAACAGTACTCAGCAGGTTATAAAGAAAGCTTCGAATACCTGTTAAAAGAAAATCACTTAAACATAGATGATATTGATATATTTGTTGCCAGTTCTTGTCTAGAGCCGAAGGCTTCCGTTGAAGAGGTGCAAGGAAGTCTCACTAGGAATGGTTTTGATATACCAGCTTCAAAAATAAAAGTGTGTGAGCATCATTTGTCGCACGCATTCAACGGTTATTATTCATCAGGCTTTGATGAAGCAATAATAATGGTTCTTGATGGCGATGGAAATGTTTTGGCTGAAAAAATGGAAGGTGGTACAGATAACGAAAAAAAGTATTGGTTAAATAAGACGGAACATAATAGCTATTATGTCGGCGGGGGAGATGCTATCAATTTTTTAGAAAGAGATGAAGTGAACGTCGGCGAGAATGGCTTTGGCGGTTTATATCGCTATTTTACTTATTTTTGCGGTTTCTACGGGTATAGGTTTGCAGGAAAATTGATGGGTCTTTCTGCGTACGGTAGCGGAAGGAATAGATTTAAAGACTTTAAACTGTTTGATTTATTGCCAGACGGAGTGGTTAAATGTCGTTTGCCAGATGCAGACCGCCTTAACTCACCTAAAGTGGTGGAAGATTGGCTTAGAAGTGAGGGTGTAAACGTTAAGTCACAGAAACCAAATGAACCAATTACTGAGGACACGGAAGATATCGCCTTTCTGGTTCAGCGAGAATTAGACCGAGCCCTAATCCATAAGGTTAATTATCTAGTTACAAAAACGGGTATAAAAAATCTTTGTATTGCAGGAGGTGTGGGATTGAATGCCGTAACTAACAGAGCACTCTTAGATAATACGGAGATTGAAAATATCTTTATTCAACCAGCATCAGGCGATAGTGGAGAGTGTATGGGAAATGCTTACTATGGTGTTGCTATGTATGATAAAGAAAATATAAAAAGAAAGCCTATTTCCGTGTATCAGGGCAAGGAGTATTCTTCTGATGAGATTGAGGAAGCACTTAAAAAAGAAAATGGAAAGCTAACCTACAAGAAACTTGCGTTTCCTGAGTTGGCAAAAATTGCCGCAGAGAAACTAGCTGAGAATAAAATTATAGGGTGGTTTCAGGGACGGTCAGAAATCGGTCCCCGAGCTTTAGGTAATAGAAGCATCCTTGCAAATCCGACAAGTAAAGAAATGAAGGATATTTTGAATGAGAGGGTTAAGCACAGGGAGGTTTTTCGTCCGTTTGCTCCGAGTGTCTTAGAAGACAAAGTTGGCGAATGGTTTGATATATCTGTACCTGCTCCATATATGATTATGAACGCCCAAGTTAAACAACCTAATCAAATACCGTCCGTAACACACAGAGATGGCAGTGCCCGTCTTCAAGCTGTAAGTATTGCTCAGAACGAGAGATACTACGCCCTTATTAGTGAGTTTGAAAAAATAACAGGCGTACCAGTCGTTCTGAATACTTCATTTAATGACAACGAAGCAATTGTTGAAACTCCTTCGGATGCAGTCAATACATTTTTAAGAACCAACATAGACTACCTTTTTATCGCTGATTATATGGTCGAAAAGTCTGCTCAGGTCGTTTAACTCAATTTTAAGCCTAGCCCAATTCAAGGTTCTGAACTCGTCCAAGAGCGGGAACTTTACGCCGCGGATTCAGGGGTACTGCACGCGCGATCGACGATTCAACCGCTGTGTCGCCGGCCTCGGCATCCTGAGGCGGTCGGCCTCGAACGGGAAGTGCGAACGCTCGATGTGGGAGTACGATGAGATTGATCCTGGTCTCGGCTACTGCATCACCACGTACCAGGGCGATGGGAATCCACTGCCGGCGTTCGCGGGGCTGCCGTTTTTCATGCCGATCCGCGGTGTCGACGGCGACATCGAGCGCGTCGCTTACGACTACTGGCAGATGCTCAACGAGGACAACAAGATCGCATTGGCGGTCAAGTTCATACGGGAGGCTGGAACGGAGAGTTCGGAGGTTTTCATCATCAACAAGTACGGCAACTGAACGGGGACTAGGCCTCTCTCGAGTGGGTCGACGCGCACCGCGCGTCGACCCACAACCTTTTGCTGCCTGGGCAGGCTGGGCGTATACTACCTAGAACATGCGGCAATCGAAGCTCTTCACCAAGACCCGCCGAGACGCGCCTTCAGACGAGGTGGCGAAGAACGCGCAGCTGCTCGTACGTGCTGGGTATATCCATAAGGAGATGGCGGGAGTGTACGACTACTTGCCCCTAGGTTTGCGCGTGCTAGAGAAGATTCGTGCAATCATTGCTGAAGAGATGGATGCGATCGGTGGGCAGGAGGTCTCAATGTCGGCACTACAAGACCCAGAAATCTGGAAGGCAACTGACCGCTGGAGCGATGAAAAGGTGGATGTGTGGTTTCGCACGGAGCTGAAGAGTGGCACGCAGCTTGGTCTCGGCTGTACACACGAAGAGCCAATGGTCCGTATGATGAAGGATCACGTTGCGTCATACCGCGATTTGCCACGGGTCACCTACCAGTTCCAGACAAAGTTTCGCAATGAGACGCGTGCAAAATCGGGAATTATGCGAGGACGGGAGTTTCTTATGAAGGACATGTATTCGTTTGATAGAGACCAAGCCGGACTGGACGCGTTTTATGAAAAGGCAATCACTGCGTACAAGAATGTATACAAGCGCACTGGCATAGGAGAGCAAACGTTCCTCACCTTCGCTTCGGGAGGCATGTTTTCCAAGTACAGTCATGAATTCCAGACGATTTGTGATGCCGGAGAGGATCGTATTTACATTGATGACGAGAAAAACATAGCGGTAAATGATGAAGTCATGCAGGACGAAGTGTTGGCCTCGCTGGGCACCAGCCGCGAAAAATTGCGTGAGGCAAAGTCAATTGAGGTGGGCAATATTTTTAAGTACGGAACAAGATACACCAAGGAGCTTGGGCTCACGTACGTTGACGCTGAGGGCAAAACGCATGATGCCGTGCTAGGAGCGTATGGTATTGGCGTCGGACGACTTATGGGAGCTATTGTCGAGCTTCTTTCTGATGAGAAGGGGCTCGTGTGGCCTGAGAGCGTGTCACCCTTTGCCTACCATTTGGTATCACTCGGAAAGGCGGGCGATGACATCAGCGTCGCCGCCGACGAGCTCTACGACGACATGGTGAAGAACGGGGTCGAAGTGCTCTACGACGACCGCGACATGTCCGCGGGGCAGAAGTTTGCCGAGAGCGACCTGCTCGGTATCACAAAGCGTGTCGTGGTGGGTCGTGAGGCTGTGGCAACCGACGTGTTCGAAGTGGTCGACCGCAAGTCGGGTGCGGTGAGCAAGGTGCCACGCGCCGCGCTGCTTCACTAGGTGTATGCCACGCTTTTCCAAGAACTCACTCTTCAGCAGTGATATTGCGATAGACCTTGGCACCTCTCACACGCTTGTGTATGTGCGTGGGCGCGGCATTGTTATTAACGAGCCGTCAGTCGTCGCCATCAACGAGAAGACTAATCAGGTTGTGGCAGTGGGGGCAGTGGCCAAGACCATGCTCGGCAAGACGCCACAGCACATACGCGTGGTGCGTCCGCTCTCGCACGGGGTTATCTCAGACTTTGAGGTGACAGAAGAGTTGCTGACGTATTTTATTAACAAGGCGCAGGGCGGTAAGGCACGACTTTTCGGTCCACGCGTGGTGATAGGCGTCCCGACCGGTGTGACTAACGTGCAAAGCCGAGCAGTGCGCGACGCGGCCAAGAATGCGGGTGCGCGCGAGGCCTTTATTGTGGAGGAACCGGTAGCAGGCGCCGTGGGCGCCAAGCTGCCTGTGGCAGAGGCGGTCGGTACTATGGTGCTCGATATTGGCGGGGGCACAACCGATATTGCCGTGATAGCGCTCAACGGCGCCGTGGCCTCGAAGAGCTCGCAGGTGGCGGGTGACCGCTTCAATGACAACATCATCGACTATGTGCGTAACGAGTTTAAACTGGGTATAGGCGAGCGTACGGCAGAGGATATCAAGATCTCCATTGGGGCAGTGACCCCGCTTGCTGAGGGGCTGTCGAAGACCGTGCGTGGCCGCGATTTCGCCACAGGTCTTCCCCGCGAAATCACTCTCACCGACAGCAATGTGCGCGAGGCGCTGGTCCCCTCGCTCGATGCGCTTATGGACGCAATGAAGGACGTCATCGAGGTTACGCCGCCCGAGCTGCTCTCGGACGTGCTTGAACGTGGGGTCACCGTCTTCGGGGGCGGCGCGCTCCTGCGTGGCCTGCCTGAGGTGCTGGCGAAGATGCTTGGGGTGCCCATACGGGTCGCCCCGGAACCGCTCACGACCGTGGTGCGCGGTGCCGGTATTATCACAGAGAATCCGGGCCCGTACGCGGACTTTTTTATCGATGAAGAAGACATACTTGGCGAGGCGTAATGCGCTCTTTACCCTTACCGAGCTCTCGTGGGGCGCACGAGGGCTCTTGCTCGCGGTCGCATTGCTGGGGGTCCGCTTGGTCACGCCTGATTTCTTCTGGCATATGACCGCGCCGCTTTTCCGCGTGGGCGATGCAGTCGCCGGCGCAAACCACACCTTCCTGAGCTCTTTTGGTCATGCGGCAGGCGTTGCTGCCGAGAATGATGCGCTACGTAAGGAAAACGAGTCTCTCGTGGCGATGAACGCACTGCTAGCTCAGAAAGTTGAACAGCTCTCGCCAGATAACGCTGAAGGGCTCCGAGTGAAAGGCCAGGGTGACTTGCGTGCCGATGTTGTTGCCCGGCCACCCGAAAGCCCGTACGACGTGCTCACACTCGCGCGGGGAAGTCGTGATGGCGTCGCGGTGGGCATGGAGGCGTTTGCCCCGAGTGGCGCCCCGCTCGGCGTCGTGGCGCAGGTGTCCGATGACTTCTCGCGTGTGGTGCTCTTCTCCTCTCCAAACAGGCGCACTGCTGGATGGGTTGGGCGTGAGAGCGTGCCGGTGACAATCATCGGTGCCGGAGGAGGTGCGCTGCACATCTCGCTATCGCGAGCGGCAAATATTGTCGTGGGCGATGTTGTGTACGTACCGGGCCCAGGGATGCTCCCGCTTGGTGTTGTGGGGCGCGTGGACGATGACCCTTCCTCACCTGCCGTAACATTGCGTGTCAGACCTCTGAGCAATCCGTTTTCCGTGGGCTCGGTTGCTCTGCGTGCGACTGGGATACGCGGCTCCGCTGATTTCCTCGTGGCGAGCTCGACTCCGCAATGACACGTCCGGCGGTAACCGTGGTCACGTTTCTTTCAGTCGTGTTCCTGCCTTGGCAGGTAACCGTGCTTTGCGCGCTTGGCGCCGCAGTGGTAGAGCCCTTCGTCCCCTTGGCCGCTGGTCTCCTGTTGGATGTGCTGTACTACGCGCCACAAACAGGGCTCCTGCCGCGTTTCACGATAGGCGGGGCGCTCATCTCTCTTGTGGCGAGCGTCGTGCACAGTCGTGTGCGAGCACGTAGTATGTAGAGTATGTGGTGGCGACGCCGGCGATCGACGAATCAGGAAGTTGATCCTGACGAGATATTTCTCGACGCGTCAAACAATCCGTTGTTTGACCGGGCACGCTTTGAGGGCCGTATTGAGCAGCCACTTGCTCCAACAACCTTCCTCTCCGTCACCGTGGTCCTGGTGGCCATCGTCAGCACCCTCGCGATTCGCGCTGGTTATCTGCAGGTGGTACAGGGAGCGGCGTTTGCGGCGCAGAGTGCACAGAACAGTCTTGAGCCAACGGCTCTTTTTGCGCCACGCGGAATCATTACTGACCGCAATGGGGTCGTGCTCGTCGAGAACGTTGACGCAAAAAAAGGCACCGGCACTGGGCGAAAGTATTTGATGCCCGAGATGGGACAGATCATCGGCTACGTCTCCTACCCAAAAAAGGACAAGAGTGGAAACTATTACGATACGAATATTACAGGTGTCGCTGGCCTTGAGGCTATGTATAACGAACAGCTCAGTGGCGAGAATGGCCGCATTCTCGTTGAGAAAGATGCTCGGGGAGAAGTGCGTTCCTCGGGGATGATTGTGCCGGCAAAAGAGGGTCGGACGTTGGTGCTCTCAGTGGACGCGACGCTTGAGCGAAGTCTGGCGAAGGCAATTTCAACCATTGCGGATAAGACGGGTTTTATTGCGGGAGCGGGCGTGATCATGGACGTGCATACGGGAGAAGTGCACGCTATCGTCTCGTACCCGAGCTACGATCCGAACGTTATGAGCAATGGTGCACCGGCGTCTACGATTGCTGGCTACAACACCAGTCAGGGGCATCCGTTCCTCGACCATGCGGTCCAGGGCGTGTACGCTCCCGGCTCGGTGGTCAAGCCCATTGTAGCGGCCGGCGCGCTTACCGATGGTCTCATCACGCCACAGACGCTTATCAATGACCCAGGAAGGCTCGTCGTCCCTGACCCCTACAAGCCAGGCAAGAATTATTACTACAATGGCTGGAAACCGCTTGGCATTGTGGATGTGGAGAAGGCAATTGCGTGGTCATCTGACATTTTCTTCTACACGGTAGGAGGTGGATTCGGCGACCGGAAAGGTCTCGGCATTGAGCGCCTCGACTACTGGTACTACCAGTTTGGTCTTGGGAGTCCGACGGGCATTGATCTGCCATCCGAGGCGCGTGGTGTTGTGCCCTCTCCTGAGTGGAAGCGGGCGACATTTAAAGAGGCCTGGTATCTCGGAGATACCTACTTTACCTCTATCGGCCAATACGGGACGCAAGTGACGCCGATGCAAATGGCACGTGCGACGGCGGCTATTGCAAATGGTGGCACACTCCTGACCCCGACCATTCGTGCGGGTATCCCACCGGTGTCGACGTCCGTCCCGGTGAGCACAGATGCGCTGGTGACCGTGCGTGCCGGCATGCGACAGACTGTCACCAGCGCGCTCGCACAGGCGTTGAACGTGCCGTATCTCACCGTTGCCGCTAAGACGGGCACAGCGCAGACGGGTACCCGCAACCAGTACGATAACTCATGGGTGGTGGGGTTCTTTCCGTACGAGGAGCCTCAGTACGCCTTCGCGGTTGTGCTCGAGCGTGGTCCGGAGGGTGCTGGGTCTCAGGCCGTAAACGTGATGCGCACCCTCTTTGATCTGCTCAAAAGCGAAGACTCTGTCTACGTGGGCGGACGCGGCACGAGCGCGTCCGCGCCCACAGAGTAGCGCAATTGACAGCGAGGTCAGCGGGTAGCATCATAGAACCATGGATATTGAAGAACTATCAAAAGCTCAGCTCATTTTACTCACGCTGCTCATCAACTTCATCATGTCGGTCGCGACGGGCATCCTTACGGTGTCGCTCCTGGACCAGGCTCCTGCGGTCGTCACGCAGACCATTAATCGCGTGGTTGATCACACTGTAGAGACCGTGACGCGCGTGGTCCCTGCAGGCATTACTTCCTCGCCAGCGCCCTCGAATCAAGATCTAGTAACTGCAGCGATCGCAGCAGATGTGGCGCGTACCGTGGGCATTTTTGACGCGAAAACAGGCACAACGAGCCCGGCAGTTGCTCTGGGTACCTATCTGCCGAGCGCAAAGGCTATTGTCACCTCCGCGCGAGAGAACCCCCTGAAGGAGGTACTGGTCGAGTTTGCCAATGGCACGGTCGCGCCCGCCTCTCTCTCACACACGGGTAGCGGGCTTATGATCTATGGTTTTTCAGATTCAGCGACGCTCCCCAAGGTGTCGCCTATGGTGCTTATTGCCGCGAAAGACCTTAAGCTCGGTCAGACGGTGCTTGCGGTTGGCAACGACGGAGCCGCAGCAACCGGTATTGTCTCGCGCGTCAGTGAGGCGGGTATACGTACCACGCTCCCTGATCTTGGAGCCGGTAACGCCGCCGTCGACCTTGCCGGTAATCTCATCGGCATCTCTGGACAGACTCCTGGTACGCTCATCAGTGCTGGCGTCGTTGCCGGACTACTCAAGCCAGCGCCAGCCACTCCGTAACCTCCAAGCATATGCCTCCCTTTAACAACTTCACGAGCAAAGCAAAGGAAGCAGTGCGACGAGCGCATGAGCTCGCTATTGAGCGCGGCCAGAACCACGTCTCCTCGCTGCACCTACTCGCGGCGCTTGTACTTCAGGAGGAGTCGTTGGTGTTCTCGATACTTGATCGTATGGAGATAGATACCATCATGCTTGCCGATGCGACGCTCGAGCACCTTGAGGCGCCAGAGTCCGCCTCGGTGTTGTCTCCTTCGTACCAGATATATCTCACGCCCGATCTCGCACAGGCACTTGAGGCCTCGGGCAAGATTGCCGCACGCATGAACGAAACGTTTGTCGGCACCGAGCATCTGTTCCTTTCTATTATCGAGCACCCCGGCTCTGCCGCGGATATTCTCTCGCGGTTTGGTATTAGCCAGAATGCAGCGGTGGCGATACTTAAGGAGCTCAAGAACGCCAAGGATGGCCAAGTGGAGAGCCCAAAGCGATTTCGCGCGCTTGCGAAGTACTCACGCAATCTGACCAAGATGGCGGCGGAGAATAAACTCGACCCAGTCATTGGTCGAGACACGGAGATTAATCGGGTGATACAGATTCTTGCTCGGCGCACCAAGAATAACCCTATTCTTATAGGAGAGGCGGGCGTCGGAAAGACAGCTATCGCTGAAGGTCTGGCCGCGCGCATGGCAACGGGAGACGTGCCGGAGTCGCTCAAGAGCAAGGAGCTTCTGTCGCTCGACCTCGGTCTCATGATTGCAGGCACCAAGTACCGGGGCGAATTTGAGGAGCGCATGAAGAGCGTCATGAAGGAGGTGGAGCGTGCCGATGGCAAAGTCATTCTGTTTATTGACGAGCTGCACACACTTGTCGGCGCAGGTGGGGCCGAAGGGTCGCTTGATGCCTCTAACATGCTTAAACCAGCGCTCTCGCGCGGCGAGATACGCGTTATTGGCGCCACAACATTGAAGGAGTATCAGAAGTACATCGAGAAAGATGCAGCGTTGACGCGTCGATTCCAATCCGTGTTTGTGTCAGAACCAACGATTGAGGACGGCATAGCTATCCTGCGCGGGCTGCGCGACAAGTACGAGCTCTTCCACGGTGTGCGTATCACCGACGGGGCCATTGTGGCGGCAGTAGAGCTCTCCGCACGTTACATTAGTGACCGCTACCTGCCGGACAAGGCGATTGATCTTATCGATGAGGCGGCGAGTGGTCTACGCATTGCTCTCGAGAACAAGCCGCCACTGCTCGAAGAGACCGACCGCAAGATCCGTCGGCTCGAGATTGAGCGTCAGGCCCTTCAGAAGGATCTCGACGGCGAGCATGCCAAGGAGATACGAGAGCGCATTAAAGTAATCGATGCAGAAGTTGCAGACTTGAAAGAGAAGACGAGTGAACTTGAGCTCAAGTGGAAGAACGAGAAGGAGGTGCTCGAAGGTATCCGCGCTGCGAAGACGGAGCTCGAGTCGCTTAAGGTGCAAGCAGACAATGCGGAGATGAACGCAGACCTCGGGACTGTTGCCGAGATTCGCTATGGGCGAGTCCCGCAGATACAGAAGGACCTGGAGACCAAGCTGAAGCGCCTGAAGACCCTGCAGAAGTCACGTCGAGTGCTCAACGAGGAAGTAGCTGAGCAAGATATCGCGGCGGTCGTCTCGCGTTGGACCGGCATTCCCGTGGCGCGGATGATTGAGGAGGAATCGGCAAAACTCGCGCGCATGGAGGAGTCGCTTACGTCAGCGATTATCGGTCAGGACGGAGCGGTGAGGAAGGTGACCGACGCGGTGAAGCGCTCTCGGGTGGGTATTAGCGACCCGAACCGCCCTATAGGTTCGTTCCTCTTCCTGGGGCCAACGGGTGTCGGCAAGACCGAGCTGTCACGCAAGCTGGCGGAGTTTATGTTTAACGATACGGAGGCGCTCGTACGGGTAGATATGAGCGAATTTATGGAGAAGCACTCTGTAGCCAAGCTTATTGGCGCGCCACCAGGGTACGTGGGGTACGAGGAGTCAGGAACGCTCACGGAACGTATTCGCCACCGCCCATACGCAGTCGTGCTCTTCGATGAAATAGAGAAGGCGCATCCAGAGGTCTTCAATATCTTGCTCCAGGTGCTCGATTCTGGCCACTTGACCGACGGGAAGGGCCGCAAGGTGAACTTCAAAAATACGATTATCGTGCTCACGAGCAATATTGGCGGCGAGTTTATCGATCGCCTTGCACACATAGGCTTCGGCAAGGCCGATGCCACCGAAGCGAGCCGCTACGAGGAAACCAAGGAGAAGGTTATGGATGCACTTAAGGAGCATTTCCGTCCTGAGTTCCTGAACCGTCTTGACGACATCATTATCTTCGACGTGCTTGCGAAAGAGGCGCTTGCGCGCATTGTCGACACGCAAATAGAGGAGGTCATGAAGCGCCTTGCGCACAAGCGCATCACGCTGACGCTCGAACCTGCGGTTCACACGTGGCTCGCTGAGAAGGGGTACAACCCTCAGTACGGTGCTCGGCCGCTCCGCCGCACCATACAGGACAAAATACTCACGCCACTGGCCTCGCTTATGGTGGCGCAAGGGCTCATGGAAGGCGGGCAGGTGCTGGTGTCCATCAGGAATGGTGAGCCGCACTTCGAGGTGAAAAAAAAGGCGCAGAAGCAGTCTCGAGCGGCTGCGACGGTTGCCTAACAGCGGCTCTTCTGCTACATTTTCTGTATGTCACAAGACCGCATCATCAAGCTCAAATCGACGAAGTCGGAGCATGTCATCTGGACCCGCAAGAACAAGAAGGCAGTCCAGCGCAAGATTGAGCTTACTAAGTTTGACCCGGTCCTGCGTAAGAACGTCCTCTTTAAGGAGGCGAAGAAATAGTCGCTCTCTACAACCGCCGCAAGGCGGTTTTAGCTTATAGAAATGCCCGCGGGGTCCACGACTTGCGCCGTACGGCAGAGCGCGTACACTAGGGGAGTTGATTGCCGACTGAAAAGTCGGGTTCGCGCAAGCGAATAGGAAGTCAGGTGGGATTCCTGCACTGTGCCGCAACGGTAATGCCTGCAAGGGTGAGTCCGATTATCATCGACACTTATTCTCCCGAGCAGGACTCCGCGTTTTTTGCCACGCTGGCACGACGACTACAGGATCTCTGCTTCGGGGCAGAGAGTTTTCATTTTATATCTATGACTATTAAAGAAATTGTCCTGGGTGTCATCGTCGCAATGACGCTTCTTGTTGGACTGATGTACGTGCAGCAACAAACACCAGCGTCAGTGGCCATACCGGAGCAGTCTGTCGCAACCGACAGCGCAGCGACCAGCACGCTGCGTGAGCTCGTCGCATCTGAGTCGATTATTTTGGATACTCACGAGGGTGTGCGCGCCATTGATGGGTACGTGAGTCTCGTGATCGGCACCACCACGCACAAGGTCGGTATACTGACCGGCGACACCGTCATTGATGCGATGCAGGGACTTGTTTCGGACAGGAAACTTATGTTTACGGGGCGCAGCTTCCCAGGGCTTGGGTATTTTATCGATTCGATAAATGGTGTGCCAAACGCTGGAGGCAAATATTGGGTCTTTTACGTCAATGGCGCCTCCTCTACCGAGGGAGCCTCATGGGTGGTACTGAGTCCGGGCGATGTGGTGGAATGGCGATTTAGGAACAAAGAGTAATTACCCGATTATGAAGAACCTGTCTCTTATAGTACTTATTGCACTTGCGCCCACTTATGTGTTTGCCGACACGTCAGTTCATCTACGCGTGGAAGGCCCGAGCGCCACTCTGTATGCGCAAACGCTAGCCGTAACGGCATGTCCCGTGACTGACAATCCAGCCACAACGACAGTGAGCGCCAAGTGCGCGCTCGAGCAGGCGGGGCTTGCGCCAGAGTGGTCAAACTTTGGTGGCGACGATTGGTTTCTGAGCGCAGCAGGAGGCGTATCTCAAGATTTCGCCAACAATCTGTACTGGGGCTGGTGGAGTGACTTTACGTATGGCCAGGTTGCGCTCAACAAGCACGAGGTCGTGTCTGACGAGTCTCTGATTGTGGCTCTCGGTGTCCTGCCGCTACGGATTGCGGCTCCCGATAGCACGACGGTGGGGGCCACCACGACCTTAAAAGTAGAGGAGTTTGGTTTTGACGCTGGCTTTAACGGTGTCTGGAATCCCTCGGTCGACGCTGACGTCACCATAGTTGACACTCACCAGCAGACCGGTGCCGATGGTACGGTGGAGTTCGTGCCGGCGTCGACAGACACGCTTCTCGTTAGTGCGTCAAAGAGTGGCTTTATAGCCGCAACTCTTGTGCTGGAGCCCGAACCTGCGGCCGCCGTGGCGTCTACGACGGCTACCACAACGCCGGCCGTGGATACCGGCAGCGTCGCTGGCGGTGGCGGTGGAGGCGGTGGCAGCGGGGGAGCGAGCGCTACTGTGCAGGCAACCTTTAGCGTGCCACGCGCTCTCAGCTACCTTCTGTCAAAGCAACGCAGCGACGGCTCGTATGGCTCGCTATTCCTCTCTGACTGGGCCGCGATTGCGCTCGCGGCAGGTGAGATGGGCAACGCGGCTCTTCGCGACTACTTGCGTGCTGCACCCGCACTTGCAAGCGTGACCGACTATGAACGGCACGCCATGGCGCTCATGGCGTCTGGTATTAATCCGTACACAGGCACCGCCATCGACTACATTTCCCCAATCGTAGCAAAGTTTGACGGTACGCAGATTGGCGATGCCAACCTCGATAACGACGACATATTCGCACTCATACCACTTCTTCATGCTGGATATAGCGATCGCGACGCCATTATTAAAAAGACTGTGGCTTTTATCCTCTCCGAGCAGGGAGCGGATGGCTCGTGGGACGCTAGTGTCGACATGACTGCAGCGGCAGTGCAGGCACTCGCTGAGGTCGACTCTCTCCCCGGTGTTTCTGACGCGCTGTCACAAGCAAAAAGCTATTTGCGCGCGCATCAACAACCTGATGGTGGATTTTCTAATAGCTTCAGTACCAGTTGGGCTCTACAGGCTGCTGCTGCGTTAGGAGAGCAGACGAGCGCATGGGCACTAGGAGGTCGCACCGGTGTCGACTACCTTGCCAGCCTCCAGCAGGACGATGGAGGGATTGAGCCAGTCTCTGCGAGCGAGCAGAACCGCGTATGGGCGACGACATACGCTGTCCCAGGCGCGCTGGGCAAGACCTGGTCGGAGATCCTGCATTCTTTTGACAAGCCTGCCGCATCGGCAGGCACTCCCGCCGGGGCGGTTCTTGGCGCTGCGTCATCAACACTGGAGGCCGCCGCGAGCGCAACTACTACGCCTGTTGTCGCCACAACTACGGTGGCAGCCGAAGTCGTGCAAATAGCATCAGTAGTTGCACCTGCAAGGACTAGGCCGCTTGCGGTGAATCAAGTAACTCCGGTGGTGGCGCCGCTGCCGGTCGCCGAGGTGCCCGTGGCCGCGGAGAGTGTTCTGCCGAAAGGGTTCTTTGCTCGGCTGTGGCATGCAGTTGTCGGATTCTTTACTTATTGGCTGTAGTATACTCACGATATGAAAATTGAATTAGAAACAGGGTGGCTCAAATTACTCCTTGGATGGTGCACTATCTTCGCCTTTCGTCTCATGCCGTTTCGTCCACCCAACGTGGAGCCGATGCTCGCAACCATTATGCCGTTTTCAAAGCGTTATGGCGCTCTAGAGAGTTTCCTCTTTGGCTTCTTGGGTATCGTGCTCTTTGACGCGGTAACGAGTGGCTGGGGGGTATGGACGCTGGTTACGGCGCTTGCATATGGCGCGCTCGGCCCTGCCGCACACTTCTACTTCAAGAGCCGTGCTGCTTCGGTCCGCAACTTCCTCACCTTTGGCATTGCTGGTACGCTCGCGTACGACGCAGTCACCGGGCTTGTTATTGGCCCTGTCTTTATGCAGCAGGCATTTATGGTCGCTCTTGTGGGGCAGATCCCCTTTACCCTTATGCACCTCACCGGCACCGTGCTCTTCGCTACTCTCCTCAGCCCAGCGCTCTATAAGTGGGTGGTGCAAAACGAACGGTTCGAAATCTCGTTCTCCAAGAATCGTATCCCTGCATAACGATTGGCGGGTCCAGCAGGATTCGAACCTGCAAAACCGGTTTTGGAGACCGGCGGTTTACCATTGAGCCTATGAACCCTGAGTGAGGCCCAACGAACAAGGGGCCCCATCGTTTGTTGTTGCCGTGCGAGGGGTGCATATCAGTGTGTAGCTGATACGAACCCGTCTCTACAGCGTAGCAGACCCCGAGCAGTGGGGAAAGCGACTACAGCGACTGTCAGGCAGGGTATGATGTACTCATGCGTCCCCGCGGGCTCCTCAAAAGTATTTTTATAGGCAGTATTTTACTTGTGCCAATGGTGACTCGTGCGCGGTCGATCCCGGACTTCGGTCCGATTCTTGAGGACGGGTGGAACCTGTGCCCACTCAGCTGGTCTGCGGTCATCATGACAATCAATAATGTCATCACGCTCTCCATCACCCTCGCTATCGTCTTCGTCGCTCCCGTCATGATTGCATACTCGGGCTTCCTCCTCGTTACCAACGCCTTCAACCCAGGCGCCAAGGCCGATGCCAAGAAGATCCTCACCAACACTATCCTGGGTATTGTTATCGCTCTCGCGGGGTGGATGATTGTCGATGCCCTCATGGCTGTCTTGTATCACCCCACGGACCTTGGCCTTGCCGGCAAGACGTGGTCGGAGTTGATTACGGGAGGAAGCATCCCGGTCTGTATCCCCGCTGCCTCCATTTTGCGTCAGGCTTCTAACGGAGCAAATGTCGTAGGCGAGTCCGCGACGGGTGTTGTTACGGTTATTCCGCCGAGCCAAGCGCCCGCAAGCGAGACCGCAGTGCGACAACAGCTCGCGAGCGCAGGCGTGCAGGTAAATCGGCCTACGGCATGTAGTCCCTACAACGCCAACGGCGTTACGGGGGGCTGTACGAATGTGGGAGGAATGCTCCCGTCCACCGTCGATCAGGTAATCAGTATCAAGCGAGCGTGCGGCGGATGCACGGTCATCGTAACCGGCGGGTCAGAAGCCGGTCACGCATCTGGCGCGCACTCGCACGGTCTCGGATACAAGGTCGACCTCGGGCTGAATGGAACCCTCAACGCCTTCCTCCAGCGACTTGAGCTTACTGGTCAGCGCGGTGGCGATTCTGGAGGACCTATTCGTAAGGACTCGTGTGGGAATGAGTACGTGCAGGAATCGAGCCACTGGGACATTACCGTGTTTAGGACATGCGCACTGTAGGCCCTCTCGTGCTTCTGCTTCTGGCGGGCATTCTGGCGTTGCCAGGAGCTGCGCACGCCGCGATACCCTTCTTCGAACCCATCATTCCGCCCGCTCAGCAACTGTGTGCGGGGAACTGGTACCTCGTGATGGTGGTCATCAACAACATCATCAGTTTCTCAATCACCCTCGCCATTGTCTTCGTCGCTCCCGTCATGATTGCATACTCTGGTTTCCTCCTTGTCGCCAACGCTTTCAACCCAGGCGCCAAGGCCGATGCCAAGAAGGTCCTCACTAAACACTATCCTGGGTATTGTTATCGCTCTCGCGGGGTGGATGATCGTCGATGCCCTCATGGCTGTCTTGTATCACCCCACGGACCTTGACCTTGCCGGCCAGACGTGGTCGGAGTTGATTACGGGGAATTCGGGCGCGGGTGCGTGCTTGAAGGTTGCGTCCAGTCTTAGGCAGAACGCGAGCGGGTTTGATACCACCGGCGCGACACCCGACGATCGAGGCGTATATGTCGACGGCAAGACGGCAGCGCTCTGCTCCGATAGCAACCCCGTCTGTAACCCGGCAGCTCTTCAGAAGGCGGGGTTTTCGCCCACACAGGCCAACGTTATGTCCTGTATTGCCATGACGGAGAACAGCGGTAGCGCCGCTGGCTGCAATAGCGTGAGCGCGTGCGGCGCGTTCCAGATAGTCATAACGGTAAACACGCTGAGTGGGCCAAGCTGTGCCAAGTACAACGGCAGCAACCCGACCTTGAACTGCCGTAGCATGTGCAAGGGCAACAACGGTGCTGCACTCAGGACCGCTGCCTGTCAGCCCTGCATACAAGCAGCGAGCGACTACGCCTGTAATGCTGAATCTGCCTACAACTTATACAGGCAGTCTGGCTACAAGCCGTGGCTGCCTAAGTCGGCGGGAGGTTATTCAGACAATCAACATTCTGCCGCCTGTGTACAGCAGTACGGGGGCGGATAATCTAACAATCTATGACGAAAATTATTCTTACAAGCGTGGGCGCAGTGACCGTTGCCGGGCTACTCACAGCCGCCTTCTGGATGAGTCGCCCTCCGTTGGATGAGCCCGCGACACCCAATCCAGCGGTCACGCTGCCTGTTGCCGGCCAGTCTTCTCAAGGTACAAGTACTCCCGTTCTGGTCGATGGGGATACTCGTCCTCTGACCCTCGGTGGAGCAGACGGGGAGGCGGTGATCGTCAAAGATTTCCTCAGCGACCCGACAGTGGTACAGGATCCGATCAACGCAGGCTATTACTATCTCGGGTATCACCTCTACCAGGGCGTTAGTGACCCCTCCGTCACCGACAATCCTCCGTACACAATCGCGTACGCTCGCGAATCACAGTTCTTTACCATCTCGCTCTTGCAGGAACCGCTGGCGGCTGTACGAGAGAGCGCAGAGCGCGAGCTGATGACCCGCCTCGGTCTGTCATCGGGCGAGCTATGCAGATTGAAATACACGCTGAGCGTGCCGTGGCGAGTTAACCAGGTGTATGCGAGCAAAAGTCTGGGCTTCAGCTTCTGCGCGGGCGCTACGACTCTGCCGAAATAGTCTCCTCGCTACGGAGTTTGCGCAGCCACGCCTTCTGTCGCCGCGCATAGTGCCAGAGCTTCGCAGAGAGGGCAGGCAGGAGCGACTCGAACGTACGCTCATTGCGTACATACTCTCCAACAATTTTGTACTCAAGGCCGAGTTCGTCGAGGCGTGCGTCTCCCACCTCCTCTCGGACGCGACGCACTTCTTCTGTAAGCCCCTGGTCAAAGGCGCGGGCAAGGCGAGCGTCGATACGTGGTCGCAACTCCTCACGAGGGGGATCAATAACAAGCCATTCTACCTGGTAAGGCGACTCGGCTGCCGAGCGCTCGGGCACAAACCCGCGCGTGGCGATTATCTCGAGTGCGCGGATGAGGCGTCTGCGGTTGTGGGGGTCAAGTCCTTGCGCTCGTCGCGAGTCCCTGGCGGCGACCTGCGCATACAGCTCTTCTGTGGGGAGTGCATCAAGTACTGCACGTAGTTGCGGATTTGCGTCGACACCCGTGGGTAGGCCGCGCAGGAGTGCGTCAAAATAGAAGTGCGAGCCGCCGACAAGAATAGGGAGCTTGCCACGCTCAGTTATCTCGCTAATCAGGCGCGTCGCGTCCGTTACGAAGTCGCCCGCAGAATAGGTCTCACGCACCTCGCGAATATCGATAAGGTGGTGGGGCACACCGCACATCTCCTCCGTCGTGATCTTCTCGGTACCAATATTGAGCCCGCGATAGACTTGGCGTGAGTCTACCGAGACCACTTCGCCCTTTTGGGCTAACGCCTCTGTCACCGCTCGCGCAGACTTTCCAGACGCAGTCGGCCCAGCTATACAGAGGATCCTTAATTTTGCGGCCATTACGCGCGATGGTATCATAGAAGAAACCTAATCAAAATGCCTATGAAAGACACCAAAAGCAACTATTGCGAGCACTGCGGCGAGTTCCACGACCCTGTTCGCGATTACAGCACCCAGGTAAGGGTGGGCGAGCCGGTGCCCGATTTTGAGTTTGAGGCGTATCAGGGCGGAGAGATCAAGGTCATGAGCCTCTCCAAACTGCGTGGTAAGTGGGTGGTGCTCGTCTTCTACCCCGCAGATTTTACGTTTATCTGCCCGACGGAGCTCGAAGAGCTTGCCAAGCTATACCCCAAGTTCCAAGCGATTAACGCGGAGGTGATATCCGTCTCTACCGACACGGTCTTCACCCACAAGGCCTGGCACGATACCTCAGAAGGCATACGAGCGATTACCTATCCTATGGCCGCCGACCCATCAGGCAAACTCTCCTACGCGTTCGGTACACTCATAGAGGGCGGCGAGGCAGAGCTCACACCAGACGAAGGACTCTCGCTCCGCGGGTCATTTATCATTGATCCCGCGGGTGTTCTCCGCTCCATGGAGGTCAACGACAACTCGATAGGGCGCAAGGCCGCAGAGACGTACCGCAAGCTCCAGGCCGCGCAGTACGTTGAGGCGCACAAGGGCCAGGTATGTCCAGCCTCGTGGGAGCCGGGAGATGACACCCTTGAGCCAGGACTCGACTTAGTAGGGAAGCTCTAGTTCGGTATAAAAAAAGAGAAGCCGCCCGATCGAAGAGTCCGCCAGGCGGCTATCTCTTCTGCTTGGGCGGCTCGTGCCGCTCGCTGCTACCCAGCAGGCTGCGGGGTTCCCCACACGTTCAGCTTGAGTAGGAGCGCGTGCAGGTCCTCGCGGGCGGACGCCTTGCTCAAGTCCTGCTTCCTCACGAATTTGATGACCTCGACGAGGCCATCCGCGTGGACCACGGAACTCGGTTTGTGGAGCTCCGCATCGATTCCTGTCAGTGCCTCGAGCAGGTTGTGCGTCTGCTCGTCCGTTGTGCTTTTCAACTGCTTCGCTTCGCCCAAAGCCGCTGCTTCCGCGACACAGAACAGAAACCTGTAGCACTGCATGTTGAGATAGAAGAGGGTATTCTCTGCCGTGCGGCAGAATTTATCCCACGATTCCATGATCGATTGCTCCTTTGCACGGCGCTTCGCCATGCATGATGTATCGTTCGGCACGGCCGACATTGAGGTGGCTGGCTCGGTCCAGAAATACCATAGCACGATAGTATGACTCAAGCAAGACTGGGAAAAATGACGGATGAAAAATATGTACGGTGATGGTATCCTGCCACTACGGCCGGGATGGCGGAATTGGTAGACGCAACGGATTCAAAACCCGTCGACGCGAGTCATGAGAGTTCGATTCTCTCTCCCGGCACTTGTTGATTGTAGTATCTAGAGCACTCGGCATGCTAAAATTATGCGCATGCAAGACGATTCGGCCTACGTCCCAACGAAATACGACTCCGTATATTGGATTGACATCCACCGTATCCAACCCAATCCGTATCAGCCGCGCAAGGAGTTTACCGAGGAGGGCCTAAAGTCGCTCTCTGAGAGTATCCGTCAGTACGGCGTACTGCAGCCGCTTGTGGTGACACGCACCGAGGTGGAGAAGCCTGAGGGCGGCCTCGAGAGCATCTACGAGCTTATCGCCGGTGAGCGGCGCTTGCGCGCGAGCAAGATGGCCGGCCTCAAGCAGCTACCCGTTGTAATACGCACGGGCGAGAGCAACCTCACCAAGCTCGAGCTGGCAATTATTGAGAACTTGCAGCGAGAGGATTTGAACGCGATTGATCGAGCAAAGGCGCTCCAGCAGCTCATCGAGCAATTTGGCATCTCGCACGCTGAGACCGCCGCCAAGATAGGCAAGAGCCGTGAGTACGTCTCCAACAGTCTTCGCCTTCTCCAGCTACCAGAGGAGATGCAGCAGGCGATAGTGAATAAGGAAATCAGTGAGGGTCACGCCCGCACACTGCTTGCACTCAATGATCACAAAGAGCAACGCGAAACCCTCTTCCGCGAGATTATGCTCAAGAAGCTCTCGGTACGCGCTGCAGAGCGCATCGCGCGCTCCATTGCCCAGGAGCGCGTGCGCAAGCATAACAAAAAGACACCCGAGATGGTGGAAATCGAGAAGACGCTCACCGAGACGCTTGGCACACGCGTTATTATCGAGACCAATGCAGAAGGCGGACGGCTCTCTATAGACTTCTTTTCTCCCGACGAGCTGTCGCACCTTGCATCTGTGCTTGCCGCGGAGGAGGAGAAGGCCAACGAGAAGGGGGCGAGCGTCTCCGCACCAATGTATCCCAACACCACCCAGCTTATCGACGAGGACCCTGTGCCAGCCCCTGCACCAGAGGAGTCGACCGACGACGAGCTCTACTCTGTCTCCAACTTCACTGTTTAGCTGTTCTTTTTCTGCTCGTGCGTGCGCGGCGTGCCGGAGAAACCTTCTCAGGCTCGGTCATACCAAGCGAGAGTCGAATGTGCTTACGTGCCAGAGAGGTCTTAACGTGTTCGAGCCACTTGGCCGACGGTTTAGCGGAATCGCGGCGTAAGATCTCTACCACATCGCCGTTGCTGAGTGGCGTTTCAAAAGAGACCATCTTACCATTTACCTTTGCGCCCTGAAGATGGTTGCCAATGTCGGTGTGTATAGCGTAGGCAAAGTCTATGGGCGTCGAGGCCGCAGGGAGGTCGACTGCGTCGCCCTCTGGGGTGAAGACGAATACACGATGTGAGAAGAAGTCCTCCTTGAGCCCTTCCACAAATTCCTCAGATCCGCCAACCTCCACGTGTGCCTCCGCGAGCTCTACTAGCCAGGGTGGCGGTTTAGCCACGCCCTTTGTCTCCTGACTGTTCACCTTCGATACCCGCATGAGCGAGGGAATAAGCGAGCGCACCCACGAGAATGAGAGCGAGGCAAAGCGGCTCTTCTGCACCTCTTTTGATAGCCTGTCGACTCCTTTGCCGAGCTGTTTGTACGACATGTGAGAGGCAATACCAAACTGTGCGCGGCGATGCATCTCCTCCGTGCGTATCTGCACTTCGACAATACCGGCCTCGGAGGTTACCACCGTCGTATGGAGAGACTGATAGCCGTTGGGTTTAGGGAACGAGATATAGTCCTTAAACTCGCCTGGGATAGGCTTGTAGTGGGCGTGCACAGCACCCAGCGCGACGTAACAATCCTCAAGCGTAGGCACGATGATGCGGAGTGCCGCAATATCATGAATGCGCGTGATGTCGTCACTCTTGCGACGCAACTTCTGATGGAGACTCCACAGGCCTTTTATGCGAATATCGGTTCGAAAGTTGGTGATGCCTTTCTTCACCAGCTCAAGCTGGAGGGCCTTGTGGACGCGCACGAGTCCCTCCTCGGTCTCCTTGGTCTTGAGTTTGCGTACCTCGGCGGTGTGATGGGCTGCGTCTGGATCAACGAAAGGGAAGGCAAGGTCCTCGAGATCGCTCTTCATCTTGCCCATACCGAGCCGGTCGGCGATAGGTGCAAATATCTCAATGGTCTCAAGGGCGATGCGCCTGCGCTTGTGCTCGGGCACGTGCTCCAGTGTCTCCATGTTGTGATAGCGGTCAGCAAGCTTGACGATAAGCACACGCACGTCGCTCGCAGTGGCAACGAGGAGACGGCGCAAGCTCTCTGCATGGCGCTCACTCCCGCGGTAGCGGTGCTTGCCGAGCTTCGTTACACCGTCAACTATAAAAAGTAACTCGCTACCGAACTCCTTCTCCATCTCCTCGCGTGAGACGCGGGCGTCCTCTACCGCGTCATGCAGCAGGCCCGCAGCTATGGTGGTGGAATCCATGCCGTATTCCGCAAGGATCTTCGCCGTAGCGGCTGGGTGTATAAAGTACGGGTCGTTCGAGTAGCGCAACTGGCCCTCATGGGCCTTCTTGGAGTAGTCGTAGGCCTTCTCTACGAGGGCCGTATCGGCGGCGCTGGGGGAGGTCATCTCACCGATGATTTGTTTAACGGTGGTCATAAAGACCACTATACACCGTTACCTCAGATAGTCAGCAGCGATTTCGGGAGTCATTGCGTCAACGTCAGTGGTCTCGGGGAGGTAGATACGGCGGAGGCCTTTTTTGAAGAAGAAGCCTTGCTTTGATTTATAGAGTACGAGCGACTTGCCCGTCTTTGGGTGCTTGCCGACTTCTTTGACTATCTCAACGCCTTTGGGTGGACGCTTGGGCGTGTTCAAAAATACCATTGCCTCCTCAAAGGTCACCGTGTACGGGTCGACTTTCTTAATAGAGCGAAATTCGCCATCAGAGCCCACGTACGGGCCGAACTGTCCAGTCGAGGCAAACACAGGCTTACCCGTGACGGGGTGCATGCCAAGCTCCCGCGGAAGAGAGAGGTACTTCACTGCATCGGCGAGCGTCACTGCACTCAAGTCGGTGCCGGCAGGAATACTCGCGCGCTTAGCAGCAATCTTAGGTGCCTTCTTTGGCTTCTTAGCTTTGGCTACTTTTCCAGACTTAGTCTTCTTCGGTTCCTCCTCGGCAGCAGGCGCTGCTTCTGTAGCCGGTGCGAGCTCAAGGGGCATCTCAACATACGGTCCAAAGCGCCCAGTCTTAATATAGATTGGCAAACCTGTCTCAGGGTGCGTGCCTATCGGCTCGTCACTCTTGAGTTCTGCGCCTTCCTCGGTGCGCGCACCCACACAGTCAGGGTAGCGCTTACAACTCATGAAAATACCACCGCGCCCAAGCTTAAACTCCATGACGCTCCCACACAGCGAACAGGTAAACTCCGCGGGAGCGTCACCGAGCGAGGTGGCCTTAGGCATGCTCTCCTTAGCCTTCACCGCCTTTTCAAATGGGCCGTAGAAAGCCTTGAGCGTCTCTGTGTAGCCACGCTCGCCGCGGGCTATTTCATCGAGCTCGTTCTCCATTTCAGCAGTGAAGGTGTCGCTCACATACTCGGCAAAATTTTCTTCGAGCCAGCCCGAGACCACCATACCGGTAGCTGTGGGCTTGAGTGCTCGGCCCATCTTCTCGACGTAGCCGCGGTCCTGAATGGTTTTCATAATCGAGGCGTAGGTCGATGGGCGGCCGATGCCACGCTTCTCGAGCTCTTTAATAAGCCCGGCCTCGGTGTAACGGTTTGGTGGCTCGGTCTGCTTCTCTTCAGCATCGAGCGACTTGAGGTCGACCTTTTCTCCCTGTTCAACCTTAGGGAGCTCTACATCTTCGCCGCGCGCCTTGGTATCGAGCGCGAGCCAGCCGGGGAAGAGGACGCGAGAGCCGTTTGCACTAAAGAGTGGGAGAACAGCGTCTGCCTGCACAGAAATGTTGGTGCGCATGATCCTGGCTGGCGCCATCTGCGAAGCGAGAGAGCGCGTACGGATAAGCTCGTAGAGTGCCGTCTCATCGGGAGTAGCACCAGCGCGCGTAGCAGAAGGGTTCGATGGGCGGACGGCCTCGTGCGCTTCCTGCGCATTCTTGCTGGTGGTCTTGTAGGTGCGTACTTGTAGGTACTCCTTTCCAAACTCTTTCTCCACTACAGCTGCCATCTTGGCAACGGCTTCGGAACTGAGGTTCACGGAGTCGGTACGCATGTAGGTAATGTGGCCCGCTTCATAGAGCTTCTGCGCCGCACGCATCGTGCGCGAGGGGGCAAAGCCAAGGCGGGTCGACGCCGTCTGCTGCAGAGTCGAGGTGGTAAAGGGAGGGCGGGGATTACGCTCTTCGCTTTTCTCAGTGACTCCCGCGATAGTCCACGTCGCCTTCTCGCCCTCGCGCACAATCCGGTGCGCCTCTGCCTTGTTGTCTGGCTCTACAGCGCAGGTAGTGGCAATATCTCCCGCCTTCGATTTGAAAAGCGCCGAGAGTACAAAATAGGTCACCGGGATAAACGCCTTAATCTCGCGCTCGCGCTCAGCGAGTATGCGCAGGGCAGGAGACTGCACGCGGCCTGCCGAGAGGCCGTACCGAACCTTCTTCCATATCAGGCCCGAGAGGTCGTAGCCCACGATGCGGTCGAGCACGCGCCGCGCCTCTTGCGCTTGGCGCAAGTTCTCATCTATAGCGCGCGGATGCTCGAGCGCCTCCTCAACTGCCTCTTTGGTAATCTCGTGAAAGACCACTCGTTGCGGCTTCTTAAGACCCGCAACCTCCTTGATATGCCAGGCGATTGCCTCTCCCTCACGGTCGGGGTCGGTCGCGAGGTAAATCTCATCGGCCTTGGTGACGGCATGCTTGATCTTCTCAATCACGTCGCGCTTGTCAGGCGATACGACGTAGCGCGGGATAAACCCACCCTCGATATCAACCGCGTCTTTGTTGGTCTTGGGCAAGTCGCGCACATGGCCAACAGAGGCAAGGACTGTGTAATCCTTGCCTAAGTACTTGCCTATGGTGCGCGCCTTGGTGGGCGACTCGACGATGAGTAATTTGTTCATCTGTTTGTTAACACATAACCTACATACCTATATATGGTCAAGTAAGCAATGTGCGTGCACATTGACACGATACGTCTATACGTTATATAATGCACACCGGGAACACGTCTTGTCCACAACATGCCCGACCACGGTCGGAGAGGTGAAAAATATGAGTGTGAGAAACTGGGAACGAGCATCCAAGAAATATCGGGCCTTGCGGGCTGCGGGCGCTACACTCCCGGCAGCGAAGGCGGAAAACAACCCAGAGGAGACGGTCTGCACCCTGGCAGACTTTCTGGCAGGCCGTGCCGGGACGATGGCGAGGCGATTACTGGCGGCTTCTGGGGAGAAGCTTCTACTGGCAGGCTACGAGCACAGTATCGGCGAGGCAGCAATTCTCCTGACGGGTGTGGGACTCGTGCATGAAATGATCAGTCGTGGGAGTACTCCCACACATCTTCCCGTCGGGATCGAGATGGCTGAGGGGTTCTTCAGGAATCTGGAGTCGCAGCGCCCTGAGGCAAAGGAATGGTTTTTGGGTAAGGGGGGAGTCGCAGGACTGGTTCCAGCAATTCGAGCTGAGCTCGACAGCATCGCCCGCCGAGTGGACTGAGAAGAATGCCCGCAGGGACGGTCAAGCCTGACCGTCCCTGCGGGGTAAACGGAGCATCGACGCTGTCGATGCTTTTTCAATAACCTCTGCATACACTGGGTTGTGATCGGAGCCGTGCCGGTCTGGAATAACCTCTGCGTTGTTGATGGTAAAGTTGTCCGAAACAAGGATGTGATCAAGCTGGGAACGAGAGAACGAATGCGTCACGCTGCCGCGTAGTGCGTTCGTCAGTTCGTGTGCTACGAATCGCTTTTCGATCTGTATGCGTTCGCGGCGATAATAGACTGCATCACTCACCGTGCCACCCAAGAGCCATGAAAGGGGTGTTATCGAAGGGTGTTCGAGGATATTGAAGTCACCGCAGACGATAGTTGGCAGACCTGGCTCGCGTTCGGCGAGCGCGAGCTCAAATTCTTCGACACGCCACGCGGGCGAGACGAGCGGCAGGTGCAAATTAAATACTCGTACGGGTCCGTGCGGGGTAGAAAGATCAACATACTGGCTATGCCTGTTGCCAGAGCTTCGCCCCCACAACCCCAGCGCAATCAATAGATGCACAAACAGCTTTGCCCGCGCGGCAAGGACGTCTTCGCGATTTGGTAATGACAAGTGCACGGCCTTCATAATAGGATAGCGAGACAAAATAACTGAGTGTCGGTTGGTGGATTTGCGTGAGTAGACCTCGTCCATCTCGCTAGCCACGTCGACGTGATACGGCAGAGTGGATAGTCGCTGCACAAACGACTCTGGCACCTCCTGCAAGCACAGGATATCGAAGTCTGACTTCGATACAAAATCGAACGAGCGATCTGGGTCGCTATTGCGTATGTACATGTTCCAGGAATAGATTTTCATTTTTGCGATTGTGTAGACCAACTCTCTCTCAGGCGCGGCGCCACGCGCCGAACTCTTCCTTAATAAGTCCACGGAGCTCGAGCGAGACAAGAGCAGTGAGCACCTCGCCAGCTGCACTTCTCGTGCCTCGCAGGATCTCGTCGCGAGTCCGAGGTTCTTCAAGCATGCTCCAAACGCCCAATTCGGTATCCTCTAGATCAGTCGGCGCAATACCCAGAGTGGTTTCTCTTGGCGCAATCCTGAGCGCCTCGAGAATATGTAGCGGCTCGGTGACAAGCGTGGCGCCAAGCCGCACGAAGAGGTGGCCACCAAAAGCGTGCGGGTCACCGATACGGTGGGGCACGCAGAGGAGCTCGCGGTTGTACTCGCTCGCGAGCCGAGCCGTGATGAGTGTGCCGGACTTCTGACCCGCCTCGATCAAGAGTACCGCATCGGCAATGCCGACCATGAGCCGATTGCGCTGAGGGAAGTAGTAAATGCGTGAGAGTTCAGTGGGTGGGTACTCTGAGAGGAGGCCGCCTCCTTTCTCTATAATCTCTTTCGCAAAGCCGCGGTTACTACGAGGGTAAATAACGTCGTCGCCCAAGCCCGAGCCAGGAAGGGCAAGGGTGTGGAGCCCTGCGGCGAGCGCGGCTTTGTGTGCGCAGGTGTCTACGCCGAGGGCGAGCCCGCTCACGATAGAGACAGGGTAGCCCGCAAGACCAGTAATGAGCTTCTCGCACACCTCCTGCCCGTAGCGAGTGATAGCGCGGCTACCCACCACTGTAAGGAGCTTGTGCCCTGCAGGCGGCATGGCGCCGCGTACCCAGAGCTTGCTTGGAGGGCCGGGTATCTGCAGTAGCTGAAGGGGCCAATCCTCACGCGCGAGTTCACGAGTGTCCATCGGTGCAGTATACTATTCACACATGCTTGATATTAAATTTATTCGGGAGAACGCCGACGTAGTGAAGGCCGGGGCCACAAAGAAGCTCATCACGGTCGATATCGACCGCCTGCTCGTCGTCGACGACGAACGCAAAGCACTACGACAGGAGCTCGATGCAAAACGTTTCGAGCAGACACGCCGTAGCAACGAGCTACCTCGCCTCCAAGGCGAGGAGCGCGCCAAGCTTTTGGAGGCAATGAAGCAGCTGAAGGAGGGTATGGCAGAAGCAGAGGAGAAATTGAAGAGCGTGATGGAAGAGTGGCAGCGACTCATGCTCGCAGTGCCCAACGTACCCGACATGTCGGTTCCTGAAGGAGAGACCGATCAGGATAATATGGAGATTAAAAAGTGGGGCGAACTGCCTTCGTTTGACTTTGCTCCACAGGGTCATGTCGAACTCATGACCGAGCTGGGCATGGCAGACTTTGAGCGCGGCGCCAAGGTGGCTGGGTTCCGCGGCTACTTCCTCAAGGGGGACGGGGTTATCCTCACCAACGCTATTTGGCAATACGTCCTGACGTTTTTCTCGGCAAAGGGCTTTACGCCCATGATTGTGCCCTCACTCGTGCGTCGCGAGCCACTACTTGGCACCGGCTTCCTGCCGCAGAGTGAGGACGATCTCTACAAGGTGCAAGACGAGCTGTATCTTGCCGGCACGGGCGAGGTAGCCACGATGGGCTACCACATGGACGAGACCCTCACCAAGGAAGAGCTACCCAAGAAGTACTTGGCATTCTCGCCATGCTTTCGCAGAGAGATAGGCGCGCACGGCAAGGACGTTAAGGGCCTTATTCGGGTCCACGAGTTCTACAAATTTGAGCAGGTAATACTGTGCGAGGCGAGTCACGAAGCCTCGGTCCAGTATCACGAGGAGCTGACACGCAACACTGAAGAGCTCATCGAGACACTTGGTATCCCATACCATACAGTGGTGAACTGCGGCGGAGATCTCGGCCTTGGGCAGGTAAAAAAATATGACATTGAGCTTTGGGTGCCTGCCGAGAAGACGTATCGAGAAATTGGTTCGGCCTCTTACTTCCACGACTTCCAGACACGTCGGCTCAATATTCGATACAAAGACGCTGAGGGCAAGCTCCAGTACGCACACTCACTCAACAACACAGCTATGCCCGTGCCACGCATTCTTGTCTCAATAGTGGAGAACTACCAGCAAGCCGACGGCACCATAAAGGTACCTGACGTACTTGTGCCCTATGTCGGAAAGAGTGTCATCGGCAAGCCGGTCTAGCACCAGGCTGGGCGAGCGCCGCCGCCGCCGGCGGCGTCTCTTGCTCATTGCGTGCGGCATCGCGCTGCTCATCATGGGGGCGATTGGACTGTACGTCGTACAGCAAGATGCTGTACGGGTATCGCAGATCGACATCTTCGGCGCAGACGCTTCGCTCAGCACGTACGCCAAAGAGGCGCTTGAGGGGACCTATCTGGGCGTTGTCCCGCGCAACTCGATCTTCTTCTATCCAGAGGAGGACATACGCGCGCGCATTATGCGGGCAGACTCAGACGTTGCCACCGTTTCGATATTTCGTAAGGGGCTGCGCGGGCTTACGGTCAAAGTGAGCAATCGCGTACCCATCGCTCGTTGGTGCGGCGAGAGCTATGTGCCACAGGCAACAAGGTTCGACCTTAAGGCAACTTCTACAAGGTCGAACCTTGTCGACCAGTGCTACGTCTTCGACGATAGTGGGTTCGTCTTTGCCACAACCACCTCACTGCCCTTGGTAAATTCATTTGCCTTTTATGAAGCGGTCGCGAGCAGCACGCCCGTGGGAGTGGGCTCAACGTTGCCCAACACTCAAGAGTTTCCAGCGGCATTCAACTTCGCACGGGAGCTTGCGACCTTTGGCTCCCCCGTAGTTGCAGTGGTCATACGAGAGAATGAAGTCGACACACATCTTGCCAGTGGCACCCGCCTTACCTATGTGCTCGGCCGCGAGCAAGACACGTACACAGCGCTTAGCTCGGCAAAGCACAGCCTGAATCTTGCCGACGGGTCCCTCGACTACGTCGACCTGCGCTTCGATGGGAAAATGTATCTTAAAAAGAGGAGCGGTGATAGTGTAAAAAAATGAGCTTCTGGGAGAACCTGTCTAGGCCATTCTTTGTGATGGCGCCTCTTGCCGACGTCACCGACGTGGCTTTTCGCGCGCTGGTCGCAAAACGTGGCAAGCCCGATGTCTTCTGGACCGAGTTTGTCTCGGCCGATGGCCTGTACTACACAAGGGAGCTGAAGAAAATTCCAGATGCTGAGAATCCACTTATGCGGGACCTGTTGATTGGAGAAGGGCAGCGGCCCATAGTCGCACAGATCTTCTCAGCCAAGCCCGAGATGATAGCGTATGCTGCGAGGCTTGTAGAGGAGCTCGGCTTCGACGGTGTCGACATCAACATGGGTTGCCCGGACTCTTCGGTGGAGAAGCAGGGTGCAGGAGCAGGGCTGATCAAGACTCCAGAATTGGCCGTAGAGATAGTTAAGGCCGCGCAAGGAGCAACTGCGCTGCCAGTGTCGGTAAAGACCCGTGTGGGATACAACACGGAGATTCTTGATGAGTGGTTGCCCAAACTACTCAGTGCAGAGCCTGCGGCAATCACGCTCCACCTCCGCACGCGCAAAGAAATGTCGCTCGTGCCCGCGCGCTGGGAGCTTATGAAGCGTGCGGTAGAGCTGCGTAACAGGATTAATCCTTGCATTCCACTTATCGGCAATGGCGACGTGCTCGACCTCGACGACGCGAAGGCAAGGGTGGCAGACACTGGCTGCGACGGGGCGATGATCGGGCGCGGCATGTTTGGTAACCCATGGGTCTTTGCCGGCCGCAAGACAGGAGACACGTCACTCACCGAGAAACTCGCGGCGCTGCTCGAGCTAGCGCAGGGCTTCGAGAAGCTCGTGCCTGCCAAGAACTTTTCAATACTTAAGAAGCACGTGAAGGCTTTCGTTACTGGCTTCGACGGCGCAGCAGAGCTCCGCGCCAGGCTCATGGAAGCAAATTCTGCTGCCGAGCTGCAGTCCGCCCTAAAATCAGCAGGGTATTGACATCTCCTGCAATTCGTGTATTATATATGCGAATGTCACCCAACCCGTGAATTTTCTACGCGGGGACGGGGGTTCCGATTGAGCGAGGGAAACCATGAGGGATTACAATGTTGAATCGTCCACACTCAGAATTCTGTCAGGGTTCGTTGCGACCGGTGCCATGGTCGCGATCGCGGCGTTCATGTCCGACATACGTCAGTACGATCCGGCTCCGCAGCCGGCGGACCAGGTCACTATCATGCGGGAGGACCGAGAGGTCCGCGTCATGAATCCCGACGGCATCGCAGGCCGAGAGTTCGGTCAGTGGTGCCTCGCACGGAGCGGCAACCGAATCGGTAGAGTTCCCTGGGTCAAGTGGACTGACTCGACGACCGTCGTCGAGTATGTCTCCGCGCAGGTGCCGCGCCTCGGAGAATGTCCCTCCGGGACGCACTTCGAGATCAGCGTCTCCGATCTTGCAATCATGCAGCGAGGGATGGAGGCCTGGCAGGAACACCTCCAGAGCGTGCGCTCTGGCATCAGAGTTTCCTTCGAGGCGTACACCAGCGGGCGCTAGCCCCTATTAACCCGCCAACCGGCGATAGGAGAAACCCTCCGATCGCATGGTCGGCGGGTTTCTTATTTCTACACGGTGTCAGCTCGTGCGGTATAATCCCTGCATGGCCCACCAATCGCTCTATCGCACACACCGCCCCAGTACCTTTGCCGAGGTGGTAGGGCAAGAGCAGGTTACGGGGCCCCTTGAAGAGGCGGTGAAGAGCGGCAAGATAGGGCACGCATACCTCTTCTCCGGGAGCCGTGGCCTGGGCAAGACCTCGGTCGCGCGTATTTTTGCTAACGCCATCGGCTGTGGCGAGCGCGACCTCTACGAGATAGACGCCGCGAGCAACAACAGCGTCGAAGACATTCGCGCGCTCACTGAGGGCGTCTACACGTTGCCGTTCCAGTCGCCCTACAAGGTCTACCTGCTTGACGAAGTGCACATGCTCTCGAAGAGTGCGTGGAATGCGTTCCTCAAAACGCTTGAGGAGCCGCCGGCCTACGCAGTTTTTATACTTGCCACTACAGAGTTAGAGAAAGTGCCCGAGACCGTGCAGTCGCGCTGCCAAGTGTTCGAGTTTAAGAAGCCGACGCGGGCAGTGCTTGCCAAGATGCTCAGTGCCGTGGCTAAGAAGGAAGGCTTCACCCTTGAACCCGACGCCGCCGACCTCGTGGCCATGCTCGCGGGCGGCTCGTACCGAGACGCACTCTCGGTATTGCAGAAGGTGTTTACGGGCGAGGAGAAGAGGCTGACGAGAGAGCTCGTCGAGGCCACCACCGGCGCTCCACGCCGCGAGCACGTACACGCGCTTGTGCGTGCGCTCGCCGCAGGCGAGCAGGGGGCTGCGCTCGCTGCAATACAGCAGGCGGCAAAAGCAGACGTCGACATGAAGCTCTACCTCGAGCTCGTGCTCGCCACACTCCGCACCACCTTACTCATTCGCTACGCGCCCGAGCTACGCAAGGGCTTTGCAGAGGAGCTCGGTGCCGACGAGTATGCCGCCATCGAGAAATTTGCTTCTGACCTGCCTCCGCAGGCAGGCAAGGGCATCACCCACGCCACCATGCTCGCATTCCTCAACGCCGCCGACCGTATCCGCTACGCACCTATCCCCGCACTCCCACTTGAGCTCGCTGTGCTCGAACTCCTTCCTGAATGATCCGCAACGTCATCAACTGGCTAGTCCTTGCAGTAGTGTTGGTGGTCGCAGGCGCAACCGTCTACGAGCGGTACGAGGCCACGCGCCCTTGTGCCGCGCCAGTGCACTACGCTATTGGTGCCGTCGACCCGCGCTTTGAGATCTCCAAGGACGCGGTCCTTGCGAGCACCAAGGAGGCTATAGCCATATGGAACACAGCAGCAGGCCGCACCGTGCTTGCCTACGACCCAGCAGCAGCGCTCAAGATTAATCTGGTATACGACGAGCGTGCCGCCACCTCGAAGCTCGGTGCCGAGATAGCCGCTAAGCAGGCGGCCGCCGACAGCGAGCGCGCCACGCTCAATGCTCAACAGGAGCAGTACACGATAGTGCAGACCGACTACAATGCCAAAGTCGCGGCAATCCACGCGCGTGGCGGAGCCACGCGCAAGGAGGCGGCCCAGCTCGAGCTCGAGCGGAAGGCACTCGACGCTCTTGGCCCAGCGCTCGAGGCGCAGGTGCGTAGCTACAATGCGCGCCTTGCCACGCTCAACGCTGCGGTCGAGGAGTACAACAAGGCAGCAGGCCGCACGTTCGAAGAAGGGCAGTTTGTGCGCGATGCACAGGGTGAGCGCATCAACGTCTTCCAATTTTCTAGCGCCACACAGCTCAAGCGCGTGCTCGCGCACGAGTTTGGCCACGCGCTTAGCCTGCCTCACAACGACGATTCGGACGCGATTATGTATGCCAAAAACGAGAGCGGCAACTTAGCACCCACAGCGGCAGACCTAGAGGGACTTAAGGAGGTCTGCGGTGGGGTTAAGTAAAATGAGAATCGGTGATAATGTAATGAAATTGCCGGGTCGTCTAACGGTAGGACAGGAGCCTTTGAAGCTCTTAATTGGGGTTCGATTCCCTGCCCGGCAGCAGCCAAGTGAGAGCTATCGAGACTCTTAAAATCGCTATATTTTCCAAAGCATTTTAAGAACGAGTCATGGGCACGAACCCTCCAAAGGGGGTGTCCTAGACTCCTCAAGTTTCGGT
>Ga0172380_10002004_pt1 | contig 33249 bp, 44 predicted proteins | sample Leawe162metaG_FD_119747 | JGI IMG/M metagenome (GOLD analysis project Ga0172380, IMG submission 119747) | Leachate microbial communities from a municipal landfill in Southern Ontario, Canada - Leachate well 162 metaG | ecosystem: Engineered > Solid waste > Landfill > Unclassified | place... | reverse complement strand
TTCAACCTTTATCTCTTTTCCATTTAGTATAAATTTATGAGTTTTATCATATTCTTTTAAAGCATCAAATACATCTTTATATCTTTCTAAAATTCTCTTGATTTCTTCTTCTGACATCATTAGAATATAAGATAAAAATTATATATAAATCTGCATGTACCAATAGTTTTATTGATTTTTATAATTTGCTCATTTGTTGGATTTATTTCTGTTTTGAATGCTTTTAACAACTTCATCATCCCCCTTTATCTGCTTTTTATATTTTCTAAGTCCATATATCCTACATGAAAATACATGTAAAATTGATATAATATCTTGAACTAATTCTTCCTGAGGGGATAACAATTCATTGTTAACTACTATAATTTCAACATTAAACCTTTGTAAAAACTTTTCAAACCAACTATAACCAAATCTTATAAACCTATCTTTATGTGTTATTACAATTGTTTTTACTTTGTTTTCCATACATTCAACAAGTAATCTATTCCAGTGTTTACGATTATAGTTTAATCCTGAGCCTATGTCTTGGATGATTTCATCTGCTATAATACCTTTAGCATTTACATAATCTTGTAAAAACTTAACCTGATTAACTAAATCGTCTTTTTGATTATTTGTTGAAACTCTTGTATATATTATTATTTTTCTTTCGTTGTTGTTATCAATGCCTTTGAACTCTAAATACTGTTTATATGTGTAATATCTCATATTAGTTGGAGTTCTATATGCTTTTAGTATCCCTTCTCTGTCCCATCGTTGTAATGTTTTAACTGATACATTTAGTAATTCTGAAAATTCTTTAGGTTTATAGTTTTCAACATGTTTCATCAACTCACCACCTTTTATATGATAAGTATATTTTAACATGTTTAAACATTCTTGTCTAGTAAATTAATAACTATTATATCACTCCTTATATTTATAAATTAATTGCAATCTATTAGCACATTCCAGCTTAGAAAGTATATTTGATACGTGTTTCTTGACTGTATTACACGTTATATACTGGATTTCTCCGATTTCTTTATTGGTTTTTCCCTGTATAACAAGTTTTAATATTTCGTTTTCTGTTACTGATAGTTCAGTTTTTGGCCTGATCTTTTTGCTCCTAAGCACCGCCAGTTTTCCGGCGTATTCCTCAATCTTCGATATATCCGGAATGGTACGATAATATAATAGAGCCATTTCGTAATATTTTTTTTCAAAATTCATATTACACCTCATTAAATATGCCATAACTACCCCAACGTATAGATTGTTTTATGGTTTTGCCGTAATTGAATTTTACCTGTATAAGACGGTAATCGGCACCCTCTTCATTCTTATATAGTTCCTTTAATTCTTTAACTGTATAATTCTTGGAGTCCTCCAGATCTCTAAATAACATATCATTCGGAAGCGTTTCAAATATTTCCTGTAATGTCATAGTTAATACCCCCTATAAAATTTTTTCTCTTACAGTATAATATATGTATTGACTTTTGTCAATACATTATGGCCAAATAAAAAGTAGTGCTTATATACTACCTGAGCACCACTTTTTTATTCACCCCAATAATTTTATAATTGTTATTACCCCAGATACTAACGCCGTAATTGTTCCGGTAATAACACCGCCAATGAGGGTCACTTTTTTTATATCTAGCTCAGCCTTTTGTACCGGGTTTACACAATTAGCGCGCCTTGCTTCGCAATCGCTTTTTGTTACCACATTATCAAGCCTTTTTTCGATACCATCTAATCTATTAATTAGATGTTCCTTAAGATCCTCGATTCTTGCTACTATAAGATCAACATTATCCATTATCTTTTTCCTCCTAAAATGCCGCTGCGCTCCAAGACGACCCATCATAATAGCTAATCCCGGCCACGCATACTGGTTTTAATTTTTCTATTGTAGCGTAAGTATTAGATGATAATACTGTCGCCGTGGCCGAACTAGTTCGTTGGGCCCACCTTAATTGTACCGTACCGGTTCCCGCGGTTTCGACTAAAAATTCTTCTCTTATTACTCCGGTTGTGGCTTCCTCAGTACCATAGGACACTTCGGTAGTTAAATTATGCGCCGTCATTCTCATTGATGTATTATCAAATGCCGTTGTGCCTATAGCGGGGCCAATACAACGGCGCGTAGTTAACTGAGCCGCTCCGCCGCTAACCGCCCAGGCGACTTTTAAATCACCGGCAGTCGCGCCACCAAATGTAAGCAGCGCGATAACATTATACACCCCGGGTTCTGGTAGATCAAATACAATATCGTCGTCATTTTGCAGGGTCGTTGAACTCGTAACGCTTTCACTTGATGATTTTTTTACATAAAATTTACCGGTACCAGCTCCAGGGTATACCCATAAATCACCACGCCTACCCTCTAATGGCGTTGACGTTGTGGTCGATACCCTGCCATTTGGGACACCTCGATAATTGAATCGCCCATAGTCTCTTTTTGACATCGTAACCCCTCCCGATATTTATCCGCTAAGGTGGCACGGTAATTAGCATATCCGCCCCGTTTATATATCGATGGCTTGTCCATCTTCATTGGTATACTCGATTTCTTGATCACCTTCTTCAAGAAATCGGACCTTATTGTGTTCAATTATTCCGCCCCCCTTAAAATCGATATCACTTATCCAATTATGTTTACGCTCGGAAGCGTCAATAGTCTTTAGACGTAAGGGCTCGTGGGGCTGAAATAAAAAGCGTTTGGCCATCATAGGCGCCGACATAGAATCAATAAAACTCATCATCGTTTCACTGTTTGGCATATTTAATATAGTTTCCAGGGTTCCAAAACTAGGACGACCCATCGTTAAAACCTCAATAGCCACACGCCTTTTAAGTTTAAAAGTCCAAAAATCGGCCTCTAATTCATCCATTTTATTAAAATCAATTTTATCTTTTAATTGAAGATATATGTCATAAAAAATATATAATTCTCTCAAGGTTTCCGCGTCTGGATCTTTTATATTCATCCTGGAAATTATTTCCCTTACACACTGCTTATATTGCCCATAAATATGTGGCCCATTGGCGTTAATTATAAAATGCAATATCTGATATGTCGAATGCCGACCTTCATATCCTTGTAACATGTTTTTTGCCTCCTATAAATCATTAAAATACATACTAAAATCTTTTTGCGAAATCAAGCTTGCCAGTATTTGCGGCCTTTTTTCGGCGACTACCGAAAAATTAAAAATCCCGGCGCCTTGATCCTCAATTCTTACAGATTGTATCATAAAAAACCCAACAATGTTTAATTTGGATTCAAAAATCAACATCATTTGGCGTGGTAATATTCCAGGCTCATCTAAATCAAAAGACACCGCCAATGGAGCGTATCCACTACGCGAAGCAAGTATCGATTTTGCGGCCTCGTTTAACCTTGGCATATACCATATTTTTTGGTTTGCGGTTTGGCCCGCAATGCTTGGCGATATCGAAAAATTCGCCGTAACGGTGCTTAATGTCGATATCGTCGTAATAAAAGACATTTTATTTAGGGTCGCATTAAAATAACTATCACCGTCGTATATTTCTGGCGTTCCTGGCGTTCCTATGGTATCAATTACCTGATAAGTAGTGGTACCCGTATCGGATATATTTATATCAATATACTCGGTTATGTTAGTATCCGAATGAACATATACTGCGGCTGCCATGTAACCGGTAACACAAATATAATCATCGTGATCCTGCGCCGATACGGCCATACTTTTCATAGTAACCCCGTTTCTTTCGGCGCCGATGAGCACGGCGAAATTGGCGTAATCTTCGGTGTCTTCCACAACAGAAAAATTATAAAAATCTTCAAGCTTAGCACTATACATATCTTCATCTAATAAACCATCAATATCGGTTATATGGAACGGTGCCCAATCGGGATAATCCCCAATATGATCATAATACCGGGATGTAAAATTTAAATTTAAATCATCATCCACCCACCACTGCTTTCCTTCGGTAGTCGCTACTGTATTTAGGATTTCGCACGATTCTTGATGGGATCCCTGGATGGCCTGATCTAATACTCCGGATGTTGTTATTTCCCCGGCGGTTATTCCTCGACCATCATCACATAAAGCCTCAATTAAATCCGATGTATTCGACCCCTCGGCAAAATTAGAGTCAATATAGTTTTTAGCCATTAAATTATTTAAACCTTTTAACTGGTAATCTATACTTATATTATTTCCATCCCGCTTTCTAACATGTCCGGAACAAATACCAATCATTTGGCGTGTTCCACCTATGTCTATTCGGACTAATTGATCCGATAATATCGGTAATTCTGTCATACAGCCGCCCCCCTTCCAGCCGCTACGGGTGACGGTAAATCATAAGCAGACACCCACACCTGATCGGTATTGTATACCCAAAAATTAGTAATATCTAAGTATACGCTAGTTTCTTCTTGTCCTCCGGCTACTAGACCGAAATGGTCAAACGTACCCGATGAAGGATCCATTATGTACGTGGGCCATTCCAAATTATTATAATAACATCCAGCTATAAAATTAACAAAAGTATGGTTATTAATTGTATAATTCGGGTCCCCCCCTTCATCCGTTGTGCCTCCAACAAAACCAACTTTAAAATCATGGCTTTTATGGCTGGGCGCTGCTAATATCCTAGCGGGTAGTGGATGATTGACGAAAAATGGCGTCCATACTTCCTCAATAGGTAAATAGTATAATGCTAAAGGCGTGAAGCCGTCCGAATTTAAATAATATTCGGCAAAAAAAGTATTACATAAATTAATCGCTCGCCCAAAAGCCATCCCCAAAGCGTCTCCAGTCGTTAAAGCAGTCCAACTATCCGCACCTGGATCATATTTTTCTAATGTATTATATAAATTAGTCGTATCACGACCCCCACATATATACCCATAATTGTCTATCTCAGCTTCCTGAGCGTCAGACCGTGCGGTGGCTAACGCTGTCTTACTATCCCATGAGTCATTAGCCATATTATATTTATGCACCGTGTTGCTATGCGTAAATAATCCAGTATATCCAAGCGCCGTATAAAATTCGCCATTCGCTGTAAATCCTGAATGCGCGGCTTTCGTAATTGGAAGATCTGCTAATACCGCCCACGCGCCTTGTGCTATGGTAAAACCTAAAGCAAAGTCATGTATATATGTGTCATCCCATCCACCCGCATGTATAAATGTTTGCGACGGGTCGGGTTCAGTTAAAAACGTAAAAGCCGCTTCGCTATTTCCCTTTGATGATAATGAAAGTTTTAATGATCCTTCTTGTAAATACTGTGTAACGTCCTGGTACGTATATAACGCCACCACCTGGTTACGTGTTTGCCCTGTTATTGGCGCAGATATTCCGAATGAAGATCCGGATGTTGCTATTATTTTACGTCTTCCGGTTTCCTGATCGCCATATCTTACAGGTGGATTATCCCTAAGATCTATATTCACCATAAAATCCCCAGGCGATACAGTAACCCCCGATATTACACACGTCGTTGTATTGGACCCGGTTTCTAAGAGCCTTATACAGTAAAATTTTAATGCTGATACACTAGCGCTATATCGTGTCATGGGTCACCTCCTATTCTTTAACATTCTAACAGCTCTTTGCATGGTTAACTCAACCATACGTTGATCGAAAAATGCTCCATTTACATTTATAGTGTTTTGCATATTGCCATTTGCCGCCACCGGATTTACATTAATTGCCGCTGAATGTTCAAGGATCCCGGCCATATCTTTGGTGGCGTTATTAAGCGCTAATTGTCTGGATTTAACGCCCTCAATAAACATATCCATAAAGTTTGGAGCCCATGTGTCCGAAAATCGTCCAGGTCCTTCCTTTGTTGGCGAACTGAAACCGAGTACATTCTTTATAGTTTTGGCCGCGCTAAGTGCGGCGTCTTTTAGCTCTTTTAATTTGGATTTAACGCCTTTACCAAAGGAAGCTAAGAAGTTAACACCCCATTGATACGCGCTTTTTGCTAATCCTGATAATTTAGTTTTAATATAATTAAATACTTCGGATATTATACTCTTAATATTTCCACCTTTGGACCGTATTGTATTAACCATAAAGCTAAAAGCTTTTGAGGTTACTGTCTTAAATACATTAACCGCCCCGACTATTACCGCCTTAGCGGCCGAAAAATACAATTTAATTACCCCTACTATTACTCCTAAACTCGAAATAAATATATTTTTTGCGACTATTAACCCCGTTTTTATAATTAAAGCTATATTGTTTAAGACACCCTTAATTATCATCTTAGCCCCGGCCCATACCTGCGCCCAATCTCCGTGGATGATTCCCGAAATTATAGCAACGACCCCACGAATAATGGTTACTATATTATTTACAGCCGCCGTAATATATGCCGCGGCGAAGGATATTATAGGTGCTAAAAAACTAAATATCTTATTCCAAGTATCATACATAAAGGTTAAACCCTTTATTACCCCATATATTACGATCATAATAGCCGGTAGCCAGATTTTTAGATAGTTTAATATCATTGGCAAAATAGTATTTACTATCATATTGCCATATTGGCCCCACATAGTCGCCAAACTTCTAAATAGCTCTTTAGCCGCTTCGATGATTGGCCCTAATTGGGTGTTCAAATCACCGGATCCGCTTATAAAATCCGAGATTTGTTTTTTTGCGTCGTTAAACGTATCCATTACAACAGGTCCGAACGTGTCTTTAAAAAAACCAGCCACCTTTTTTAGTAACTCAATTATTTTTGGAAGATTGGCCTCAAACCAAGATAAAAATGTATTGAGTACTGGCGCTATTTCATCCCCTAAAGGTATTAATATATTTACTTCGAGCAATCGCCCGAAGGTTTCGAGATACTCGTCAACACCTTTAAATGACATTTTGTCAAGCTCTTCCATAGTCTTTTTAGACCTATTAAATCCGTCTGTGATTTCCCCGAGGGCCGTTATGCCTTTAACTTCTAGATCTTCAAACATAGAACCAAATAAATTAACCCCGGTGGTATTCTGCGCCACTGGATCTTTCATAGCACTTAAGGCGTCAATTACTTCATAAAAGGCCTTATTAGCGTCATCCCCGCCTTTAGCGAATCGCTTCGTCATTTTTTCCGCGTTTAATCCAAGCGCGTCAAAAGCTTCCATAGAAGTTTTTGATCCGTCCTTAGCCCTTATATTGAATTCTTTTACCGCGTCGCCTATCTTATCGATAGAGAACGCCCCTCCCTCAGCTCCTGCGATCAGCGTATCAAACATTTGATCGCTATCAAATCCTAGTGCCTTAAATTGTACTGAATATTCGTTAATGGAATCCAATAAGTCGCCATTTTTATCAAGGCCTTTTTGAGCGCCTTGAGCTATTAAATTGAATGCTTCTTTTGAAGACACCCCAAATTGATCCATTAATTGTTTAGCCGCACGTGTTGACTCATTTACCTCATACCCGAAGGTATCGCGTAAAATTATCGCGTCTTTTGTGGTTTCCTCTAAGGCCTTACCCGTCAATTTTGTTTGGGTCTTTACTTCCGCCATCGAATCGGCGATGTCCTGGAAGGATTCGCCCCAATTTTGGGTATATATTTCCTGAATACTATCTCTAAAACCTTCCATCTCCGTAGCAGAAGCCCCTGTTTTTTTGCCCAGATTAGCCACCGCACGATCTAAATCTTGCGAAGCCGTTACGGCTTTTCCCGCAATTATTCCAGCTAATGCAAGTAATGCCGCTCCGGCTGTTGCCGCAAAACCGGTGACTATACCCCCGAGGCTCTCGAACATACCGCCAAGGCCTTCAAGGTCGGCGGTGGTATCGTCAACTTCGGAATCTATAATTATTTTGAATTCTTCTTGATTTTGACTCATTATTCGATCACCGTTCCTCCTAATCCTATTGTGATTGCTTTGAATATTTCGGCCATTTGTTCGGGCGTTTGTTGATCACGGGGCTCGGTGTTAAAGAAGTCGCTCGCCTTATAACGTTTCTTCGAGTTTGAATTTGCTATTGTAGCACATACAACTCCAAAGCGCTTATTGTCAATATAGTATTGATCGCGCTCAGCTTTAGCCCTTATGGTAGCGTATACGTTAAAAGCCGCCGGCGTAAACTTCATAAATTCTTCAAAAGTTAACCACCGGGCGGCTATTTCGTATATTTCCATTATTTCTTCACGCCATGATTTTTTTTTTCGATATTATTTCGATTTCCCGCTGGTTCCTGTATTAATCCCGATTGCTTCATAGCTTCCATCAATTGATTAGTTAAATTTTTAAAATTGCGCCCCGCTTTTAATTCCCCTTGCAATAATTCTCCCGCCTGGGTTACACTTATTTCCGGGTGGTGTTTCGCTAAGCCAGCCTTTAAAAAAGCTCTTATGGCCCCAAGCCCTAAACGTGACTCGTTTAGGGCAATCATTTGTATGCCCATCCCGCACAAATCTTCTATATCGCACATGGCATTATAATCGTACTCAATTTTATACGTATCCGCGCCCAGTTTTATTAACATATTTATCACCCTATACCTTACTAAATGTTGGCTTTCCGTCGATCTTTATAGCGGACGAAAAGTCGATTAAATCGTCATGCGGTCCATTAACTTTAAAAGCTGTAAAAAATCCATTACATTCAAATTTTGACACACTCGGTCCTGTAGGCATAGTAATCGTAACGCTGTAAATAGTCGTTGTCGCTGCAAAACTTTCCAACATCCCAACACTTGTGCTATCAGCTAGACCATCAAAGTCAATAGATCCAGCGTCGATTAAGCCCTTAACAAAATTACGAAATCTAGTTGTATTATTATGGGTCGTCCTATCCAGACTATCCGCTTCGTATCCTGGAGATGTCACAAAAGTTATTTCGCTTACGGTGTTAGTCGTCCCGATCTTTAAAGTACATCCATTTCCTAAATACATTTTTTTTAAACCTCCCTGCTATCATGAACTATAAAAGAATATGTGACATTTGATCCCCAAATGTCGTTATCTTCAAAGTCGTTTTTGCTCACTAATACTACTTTTACTAAATTATATGCGGTCGTTGATAATGGAAATGTTTTAAGGTTCAAAACGTCATCCATAGCGCCGAATATTTTTTCCCGAGTATAACTACCTAATACCCCGGGTTGGGTATTTATTGTAAATGTAAATAAATGATTCCATCCCTTGCGTCCGTGCCTATTCGCTGGAAGGGTATTGGTAGCCGCCAAACAAGTGTACGGGTAATCTGAATTATCTGTAACATGATCAAATAAACGCCCTTGTGTAGCTACTGTAAAAGTGGAATAACTTGTAAGTGCTGAAAATACAGCGTTCTGTACTTCTAGTTTTGCGCTCATGTCACCATTCCTTCCCGGATTGCCTGTGCTATTTTTACTTTTAATATCGGTAATGCCCTATCATAAGCATAAATCAAATAGCTGTCAATACCTTCAATCTTTTTAGCGTACACAACAACGGTCCCAACGATAAAAGTAAATTCATTCTTAATCGATCCGGCTAAAACACGCACGGGTGATCCTAAATACTCCGTATGTATACTTGCGCGTAATCTGCCTGTGTCTATGTGGCCGTCACGGGTTAATTTAAGTTTGGCCTCCGTCTCAATATCTACGAGGGCTACTTCTTTGATAGCGTCAGACACGGCGCGCTTTATATTATCAGGTAATCTATTTAATCTACGCGATAACCTAACCGCGTTATGCCTAACATGGATCATCTTTTCTCATACCTTCCTTGTATAATTATTTCATTTTTACGGTTAGTCATATCTCTAACGCTCTCAATAACTATAACATTATTATCAAACAATAGTCTACATGTTTTCTTGTCTATACTAGTTGTATATCGAGCTAAAATTCTAACTCCTGTTATTTGTTGAGCCTTATTGTGTAGGGTCGATTCTACCGCACTGGAGTCCATCACATTGGCCCAAAATGTCGTGACTGTCGCCCAACTCGCTGTAAAACATCCACCGGCTATGGCTTGTGGCGTATTGGACTGTAACACGACCCTGTGTCTATAAATGGCCATTAAAACCCTAAATTCCTAGCGAATGAAGCTAGTAAGACTTTAGCCCCTGCCGGTATACGACTAAAATCAAAATTTAACATGTGAGATTCTTGAACAGATACTAAAAATTCTTCACGGTTTTCATACAGCCACGCCGCTGTGCGTAATGCCGCCGCGCTCAATGCCGCAATTCTATAATCACTATCATCCCAACTTCCTACGGTATAGCGGATAGTATAGCCATCCCCCGATCTCATCTTATCCCAATACCCATCCGCATGGTATAGGTCATTGTCAACTATTCGAAAATCAGTTGACACCGTTATCAGATAGCCCGTACTGTCAAAATTCTCATAGACCGTTACGCTGTCAACGCTTGACACTGGAGCTTCATTGAGGGATATCTTATCGACCCCGCCTTCCTCGTATTGTTCCCAAATTTGTGGCGCCGTTCTATAACCACTAAAAGCTTCTACGGCTGAAATCGCCGAAGGGATAATAATATCGGTTAATAGCGAATCATCCGTGGTATGTTCTACTTTTAAATAATTTTTTGTTGCCGTTATACCTAATATTGAAGTTGTCGCCGGTGTTATTAGTTTTAACATTATACCACCTCGGCTTGTTTTTCTGCTTTCTTTTTAGGTTTTTCTGCTACTAATGTGAATACTTTAAATAATTGATATTGATTAATACTTATATTAATCCGGTTATCTGGGTCGTATTCGGTTTTGCCTATAGTAAATCCTGCATTTGTAACGGCATTTACCAATATATCCGGCTTTATTGTGGGATAATCAACAGTTAATATTAATTTGCCACCATCCTTTAATAATTTAAAGAAATTACCCAAAGCCATTAATTGAATATCGGCGGGTAAATGTTCAAGTACGGAAATACAAAATACTGTATCAACTTTTTGCGGAAGCTCAACTATTTCCATCGCGGCCTGAATGTATTCGATATTATCTTTATCCTTTTTACAATCTTTATATACTTTTCTTGACAAGTCAACACCGCTTATATCATCTACTTTATTTATCAATTCTTGAATGCGCTCGTCACAATCAACGGCGTATACTTTTTTTGCCTTATCAGCCAAAAGCCATTTAAATGGGTGTTCTATACCACATCCGGCGTCAAGGACTACGGCATTTTTAACCATAAATTGTAAAGCGAACGTATATTCGTAAGGCCTGGACCACCATTCGGGTGGTAACATTGCTTCGATATTCGGATCAACTTTATCGGAATAAGTTATAAATTTATTCATACCTTTTCCCCCCTTTTATTGTTATTATACCATAAATCATATAATTCTTTTGTATATAAATGCGTAGCGGGGTAAAGTGTGTCACAATATATTGGCAATCCTTTTGCCGCGGCGCGAATACAAAAGGCCCGGTCCTCCCAAACGGAATACGACACATTAGGAATGGGCGTATAATTAACATTTCTATCGTATATCCCAACATATACAAGTATCGCGGCACCTGTGCCACCTACCTGATAAAATCCGGGTTTCCTGTATCGCTCAAAATCCCCGCCATTAAAGCTATAGTGATCGGCGTCCCAACAATTTGGCATTTCCTGATCACATGCGGGCCATTTGGTCCAAAAAACTGTTGATACTATTGGCGCTCCTGAATGGAATAATTGTGTTAATGTTTTTGGATGTAATATGAGATCTGAATCCACCCAAAAAATATAATCGGCCTTAGCTTCTTTGGCTATATTGACTAATTTATTCTTTTCATCGGCTATAAAAGCGAATTTATCATAATCCCATGTATGGCTAAAATCGTGGCTAAGCCTGTTATTAACTTCATAATACGACCCCTCGGGTAAAAGTTTTGCCAATTCGGGTGAATTATGTAAAGCGAACATCCAACTAACTTCAATGTATGGTGGTATTTCTAGATCCTTTAAGGATTCTAAATAAGCCTTAAAAACTTCTATATCCTGGTTAACTACTGCCATTATAACAATTTTGGCCTTATATTTTTTACGTATTATATCGCTAAAAGCTAGTAATTTTGATTGGGAATGCTCCTTTGTATAGTACGGTGGTGGTGATCTCTTTAGCCAATATCTATCGTCAATCCATTTTTCGCGTACTAGCTTATTATATATTGGCGTTCCGGGTAGTATCATTAAACCGGGTAAATTTGAAAAGCTTGATGGCTCAGCCTCAATAATAAATTGTCTAGTTTCTTCGATTGTCTCTTCGGTTTCTCCAGGATACCCAATAATAAATAATAAATGTACATGAATCCCATGTGCTTTTAAGAGCCTTATATTTTCAAGGGCCTTATTAATATCTAATTTTTTATTCATAGCTTTTCGAAGTTTTTCGGATCCGGATTCAATACCCAATGCGATTTTTACCAATCCAGCGTGCTTTAATTCAATTATCAATTCTTCGTCTAACTGATCCGCCCTGGCGGTCATCTCAAAAGTTACCCCATCAAAGGTACTTAGCGTCTTTAGTAGTCGACAAAGTGCGATTAAATTAGCCTTGTCCGCTGTTGCGCTGTCGTCGTGAAATTTAAATTTATATATGCCTTCTTGCTTAACATAATTTTCTATTTCCTTATATACTTCGTCCGCAGGACGTACCCTGTACTTACGAAATGTTTTATTAGTCATACAAAATGTACAATGATCTGTGCAGCCTCTTGATAATATTATCGGCGCTGTATCGAATAAATTTAAATTTTTAAAATAATCAATCCCGTCATAACTCGAAGGTATAATATCGATAGGCTCATCAATTTTAACCAATCTTGATGGATTCGGATCAGTGATTATATATTTTACGGCTTTTTCGCCTTCGCCAATTACAATATAATCAATCTCCGGATAGTTTTCCATTAATTGATTATACATAGTGCTCGCATGGGGACCACCAACAATAGTTTTAATATTATAATCTTCCAATAAAGGCCCTTTTAAATCATCTATAAGATCTAAAACTACATGTCGTTGCTCAGTCATCAAAGTAAAACCGACATAATTTATTGTATTTTCGTCTAACTCTCTTATTATTTCGGCCTTGGCGTTCTCCATAGTATAGTTAAATAGATCTAAACATACCGTTTGTATTTCTTTTCCAACATATGCCGCAATCGACGCGATACCTAACGGAAACCATTCACGGCCTTGGCCATATAATCCAGATGGATCGGGTATATGCGGTGGATATACTAATATTAATTTCTTTTCCATAAAATTACGCCTCCTAATAAAAATAGCGCCCCGCTACTTAGATTTTATTGGGGAAATCTACCACGGGCGCTTGTGGTAGACCATCACCCCGTCAGGCTATCCCCAATCAAGGGTTTACCCTTGATGTAAAAAAGTAAAAACTTTGTTTTCATCCTTAACAAGTTCATATACCGCCATGCCTTCGCAATAAATATTTTTATCTTCATATGTTTTCTCATGCACGACCCTATCAAAACCAACTTTATTTAAAAGATGATTCATTTGGGGCACCGTCATAACATGTATATGATCTTTACAGTCTAACCAGTTTTGCCCCGGCATAAATATCAAACCTTTGCCGCCATGGGGTAATATTTTATATATTTCCTTTAGCGCTGTATATGGAGACACAAAGTGCTCCAATGAATCCCACATAATAAAACCGTCTATTCCAATATCAGTTAAGCCACTTAAATCGTGGGCGTCACATAGTCGTATATCGCGCCCGCGCGCTTTTCCGACTTCGACTTCTTGCGGATTGCTAGTAATACCAATATAATTCCTAAACCAATCCGCCATATTTCCAGTCCCACATCCAATATCTAAAACACATCTTGTATCAAGTAACCATGAAAAGTGATCCTTAAAAAATAATATTTCCCCTCTTCTATCTGAAAAAGTATTAATCATCCTTAAACCTCCGTAACGCCGGATCGGGATCTAGTATGCTTAAATATTGTTCAAGGATACCGTACTTTCCATCCGGATCAATCGCCATATATCTTTTATATTTTTGCTCCCTATCCTTTGGAGTGCTCCACCCCATATGCTTTATTTTTAAACCCTTAGTTGTCATACTATGTATATCAATATGAAAATTATTTGGGAATCTTCCGCAATGTAAACCCTGCTCATTCCATGTAAAGTTTTCTGTTATGCCTTTACGTATGGCCATAGGCCAAAAATGATAATGGGCGTACCAATATTGATCATCTCTATAGTGCGTATCGCTCCACATATCATACAACCTAAATCCAAATACTTTTGAATTATTTCCCGTTAATATTTCCCGAACTTTCTTGGGATGGCTCACAAGCTCATCGGCGTCAAGGATTAATATTACATCCCCTTCCTTCGCCGCCATCCATAACATATTAAATAATTTTTTACGCTGTTTTAGTTCGTCTATTTCCCACCACTGTTTAGCGGATTCATAAAGAATAAATGGATATTGCTTTAAAATGTTAACGGTATTATCTGTTGACTTATCATCTATGATGTATACTTGATCGCATATTATATGTAATTGATTGCACGCCTGTACCAGCCACCGATCAGCTTCATTCCTAACTAACATACCCCCTAGAATCATTTCGTTATTCCTCCCCAAACATTAATTTACCCTCATTACTAGGGTCGTTTATCCACGATTGATACGCGTTTTTAAAACTTTCCTTCATCACTGGAAATTGTCCAACATGCATACAATCCACGCCAAAATCGACATACATTTTAAATCCAGCTTTACGCGCCTTAATACAAAACGCTAAATCTTCACCGGCTTGCGGCAAAGGGAAATAATACGGTTTTTTGATGTGATCAAATACAGACATTTTAATTAAACAACAAGCCATACCGCACCCTTGAATTTCATATATACCTTTATCCGGCCATTTTTCCGGCTCCATAGGACCTTCGAAAATGGTTTCGCCCGTTTTCGTTATTTCGCAATGGGAATAAAAACAAGGCTGAAATGGATATTTACGCCTAAATATCATCCCGCTGCATATATCAACATTATGATTAAACATACTTTGTATCGTATGTTGGGGTGGCACCATATCGGAATCGATAAAAAAGATATATTCGCACTCATATTTTTTAGCCAATTCGACGAGTTTTTCCCTGGCGTCATATATTAGGCAATTGGATAAAAAATTATATATTAATTGGTACCCTTCGGGTGGCCTTAATGCTATTAATGCCGCCACGGTTTCAAAATTATACCAGCCCGTGGAAGGACTGGCGATCATAATATTTTTTTTCATTTTTGCGCCCTCCGTTCTTTTTATATATTATATCACAAAAAAAGAGCCGAAGCCCTTTTTTTATTCAACTGGTTCGTAATCTGCACCATGTCGTTCAACTATTAAAAACATATCAGTGCCGGTCCACGCCGCCATTCTCGCGCCTAAATACCTTTTACCCGCATTTATAGACATTTCATAATCTTGTATCTCGACCCTAATATTCCCCACGGTTCCGGATGTGCACGCGGCTGTTTTTACAAAGGATGTTAAAGCAGTCGCCACAGCGCCATTCCATGTACTGGCAGTTGATTCATATAATGTTACGGTAATATTTCCCACAAAAGTTGTAGCGTCAATGGGTTTTGAGGCTAATGCCTGAATTACCGCACGCCTGTGTTGCTGCATGTCCAACAAAGCTGTTGATGATTGCGCCGCCGTAACGGTGGCGGCAATCTGTAAACTGGATGTTACCATTTCCGTAAATTTATTCAATCTTGCCACCTCCTATACTAGTGTTACAAACGGCGATAAAGTAGATCCACCCTTTTTAGGTGTTATAGCTGTTGGAAGCCATGGTTTGCCATCTAAACGCTTAATTATTTTCCAACATCTAATATCATCACCAAATTTATAATCCGTACTTTCTTCGATTCTTAAACCATCTAGATCTCCGACAATGTATTGACGCCAATCACCGAGAACCAAATCGCCTTCGGTTCCTAATGCTTCCGCAATTTGCGTAAATACTATTGGAATGCCAAATACAGTGCCAGGCACCGCTCCAGCAATATTGCCAGTATATCCAGCGTTCCAAATATATGATCCAGCTGGATCCCTTAATGCGTAAATCTGCGTTATAGTTGACTGGTTAGCAATCAATACTGCATTGTCCATATTGCCGTTAAATCTTGCCAGCATTCCTATAATATCAGTCGCATGTATTTGTGAAGCGGTTCCCCTTGATACTGTTGCTCTACATGGAGATTTTACAACACCTAAAGGTTTTCCGACTCCATCGCCGCTAAAGAATGCGCTATTTTCTTCTATCCCCAAACTTTGGCCGAATACTTTCTCAAGTAATGGCGCCAAAGATACAAAGGCGTCACGTGTTAAATCTTCCTGCGCTTCAAAGTACCCGAACAACTTATTTACAGCTAGATTTACTTTTGAAAATTTTGGCGCGCTTTTGCCATCGCTTAAAGTTGACGCTTCGTGCCCCCAATATGTCAATACTCCGCCATAATAGTTAGTGTTATTTGTAGCGCTATACAAAGCCGGTATATTGAATTCAGGTGATGGCATACTAAAACTATTAACTCCATAAGACCTAATAGTCGCATACTCGAGCGCGTAAGTTAAAATAGTATTCGCCCATGCGGGTGGTACCAAATACCCTCCAGTGGATCCGACGTTCTCGGCTAATGTTTTTAACTGCATTGGGTTATGTCTTATTTTGTGGAGGAAATCCCCCATATTTTCGCCGTATATTTTCGTATCGGGTAAAGCGAATTTTGGTTTTTGGCTGCCACCTTGAACCGCTCCCCATACTTTCGCCGCGTCGGCCAATTTCTGCGCGAACTCTTCGGCCAATTTGGTTTTTGCTTCCTCTATTGTACCATAGAGCTTTTCGGTTTCATCTTTTACCTCTTTATTTCTTGCTTCTATAGCACCTTTTAATTCTCCGATCGCGCCTTGAAATGTTTCTGTGCTTACGCGTTTCGTGGCTAGATCGTCAATCTTGCTAACTAATTCTTCAACTGTAGGCATTAATTAAGTCACCTCTTTTTAATATTTATTCAATATAGACTGGATGATTTCCGGGTCTATTTCGTTAACTGGCGGCTTAGTTATTCCTGGAGTGGTGTTACCGGCTCCGGCTTTTATAAGTGCCTCTAATCGCTTAATTTCTGATTTCATTGTATCATATTCTTTGATAAAATCAAACCTAGATTTTATACCGGCTAAACTATTCATACCCCAAGTAACTGGTGATATCTCCCATAATTTTACTTCCTGTAAAACGCGGACGTCCCTAACTTCATCATAGTACGCTTTAACTTTTTCATACCCGATAGACATTTCGGTGATGACCTTATCTAAAATTAGAGTCATAACATCTTTACCAAGGGTCGTTTTAGATACTTTGGCATTAAAATATAATCCTTTGGTATCCTCCGATAATACGTCAGGTTTCCCAATGACGTGTACAAATTCATGCATATACAAAACCTTTATGCGGTTTTTATTTTCCTGTATAGTCTTAGTAAAGGCCCCTAGCTGCATTTCGTCCCGACCGTCGTCAACATTTCCAAATATTGACGCATAGCCCTCAAAAGTATTATCGTCTTTGGCTTTAATTTCGGACTTGTATTGTTTAAATTCCATTCTCTTTTACCCTCCTATACCCTATAGCACATCGGCAATTCACAACTTCTTCGACAGGCCCTTTTTGATCTCCCGGGTATTCCAAATACCCACGGCCGACTTTAAATTTACCGTCAAGATCGATCGGCGCTAATCTTCCGGCTTTTCGATGTGACGGCCTGGTTCTTGAATCGCTTGTGCTAATCCATATTTTTTTTAGTTTTAATCCTGTCTGTTTTGCCCCCATATACGACCCATAGTTAGACGCGGTGTTAACCTCGGTTCTAGCTATGCGTACGGATCTTTTTTTACTGAAAGAATCCAAAAATACGGTCTTTATGATTTTAGCCGTTTGGGATATTGTCAAACCTTCTTCATTAGCTTTTTTTACCATATTAAGTACGGTTAGTTTTGAATACGAAGTAATTTTTTTCGCCCTGGCTAATGCCATTGAAGCGATCCAACTGTATACGCCAAACGTAAATATCGAAAACATTTTTTTACTTCGTAATTCATTATATGTTAGATTTCCAAATTCTTTTACAATATCAGTGTAAAACTTTACATAAATACTTACTAATTTTTGGTTATCCGCTTCTAACATTGTAGAAATAGCCGCGTTTAATTCCGTATAACTACCCTGATTCTTAAGCGTACCTATTTTTTCGCCCTGCTTTTTAAAGAATTTGGCCAATTCCTTTTTAAATGCGCGGTCCCATTTGGCGCGCCTTGCTTCCATTTGTTCAAGGGTCACAAGTCTTCGCCACCTTCGATATCATCTGTGTCTTCATCCGTACCGAAATCACTAACTACTAATTGATATGAAAATTTATCCCCCTCAGATAATCCGCTATATCCGAGTAATTCACGGGCCTCGTTTTGGCTGATTAAATTGTCGTTAAATTCACCTCGAATGCGTTCGGATCTTGCGTTTTCATCCTCCTGTAAAACTGCGATTTCGGAAGTATCGGCGCGCACAAAATAATTAGGATTCCAAGCCCTTACTATATCTGAATTAAGTTTTTTAGCTATCTTATTTACGTATTTCGCTAATACAGTGGTCGACCAAAAGGATTTTAAAGCCTGTTCGTAATTTGCATACGTTTGATTTTCTGGATCGCCTACAACTTGACCGGGGACACCCAAAGCCGAACATATTTCAATACGGGTAACTTTTTTTTGCTGTATAAAATCCATATCAATGGATGATAATCCAAAATGTATATACGATAAACGCTCGGTGTCTAATATTAGAGGCATTCTAGAATTTTGTACACCCGCCACGTCGCTACGCCACCGTTTCTTAGCTTCCTTTATGGTCGTTGGCGTTGCGTTTTGTAAGCCTAACGCCCCAGGAGGCACCGCCATATTATCGAACATATTTTTATTCCAGTCAATAGCCTGATTTTCTGTATCTATTATACGTGCCGCCGCCCGTATCGGGCTTAAACCATCATAAAAGTTTAATGGATCTATAAACCTATCCCATAATATGAAATCCGGGGCGTATGTATTATTGTCTAATCGATATGAAAATCCATTTAATGTTGATTCCCCCGCCCCAACTATTGGCGCGGTTAAATGCGTATACATTGGATATAACTCTAATTTAGCGTCATATTTTAACGCGTTTGAATATCTCGCGAAAAATTTACCCTGAGTCGCTAAACTTGTGGCCCATAAATCAAAAAACTGTTGACTCGTAAAGTCTGGATTGACCCTGTTATTTAATAAATCAAGTATCGGATGTTTCGTAATTTCTTTTAATTTTTTACCCGATGAATCATAGAGTAACCAGTTTAACGACGATACGGCACTAGCAATTGCGGCTATACATGAATAACACCACACTACTTTTTCATATGCCTCGTTAACATATGCGTGATCATCTTGTATACTCCATTTCGTCGCACCGGCTTCATATGTTCCGGCGTAATACGATTTGCGCGAAAAAATTTTTTTTACAAAATCGAACAATTGTTCCACCTCCTTAATAAATTTGACTACGACCCAGGATTAAGTGCTCAATGGCATATCGGGTGGCGTCGATAAAGTCATTGTCTTTGTCCTCAAGTCTTGAAATGGTTTCCCCATGGCTATCTGTCGCATACTCTATATTTTCAAATTGCCTGGCGCATACAGGTGTACGATGCTCATCTAAAATAATACTATCCAAATCGTTTAACCATTTTTCGCCAGTCTCAACACTTCCGGGTCCTTTTTTAGCCCGTATCATATGAACACCCCGATCCCTACAATAGTCGATATCTTTTGGCTGGGCGCTGTCAGCCGTGCACCGTTCCATGAAATTGTTATCTAAAATATGCTTTATCAGCTTATCATTAGACATTTTAAGCCCACTAAATTCGTTAATCATAAATATCCTGCGCCTAGCTTTATCGTAATGTAATCGTATAAAGGCTTGTATATCCAAAGCATAGCCCCAATCTAGCCCACACCATATATTGTCAAAGGTTAAAATTTCCTCGCTATCTATCCTTCTAAATTCCAAATTATCAAAAGGTACTAGACCACCACCAATGGCTTCACCCATATACATCCATCGCCATTTAAGATTATTGGTGATTTTAAGCTCATCGGCCTTCAATAATATTTCTTTAGCTGCGTACGGATTATCATACACGGTCGAATGATTTACATGGGTGTTCTTTGGTAAATTCCTAGACTCGAATTTGATATTACACCAATGCTTTTTACGTTTTGGCGGATTGTACGATATAAAAAATGTGTACCCGACCCCTAGATCAGAACGTAATACTGAATTGACAATCGTGTCAAAATCATCCTCATTGCGGAATTCGACTAATTCATCGAACATACAATCTTTTAGAGGGTATTCAGTCTTAATACCTTTTATTCTATCCGCTTGATCGGCGCCCCTAAATATAATAACCGTACCCGTTGGCATATATCTAAAACTTAACGGCGACATCTTCCAGGTCCACAAATGTTCGACATTAAACTTCTTTACCGCCCATAGTATATCTTGAAAACTAGAATCGGCTAAAGTATTGGCATAACGCCTGACACACAAACCACTTGTCTTTGTCCTCATTCTATTATACACCATTCTCAACGCATGTAGGGACGTTTTTCCGGTATCCCTTCCACCCTTCTCAATATTATATGTATATTTGTCGTGCGCCCTCCAACTATTCTTAAATACAGGTATTATAATATCTGATAAATTAATCGTCATTTCTCAGCTTCCTTTATATCGTCAATTATATTCACACCTTCGATCTTTTCGGGTATTTCCGGTAAATCTGTGCGTCTAAACGTATTATCCATATTGCATAATAAGAATATGGCAGCGTTTACATTTGGAGGGTACCATTTACGCGTTATTTTTCGTTTCTTAATTGTTTCGGCTTGCTCTTTTCGCGGGTCGACTAAGCTTTCTATACTTTCTTCGATATATTCATACCCGATAGCCGATTTAATAAGGCTCTCAAGTAGTACATTTGACATAAATTTTTTAGCCCCTGTTAATAGATCTCTAAATTCTGGATTTGTCTTTTTCCAATAACCCAAAGTCGTATAAGGAATACACAACCGTCTTGCTACTTCGGCGTCGCTTAATCCCTTATATTTCCATTCGCGGATCTCCATCCATCGGCTTTTAATTTGATTATACGCGCTATCGTATTCGCTCATATTGGATCCCCTCCAAAGTCAAACGGGCCAACATATCTCCAAAGCGTTTTACATCTTTTTCCATAGTATAACAAACCCGACCCAATTTTGCCGCGGCTATAAGCGTGGACCCGCTGCCGCCAAAAGCCTTTATCGATTCAATTATTGCCTTATCTAATTTACTGCTTTCAATCCTTGGGTTGTATGTCGCAGGTTTTAATTCCCCTATGTTAATCTTTATTAATTGCATTGCGCGCCCTCCTTCGACTATCTTAATTACTTAATTATATCACATAAAAAAGGGCCTTTAACAAATTGTATTAGTAATACTAGAATGAAGTCTTACTAATACAATTTGTTAAAGGCCCTTCAATGTGAACTACTCACCACTTTAGAAGTGGGAGCTTCGTATAATCCTTCCTAACCATATAGGTAACTTTCGTTTTACAGGCTATCAGTTTCCAACGCTATGGGTTTTTTTGTTTAGGGTGAACCCTTCCGATAGTACCTACCGTACACACATGGCTTAGTGCCAAGTTTGAAAACCCTTATATGTATTTTACTACTAGTGTTTACTATAGTAAAGTTACATATTGTTGCTTTGTAGTGAAAAGAATGTCGATTCATCCCACCACTTTAGAAGTGGGGGAATTCTCGACTAAACCGTTAAAACTATTATACTGTCGATATAAATAGAATATACATTTATCTAATTATACCACAAAATGGGTTAATGGTTTGTTCTGAATAAATAATACGCAGATCCCCCAACCATAAGTAACGCCACCCCGATAATAATATACAAAATTGGGCTCGCTTCGCCCGTCTTCGGCAGTTCTTCGGTGTCTAATGTTGTAGTTGTTGGCGTTGTAGTTGTTGGCGTTGTAGTTGTTGGCGTTGTAGTTGTTGGCGTTGTAGTTGTTGGCGTTGTAGTTGTAATTTCAGTGGACCAATCCTTTTTAGTGTATAGCCATATCGGTTTACAATTATTATACTTCCAAACTTTACTAGTATTTATCATAAAGGGCTTCATTTTATTAAGCTTGTATATATCGTTGATTCCCAAGGAAGGCTTAAACATTACGTGCGCTTTGTCTGGGTATTCATACCCTATAATAAAGGTTGTTCGTACTTCCTCCACCGCTTCTTGTATAATTTTTTTGCTTACATCAAAATTAATATCCATAGTCTTTTTATCCTGGACTATTTTCCATTCAGCTTTGATTGTTTGAAGACCTTCACGCTTTTCAAGCACACCAACTTTTTCAAAATATACCCTTATACCATCCAAATGGGTTACTTTTATGCTATATTCAAGTTCATTGGTAGTAATTGTAACGATGTACTTCGCTCCAATGGTATTATTGGTAAATTTATAGCCGCTTTTAACGACCCACTCTATTACTTCATTCTGAGCCGGCGTTATTATTTCCTCTTTAAAAATAAATCTTCCACCAAACTTATCCAGCTTATCAAGATCCTGCGTTTCTGCGTGAACCATTCCCGCAAAAATAAATAATACTACTAACGCTATGATTAAACTAACTAATATCTTTTTCATTTCTTCATTCCTCCATTATTTTATTAGTAGGTATTTTTTTCTGTAAATATACCCCTTTTATGTTAACATATAAATCGGCTTCCATATTTATTACAGGCGTTGCGGCCCTACCGTATCCAACATCAAACCAAAACATTAAACCCGTAAAGGTGGCGCCCAGGATAGCACCTATTATTAAATAAAAAATATTCTCCATCACCTGATCTCCAGTACATTGTAATTATTTACGACCCAATCATACATATCATTTAATTCCTTAAAGTCATCTGGATCTATTAATATATTGTCCAGATTAACTGCTTTAACTCCTTTATCATAAAGTCTTGATTCTATTATCTTTTTAGCTATTCCGCTTAACATCTTTTTTTTGACCCCCTATTTTTATATTATACCGGGAAATATTTCCCGGTACTGTTAACATCTTACACGAAATTCATACTCATTGTCATTAGTACAATCAACGTTTTGGCATTTATATATCTCTTTGCTTATGACGTCGATTTTTTCTGTCTTATTATTGCGGATGACTTCGACCTGTTGAACCTCGGTGCGTATTAAGCTTAATGTGACTTTACATAATGGACATTCATACTTCATTAAACATGACCCCCTTTCGATATTTATATTATATATCAATCCATTACATTTGTCAATAAAAAAAGAAGGTTTTTTAAAAACCTTCTAACTAAGTTACACGTTTAATAATATCTTAACGCCGTCAGCTCCCCGCCGAACGACTATGACGCCACCCAGAACGATTATAAACCACTGGCGCCATCCCACAACCTTTATCACATTGATCTAGGGGATCAATACTTAAATGACATATTTATTGTATATTATTTCCGATATTCTCGCAATAAGTTTAGAAGTAAATCTTTTAACGTAGCCTCCTTATTTTCTAGAGCGCGCACAATTATTTCGTCAACAGTATTTTGGGCAATAATTCGATTAATTATGACTGTATTCTGTTGACCCTGCCTAACTAGTCTCGCATTGGCTTGTAAATACATCTCGAGGCTGTATGACAGACTAAACCATACAATAATATGACCCCCATCTTGTAAATTTAATCCGTGACCACAACTAGCCGGATTGATTAAGGCTAATTCGATTTCGCCCCTATTCCAGGCGGCGAAATCCTTATCGGTATTAAGCACGATGGCTTTATCAAAGAACTGTAAAAGCCCCCTAACGTCTGCGTTATATTGGAAGAATACTAGCACATTATTGCCGTTACTTTGTTCTATGATGTCTTTTAAGGCCTTATATTTTTCATCATGGATATTTATTACCGCGCCTTCATCCGTATAAACAAATCCGTTTGCTATTTGTCGGAGTTTATTTATAACTGTTGGCGCGTTTATCGCGGTAACATTATCTTCTTCAAAATCTAAAAATAATTCGTTTTCCATATCAGTGTATACCTGTTGGGCCTCTGGCGATAAATTTATTATAATATCGTTTATAATAAATTCAGGTTTTTTAATGTTTTCCATCGATATACATATGTCTGAAATGGCCTTATATACTTTTTCCTTTGCGCCTTCTATGGGTTCATATTTAAATACTACTTGACCGTTACGCGCTCCAGGTGTAAAAAATTTATTCCTATATTGGGATAGGGTACGACCCAATCGGACTCCATGATCTAATAAATAAACTAAGGGCCATAACTCAATTAAGCCATTCGGTGCAGGCGTTCCGGTTAACGCTATTAACCTTTTATACTTTAATCTCTTAATGGTTTTAAATCGATTGGTCCTAATATTTTTAAACGCCGACGCCTCATCTATCACGACATTAACGAAATCCCAATACTCCGAAATCCAAACAAGATTATCAATATTAGTGATATATATCTCAGCTTCCTTTTTTAACGCTTGGAGCCTTTCTTTTTTATCTCCCATAACTAAACTATAGGTAAAATCAAATCCCCACTTTTCAATCTCATTTGGCCACGTCATCTTAGCAACACGAAGCGGGGCTATTATTAAGGTTTTTTCCAAACCATCAAACATCTTTAGGATCTGCAGTGACTTTAATACGCTTAAGGTTTTTCCCATACCCATATCTAAGAATAAGCCACAATACCTATTATTTAAAATCATATCGATGGCCTGCTTTTGGTATTCGTGTAGATTCATAAAGTACCTCCAGACACAATATAATAAATAGTAATATAACTTAATTCCCGTCCATCAATATAAACGGATGTTATGGCGGTTAGGCGTTCTTTAGCGAACGCCCTAAATTCTTCAATAGAATTAAAAGTATATTCTTTACTTAAATATATGACCGTAATTATCATTATCTAACCCCCAATACTAATCCCTGGAGTTCTAACTCATCGTCGTATAAATACAGGGCGTGCCTGCCACGAAGAATGTATCTAAATTTATCCCTATTATTTATCCTACACATAAGCTTAAATACTTTATTATTAACGCGAATACTTTCATCGTTAAGCTTATATTCTATTACCCCATTACCCTCTAATAAGGTTAAACTATCCTGGATTTCATTAAATCTTAAATCTTTATGCATGAAATTATCAAAACCTATACCCGCCGGATTAGAACACTTATTAACCTTTAAAGCCGGATTACGTAACCGTATAAATCCACATAAATTTGTTACCCATTTACCCCCCTTCCACTCTATGTATCCATCACGCAGTGACGCCATATATTCATTTTTATAATGGCTATTCATATATCTCTCGATTAAAGTCATATCAAATCCCCCTTTTTATTTTTAATTATACTATATGTCTTGACAATTGTCAAGTATCTTTTCGATAGCTGAGTCATACACGACCCAAACCCTAAAACCTACCCGGTTAAATTTTTTATGCATTGCGATTTGTATCTTTGATAAAACCCCGCCAGGCTTTTTTACTTCGACAAAATACACCCTTCCAGATATTAAGATCATAAGGTCTGGTAATCCCGCCAGATACATTGGGACTAATTTAATGCACAAGCCCCCACGCTTTTTTACCTTTTCGGCTATTCGTTTTTGTATATACGATTCGGTCATATGTTTAGTTCCCCTTCCAATTAATTTGAAAATATGGTAACTACATTTTTTTTTCGAAAAATGCTGTAAAAATATGGTAACGTTAACACCTGTTTAGCTTAATACATACATATTTTACAAATATGTATATTATTCTGTTTATGTAATTTGGTAAATTGCATACACTAGTGTATGCAATAGCTTACAATATTATCAATATTTTTTACAATATAAGTAATACTTTTACAAATAATTGTAGCAAACGAAACGTTTACTTTTTTAGCGCTTTTCATGGAAATAAATTGCAGTAAAATGTTGGTAAAAACGTAAGCAACGCGTCAATATTACTATCCTAATAACTGGTATACTATACAGCTATTTGGTATATTGGAATATATTTCTTTATCCCAATATATGTAAGTAGTCAATTATATAATACATAATACAATTTGCAATATTATACAAGACAATAAACAAAACAATTGTATATGTTATAATGCAATTAATTATACGTAAAATATACAAAATCTAAATTCGCGTCCCAGTGATAATTTTTTTTTAAAGTGGACATCGGCTTTAAATTCTTAGTATTACTGCGTTACGACCCTGTTCGTGTCCGATGGACGCCCAAACAAAAACGCGTAAACTTTTATAGGTTTATCTTACGTTTTTTATATATATATATATAAAGTGTACGTATGTATACGTATACACCTGTATACGTTTTTTCTATATATATTATATATATATATTCTATATATATAATATAGTATTACTGGACACCATATACCTTTTAGCCCAATATTGTCAAGGCGTTCAAGATTTTTTTTTTTTGGCCGTTGACCACTAAAAAACGCCCACTCAAGGGCGTTTTTTTCCAATTTTTCTACTCGATTGGGTCGTTTTCGAAAATACTTTTTGGTATGCTCCATAACCTTACACGACCGTAATGCTTTAGCACCTGCCGTTTTTTCGCGGTTAATCCTAAATTTCTTAGAATCTTAGTTATATTCTTTACATCCTTATCTGATATATCTTTAATATTATTTTTAAAACATTCGGCCCATATTTCTATAATTGATATAGTTTTACGCCTCATAGTTCCATTATCCCCTGTATGATATTTACGCTCGTCCATGGATAAATCATACCAGTTTTCGGGTATCAATTTTTTTATGTATTCCTCTACTATACCCACACGAATATCCGTTTCGGTATATTCATTTTGTACCATAAGCGCCGCTTTTTCTACCTCTCCAGTTAGATATAATTGCTCATCTTTCCAGTAGGTTAATACTTCGGCCCATACTTGATCCACATCGAAATCCTTCCATTGTTTTTCACAACGTACTACCCACCATCGCCTATTTCCTGTTGGATCTCTTAAGAAATCGGTATCCTCATTCCCTGTTGCTGCAAATACACAATATCTTGGAAACTCTTCCGGAACTCTACCATATGCGGGTCTAAATCTATCTACCAATCTAGTTATAAAACTTTTTACGGCTGATACGTCAGCCTTACGCAATCCTACCATTTCGCCGATTTCTATTATCCATTTACCTTGTATTTTCTCGGCGGCTGTTTTGCCTTTTACATCCTGGAGATCTAAGTCATCGGTGAAGAAATCTAAAGCCAATTTATTTAAGAACGTACTTTTTTTCAAACCTTGAGCCCCAATTAAAGCTAATACCCCGTCAAATTTAACCCCCGGGTTGTACGCTCGTGCCACGGCTCCGGCTAAAAATTTGCGCGTTACGGCGCGTGTATACGGGTCGTCCTCCGCTCCAAAGCAATCAATTAAAAGCGTTTCGGCTCTTTTTATCCCATCCCACTTTGGCATAGCTTCCAGGCGTTCAATTATCGGATTATATGCGTTTCCCCTCGCTACTTTATACACGCAATCTTCGATAATTTTTCCCGCTTTAGTAAAACCGTGTTTTACTTCAAACCAATATTTTAGCTCAATGAAATCTGAATTTTCGAGCGCTTTTGTCCGTTTGTACCATGGTGGATCCAATATTTCGACTGCACATTCCACCATATTGTACCTTATATCAAATTTATTCTCCAATATAAGGATAATATTTTGCATATTGATTTTAACGCCACCATTTTTTGTTATCTGGAGTTTTGACACCCATGGTTCATCGTCAAATTCCTTTAATAATTCGGCTCTTACTTTTTTATCTTTTGATATTTCGCCAAACATTGCGTCTTTACTACCGTTATACTTATGTATTAGTATAAGGTCAAAGGCGTTATGTTGTCCGCCTGTAGCTGGATCCGTAGCGTGATTTGATATCATCCATTTATTCTCATAGGTCACAACACCTGGAGCACTTTGTGAAGGCTTATAATGATATCTATCTTCGTCAACTTTAGTATAAATATCGGGTAACATTTCCATAGCTTCGTGTATATCATAAGCGCGGCAAAACGCCCCAATTAATCCCGGTTTTGCATGGGGATCGGCCGTATATTTATTTGGCCTCGTTGGAGCTTTTACCTTAAAGCATTCATCAAAATTAAAATCAATAATATTTATATCTTCACCGCTTAGTTTATCTCCAGTAACAATTGCATACCTTGACCCGGCGTAAATTTCGAAGCCTTCACGAACTCGAGTTTTTAGTTGCCCCCCATGGCGCACCCATATGTGCACGCCTTTTCCAGACTTGCTTATTTCCGTATAAGAATTACATTTTGATATAATATCCTGCGCAAAACGACTTATATTTCCGTTAATATCAATACATCCATCTATATCAATTACGGCTAAGTCATCTAATGGCTGTAAGCCTATATCAAACCCCTTATTCGCCACCTCTAAATAGGAATAACGGGTTTTATTCCACCCGTCATAATTCCCATCGGGACCAAAAGGCCTTTTTTGTTCATCCGCTAAAATCCACCCTAGACATGTTTTTAAATATTGTGGTATTTCCATATTATCGCCCCTTTAAAATTATACCCTAATCCTTACGATAAAAGTCACTTATAAATCCGGCGCTTCGTAGTATTAGCCCGGGCGCCCATGATATTATACGTTCCATTTCCGTGATCATTTCCTGTAAATGATCACCTTCAACGACTATTTCATCATGTATATGCATAACTATTGGTAAATGCTGTAATCTTTTAAGCGCTATTGCCAAACAATCCCGGGCGATCGATTGTACTATATTTTCTACTATTTTACCACCAAAGGTATCAATTGCTTCCTGCCAAACACTTAAAGCCGTTCCAGTGTATATGATACAATCCCCAACGATTCGTGGGTTAAAGTAAGAGATCTTCCGTCCGGATGGCATTTGTATATATAGCCATTTTGGATCACGGGTTATTGTTATATAGCTAATCTTTATCATTTCGCCCGTTTCTATAACCTCTTTGACTGCGTCTTCTATCTCATACCATAAATTACGTATCCTTGGATTGGCGTTTCTATATTTTATTTTTATGTCTTCCAACTCTTCATCGGTTCCCTTATACCCCATAGCGGCTAAAGCTCCTTTGCCGCCGCCATATCCTAACGCGAGGGTCGCTATTTTTCCTTTGCTTCTTAACTCTTTTGTTACTTTAGTCAAAGGTACATTATACATTTTTGCCGCTTGGGCTTCATACACTTTGCCATCTCCTGCAAAAACATCCATTAACCATTTTTCACCGGCTAACCACGCCAAAATTCGCGCCTCTATTGCTGAAAAATCGGCAATAGAAAAAGGACCTTCAAAGCATGTACGTATTAATTGGGCAATTATATCGTCATCAAATATAAGTCTAGGATCTACTCCCTTTATAGCCATATCGCGTGCCTCTTTTAAGAGAGGCTCTTTATTTCTATAAAGGTTTTGCGGTTGTACTATTCTTCCGGCCCACCGATGTGTTCTAGTAGCGCCACAAAATTGTAGAAGACCGTGGACCCGTCCATTAACATGGGCGTCTTTTATGGCTTTATATTTTTTAGTGCTGGAACGACCCAACATTTGACGCATTTCTAACATCCTTCTAACCTCTGGGTCGATATCCGTATTTAATAGCTCTGTAACCTTTTCTTTATTAAGGCTATCGACCACTATATTTTTTATTAGAAGCCAATTTTTTAATTGCGCGATACTATTAGGGTTATCTAATCCGGTTAGCTCTTTTAAAGCTTCCAGTATTTCGGCGCTCTCTTCCGTAATAAATCTTATACAGTTATCAACTAGATCCAGGTTAACTCTAACCCCTCTATCGTTTATTATGCCATCTAAAGTATAAAGACTACTCTCGATCGGAATATCCTTTAATAATTGCCTTATTTCGTATTCGGTTTTTACATCATTCTTGCAATATTCTCTAAATTCCTCCCATTTTTCCGGATAATCAACGGGTAAATGGCGATCGCCTTTGCTATTTGGTTTACAAAAGAAGGATATTAATTTATTATCCGTTTTTTCATTTGTCCCCAACGCTTTAGCGGTTACTCCTAATTTAAGGTTAAGGCCTTTATAACTTCCGCGCACTTGCGTACAATCCCACCCCGCTGCGCTTAAAGGCGTATTTAGATAGTTCGATAATACTATACGTTCAAATGTTGCATTCCAGGCGTATTTTTTTATTCTATCATTTTTTATAACATTAATAACAACTTGAGGTATTTTTTCGTCCCGGGTTAGGTCAATTAAATACACCTCTTCGCCTACTTCGCAATATCCAAATAACAATAATTCGCAATTCTTCGCATATTTATAAATACCGTGCTTTATGTCTTCGGTGCTATATGTCTCTAAGTCTATGCTAAACATTTTTATCCCCCAATCTATAAACTAAAAGGGCCGTATGGCCCTTTTGTTAATCCAGTAATGTGTCACCCTCTTCGACTTCGAAATCCTCCGCCGCTGTTGTTGCCCCGCCTAGCTTTGAGCCATCGCGTAACTTTTGAATATTGTTTAACCCACACGCAATTCCCTTTGTTGCTGTATCAAAGGTATAAAAGGTTACGCTTATATTTACGTAACACCCAGAATATACCTCACTAGGATTTGTTATCTTGTTTTTATACATATCAACTATTTCTGGAGCTCTCTTTTTAGCATAAGCGTTTATGAAATAATGATTCATATAATTTGGATCTTGTGGTCTTTCGATGTCTCCATCCCTTAACGGACTTTTAAATTTACCCGGTAATTTACCTTTATGCGCCGCTTTGAATTCTTCTTTTAATCTTGCTAATTCTTCATTTATTACCCCTATTTGTGGGTGATCTTTTGGGATTAAAATCCCTGTTGAATATTGGGACGTTCCAAAGCTTTCCTTTGGTTCCCAAATATGCGCGTAACTTAATCTAACGTTTTTTAGTACCATGTCGTTTTTCCCCCTAAATTTTAATTAATTCGCCTAAAAATTCTTCGTATTTATCGCCTGTTAACTGGCTTAATTTCTTTATGCTATAGGCGTTAAATAATTTCCTTAAATCCTCTTCGCGCCCTTCCATTATTATATTTTGGGCTGCTTTCCTTATTGCTTGTAGCGTATCAAGTGGTTTTTCTGGTTCTTCGGCTTTAACCAACGGCCTAGAATCTTTGGAAAGCTCATATAAAACATCTTTTAAAAGTTCCCTAAGTTCCACCAATACGTCTAACACCGCGTCATTGTTTGACATGTTTCTCACCTCGGATATAGTTTATCACTTGTCTTTACTTTTGTCAAGATTTATTTTCTCAAGTGCACATTTTGAACAATATTTTTTTCCCTTAATTATAATTGGCATTGAAGTTAATATCCTATCACACACACTGCATTTTTCAACGTCGGTATTAGTTCCCATCCTTTGCGCCCTCCTTCCTATTTAATAAATATTTCCACCATTCGTCCATTTGTTTTTCTTTAAATTGGATATCCGCTTTTCCCTTTTCGTCAAGCTTTTCATATATCACTAATAATTGCGGGATTTCACAAACTTCGGTTCTCTCCAAAATCTTAAATGTTGTTCGCTCAAGGCCTTCAATAAATTTTGGGAAATCTTTTCTAGTTAATCCACTTATATGACCCCCTGGCTCATGGCCTTCTATTGGTTCGGTAACACGACCCTCAAGATTTTGATCGTATGGTACTACAAAGATCAACATTTCCTCAGCTATGCGGGCTAAAAGCTCCAATAAAGTTTTTGGATCCTGCTCAAATGCTAGAAGCTGGGAACAATAAACTATATCATAATGATCTATTTTTTCCCTATCGACCGAATAATTTAGCACCTCTATACGACTATAATTTTCGGCGACTTTCTTACACGCTTCCGTGCTGCTATCTATGCAAGTAACATCTAAATATTTAAATAATCCGTCAAATATGGCGCCAGCTTGACCCCAAGCACATCCAACATCCAATAAACTACCAGCGTCCATGAATTTTTCCCAATGCCTAATACTTAAATTTGATAGCGTTTGAGCTGCAAAAACGGCGGTTTGAAAAAGACCATTAATGCCTTTATCCCAGCTATTTTTATGTATATCATCCCAATAATTAACATCCTTCATTCTAAGTCCTCCTATTATTTCTTTTAACTCGTCATACAATTGTATGATCTCCGACCTTAATATTATATCCCAATCGATACATAGTTGGCTAATATTTCCCTGGCTCTTATAAAATACTAGGCCATTTTTGAATGTAAAATCATCGTTCTGGTAATTTATATCAGATAACTTTTTGACCCATTCTTTTATCTTTTCATATTTTTCATCAATTGACATAGCGCACCCCCTAAAACTCAATATGGCACATACCACTCATAGTCTCTATTTTTATTTGCCAATCCTGTAATCTAGGTTTATAAATGCCACGATCTCCTATTTCAACTCCTGGGTTCATACTATAACCCCCTTAAACCCTGCTTTTTCTAACTGTGACGCTAAATTTCTCGCGTTTTCTAAATTGTAAAACGCCCCTACCTGTACACGATATAATTTTTTTTGAATATCAAAGTGCTCATATACCCCTATAACTATTAATTCCGCTATTTCTTGCGCCTTACTATGTATAAGTCTCGCGTCGGGCGTGTAATCATGAAATCCGGCTTCTACTATTACCGCGGGGCAATTGGTGTCGTTTAACTCAGCTAGGTTTTTATTCGAAAATACTTTACGCTTATAAAATATTTTGCCCAATTGATTTTGAATTCTAAGAGCCGCTTTTTTACCTTCGGCATACTTTGGGTCGTCACTATAATGTATACATTCTACTCCGTGACCCCCTCCGGCGTTAGAGTGTAACCCTAGATGTAAATCCGCCTTTGCCTTATTGGCTGTTGCTATACTCCACTTTAGGCGCCCTTTATCTGTACTCAAATTACTAGGGGCGTCCCCGATCAATATTGGCTTAATCAATCCATCATTTAGTAGTATTCTGTATACATGTTTAGCGATG